>OGLN01002327.1_pt1 | contig 11911 bp, 5 predicted proteins | sample 1572641 | NCBI WGS metagenome assembly OGLN01 (sample SAMEA2581903, study PRJEB24529) | metagenome | biome: Human gut stool | place: China | collected 2011
TTGACAAAAGAAGCCCGTAGCTTCTCACGGTTGTTCAGCAGATTGGCCACACAAACTTTCAGATATTCCACGGAGAAAGGTTTCTCTATATATACGTCAGCCCCCAGCTTCATTCCCTCTATTTTGGCTTGAAGAGTCGTCTTCGCCGTAAGCAGGATAATCGGTATATGGCTATAGTCAAGCTCGGACTTCAGATGCTCGCACAGCTCCAATCCATCCATCTCGGGCATCATAATGTCTGAAATGACAAGATTTACAGTATGTTCCTTCAACACCTTCAAAGCTTCCACCCCATTCACGGCAGTCAGCACACGATATTCCGAAGAGAGCTGTTTCACAACAAATGCCTGCATTTCCAGACTGTCTTCCACCACCAAAAGAGTATACCGGTGCTGTTCCAAGGCAGTACCTGCACCACTTTCCTCAGAGGATTCCCCGCCCGTTACCGGTTCTTTATGCTCCATAGCCACCGTCTGCTCGTGCTTCAGCGGAAGTGACAGCAGGAAACAGTTGTTCTCCATCGAATCTTCCATGCACAACGTACCCTCATGGAGTTCGGCCAATGAACGGGCAAGTGCAAGCCCGATACCGGTGCCGGGCACAGAGCGCAGCGTACCGGTCTTATACTGGATGAACGGCTTGAAAATCTCCTCGCGCATCTCTACCGGAATGACAAGGCCGTCATTGCATACGGAAAGCAGCAGCCTTTCACCTTCCGAGTACAGCCTGATGCGTATATAGGTCTCCGAATACTTTATCGCATTGGTCAGCAGATTGCTGATAATCTTGGTAAGCCCTTCCCTGTCAACCGAAGCATACAAGCTTTCGGGAGTCTCTATGCTCAATGCCAGCCCTTTTTCGCGTGCCAGAGGCTTGAAGCGCTTATACGTCTTCTGCAAGAGCTCAGACACGTCGCATTCCACAAAATTCAATTGGAAGCCTTGCGTCTCCGTCTTCCGGAAGTCCAGCAACTGGTTCACCAAATCGAGCAGCCGGTTGGTGTTCAGTTCCATGGTCTCCAAATCATCCCTGATGTCGTCCGAGACAGACTGGGAAACCAATACATTCTCGAGCGGACTCTTTATCAGTGTAAGCGGTGTACGTATCTCATGCGCCACATTCGTGAAGAAGTCTATCTTCGCAGTATACAACTCCCGTTCCTTTTCCCGCTCAAACTTGTCCATAGCCTGCTGATGCTTCTGCCGGGTCCGTTTTCTGAAATAGATAATTACAGCAGCCAGTGAACATAACGCCAATACCGTATAAACAGCATACGCCCAAGTGGAGAGATAGAAAGGAGGATGAATATGGATGTCGAGCACACGTTCCGTCGCGTTCCACTTGCCATCGCTGTTGGAACCTTTTATACGCAATGTATAGCTTCCATAAGGAAGGTTTGAATAGTTGATGATGGAATTCCGCCCTACCGTATACCAGTCGCGGTCAAAGCCTTCCAGCTTACATTCAAGACCATTCATTTCGGGTGCCTGGTAACTCAGGGCTGCAACCTGAAAAGAGAAAGAATTCTGGTCGGCATCCAGCTCTATCTCATCCGCATAGGTGATGCTCTTCTCCAAAGGAGAATCCGGACTATCCACCGAAAGCCGTTTGTTGAACAGATAAAAATCTGTAATCACTACGGGAGGGAGAAAAGTGTTCTCCACAAAAGTTTCCGGGTCAAAGGCTATGAATCCGTTGATACTTCCCAAATAGATGCGTCCCTTCTTGTCAATGTAACCGGACTGGAAATTAAATTGGTTGCTCAGCAGCCCGTTTGCCGTGGTATAGACATGTTTGCTCTCCGTATCGGGATTGAAGCAGACCAGACCATAATTGGAAGTAATCCATAAGTTACCCCGCTTATCCTCGACCATCTTGTAGATAGTGTTGCTCGGAAATCCTTTCGACATGTCATAACGGGTAAAATTGTCCGTTTCCGGATTGTAGCGGCAAAAGCCCTCACCCAGCGTCATGAACCACAGACGCTTCCTGCTGTCTTCGTAGATACTGATTACCTTATTGTAGGGAAGAGAGGTCGAATCATTCTCATTAGACAGATAATTCCTCCACTGCTGGCTTCTTACATTGTAGCAGAACACTCCATTGGAGAAAGTAGCAAACCACAGATTTCCGTTGAAGTCCTCCAGAATGTTATAAGTAAACATATTCTTCAGCTGAGGAATCCGGGTAAAGTCATCTGTAGAGCGATTGTACTTCAACAGACCGGACGTGGTGCCTATCCACACGTCTCCCGTAGTGGTCCTGCAAATGGTAAAGGCGTCATTGGCGACCATGGAATTCTCACTCTCACCCTTGGCATAATGTTTCACCTGCCTGGTCCGAAGATTCACCCGGTTCAGACCACCGGAGAACGTACCCACCCACAAATCATCCCCGTCCAGGCAAAGGCCGTGGACATTCTGATAAATGGCCGGATGCTCAAAAGGCTCTATCTTTCCGTTTTCCGGATTGTAATTGAACAAGCCTTTGTCTTCGGTACCTATCCACAAGGTGCCATCATTACTTTCACAGATTTCCCGTACACGACGGCCGAAATGCCTGAGATTGTCTCTCGGATAGAATTTCTCGAAATAAGTCCACTGATAAGGACAATAATTCACTCCACCGAAATAAGAACCTATCCACATGCCGTTCTCCTTGTCGCAACAGAGCGAATAAATGGCATTGTCCGACAATGCATACAAATCATCCTGGTCGGGAACGGTTAAATGGGTAATCTTGTCATTCGTCAGATTGTAAATATACAAGCCGGACTCTGCGCCCACCCACAGCTCGTTGTCAGATTTGAACTGCAAAGCCCTCACATAGGTGTTCAGCAGCTTCCGCGTCTTGCCGGTAGTCTGGTTTATCTCTGTCAACCCGTTCAGCGAAGCGATATACACACAATTATGGGGTCCGCTGACCTGCCAGTTGATAATATCATTCTTGAAAATCTCATTTCCTTCCGCATCCTTGAAAGGCTGCAGAGGAGTTTCAAAGTCAGCTTTCGTATAGTAAAGATTATCCGCATACAAGGCCAGCCAACACGTATTCCCATTCAGCCAAAAGCGGGTTACATTGGGCAGTCCCGAATCGTGCAGATGGTTCAGCAACCTCCCTTCATCCGGTTTATAGCAGAACAACCCCTGGTTTTCTACCGATATCCAGATATTATCGTCCTCGTCACTTCCAATCATGGTGACGAAATCCCTGATGATACTGCCATTATCACTGGCCTCATCGAAAGCGGTAAAGGAATCCAGTACCGGGTCGTAAATAAAGACTCCCCCATCGGTACCAATCCAGATATTGCCCCGGCGGTCCTCGTAGAGCGCGGTTATGAAATTCTTGCCTAAACCGGAGTTCTCTTTCTTGTAAATACGGAAAGACAATCCGTCATAACGGTTCAGACCGTCCTTGGTTCCGAACCACATAAAGCCTTTCCTATCCTGCAAAATCTGATACACGGTGTTCTGCGAAAGACCGTTCCGGATATCCATCGTTCTGAAATAGTAATGAACAGCATCCTGCGCACAGACCGGCAATACCGCCCATAGGCACAGACTAAGGAAAAGCTTTATAATCAATCGTTTCATAACAACATTTTTAATGCACAATTTACCATTTACAAAGTACAATTTAACTATGCAGATGACAGCGCAGCCAAATTGTACTTTGTAAATGGTAAATTGTAAATGCCCCTATTTCTTAAGTGAATTGCAGATACGTGTATTTATCTCTTTCACGCGTTTCTCATCCAGCTTTATCACCTTGCGGTCGTAAGTCATCAGACCGTTCACTTCCACCTCCACATCCGTGGTCTGTGTATAGACGGCTGCCGAGAAACCTCTTTTTATCATCTGATACAGCATATCGGCATATTTCACGTACTCATCCGTAACCTCCTTGGAAGAGTTGAACTGAACATATCCCCAGTTGCGGTTCGGTTCCCAGATATGGTCTTTCAAGACAAGGCCGATGCCGCCATACTCACCCAAAACCGTGGCACGCTGTGCATCATACAGATACATCTCCGGTTGGGGATAGTTGTGGAGGTCGAGCATGTCACCGCAAGTATAATGGTTACCGCCACTTGCCGGATTCACCAGACGGGTCGGGTCATACTGTTTCGTCCATTCGGCTATCTCTACCGTCTTGAACTGCCCCCAGGCTTCGTTGAACGGTACCCATGTACCGATACACGGATAAGAGTAGAGACAATCCATTATTTCCTTCCATTCCTTGTGATAATAGGCTTCGGATTCGGCGGAGCGTTTCAGTTCTGTTCCGTCGAAATAGCGGCGGTTCTGCCATTCCGGATTACGGTCACCGCTCGGCATATCCTGCCATACGATGATACCCAAACGGTCACAATGTGTGTACCAACGTGCCGGTTCCACCTTGATATGCTTGCGAATCATATTGAAACCGAAATCTTTCGTCTTCTGTACATCATACAGCAAAGCCTCGTCTGTGGGAGCTGTATACAGTCCGTCGGGCCACCAACCCTGGTCCAGCGGTCCAAACTGGAACAAAGCCTCGTTATTTAGTTCCAGGCGTACGATGCCATCCGCGTCACGACGGGTGGAGTACTTACGCATGGCAGCATAGCTGTCCACCTTATCCACTACCTTGCCTCCGCTTTTCAGAGTCACTTTCAGCGTATAGAGGAAGGGGGAATCCGGACTCCACAACTTGGCATTCCGGGGCATGGACACCTCCACCGGCTCTGCATTGATACTTTTGCCGGTGGCTACCAGTTGATTGCCGTCATACACATTCACTTCCACAAAGTCGGAAGGACATGCACTATTCAATTCAGCCTTCACTGTCAACAGATTACGGTCAATATCGGGAGTGATACGGAGGTTCTTGATATGTTTTCCGGCAACCGGCTCCATCCATACCGTCTGCCAGATACCGCTTACGGGAGTGTACCAGATACCTTCCGGATTGCTGACCTGCTTTCCACGGGGTTGAGGTCCTTTATCCGTTGGGTCCCAAACTTTTACGACCAACTGATTATTGCCTTTGCCAGAAAGGGCGGCAGTAATATCGAAAGAGAACGGAGTAAATCCCCCCGTATGGCTGCCTACTTTCACATCATTCACCCATACATCCGTTTTCCAGTCGACAGCGCCAAAGTGCAACAGCACTTGTTTTCCCTTCCAGGCAGAAGGAATTTCAAAACTGCGCTGGTAGACCAGTTCCTGGTTTTCATTGATTCTTTTTCCAACTCCGGACAAGGAGGATTCGATGGCAAAAGGAACAAGTATCTGCCCTTCGAACTCTGCCGGAAGATGCTCACCTTTATTTATAACGGCATAATTCCACAGTCCGTTCAAGTTCTTCCAGTCACTCCGTTCCATGATGGGACGAGGATATTCGGGCAACACATTCGCGGGATTGATCTGGGATGCCCAGTCCGTTTTGATTTTATCACCTGCCGGCTTCCATTGCGCCGAGCTTCCGATTGCAAACAACGTCAAGAATGACGATATGAGGAAAAATCTTCTCATAGTATTATAACTTTTTATTGGTTTCTACGAAAGCAAAGATAAGCCGATTCAGAAAAAAAGAATAGAAATTTCGAACCAATAAATAGTATTTTTGTGGAATATCAAGGTATTACCGTCTCATTTTATCAAAGAAATTCATCAAAGGCACCTTTTTCCGCTTTTCTTGCCACGCCTATGACAAGGTTTTGCCTTCCCATTGGCAAGACTTTGCCACCGCGTTGGCAAAACTTTGCCATAGGCGTGGCAAAAGTTTGCCAAGGCAGTGACAACTTGTTGGCAAAATACCTCCCTGATATACAAGGAGTAGCAAACAATAGACAGCAGGGAACGACTAATATCCCGGATTCTGCTGGTTCTCCAATGCCGGATTGGCATTTATCTCATCCTGCGAAATAGGAAGCACAATCTTCTCGAAAGTACGGTCGATTGTTTTTCCACGGTGACTCACCGGAATATCTTGAAAATCATCGTTGAATTCGATGGTTCTGCCCATACGCATCATGTCGAAGAAGCGTTGTCCTTCACCAAAAAGCTCCTTGCTGCGCTCGTCCAGAATCATATCATCGGTAATGGTAGCGGCAGTGGCCGGTGCCAGTCCGGGAGAACGCCTGCGGATTTCATTCAAGTAACCGGCGGCGGCATCTGCGCCTGCTTCCTGCTTCGTGGAGTGCAAGGCTGCTTCGGCGGCAATCAGATATATCTCGGAAAGACGGATTATCTTGATATTGACGGCTGTATTGGTTGCCTTGCCGTCACCTGCCAGAGTGGTACTGCCCATATACTTGTAGCAGGCTCCCTTGCGTTCAATCTCATTGTCCACCCAGTATTCATCGTTGTCCATGATTCCCCAACGCACATCCGTCTCGTCTTCACCCAGACGGTTCAAGAAATAATCGCTGGCAAGATACCAGCCCATGGCATTCTTCAACTGTCCGTAGCGCATCAGGTAAAAGCCCAAAGAAGAAGTTCCCAGGTCTGATTCCTCAGTGGTGATGCCCAGCTCAAAGATGGACTCGGAACCAAACTGCTTGCTCCAGGAAGCCGTCCAATCGGCAGGCTCATACAGTTTGTACACACCGCTTTCTATAATCTCCCGGGCAGCGTTCAAAGCACCGTCATAATCTTCCATATAGAGTTTCACACGCGCTTGCAGGGCTATGTTGGTGTAATAGTCCGCATATCCGCTCTGCTTTGTCTTCTTCTTGGCAAGCAGGGCCGCCCCGTCCGACAAGTCCTGCAGAATCTGGCGATAGTTCTCCTCCACAGTAGCACGGGTGGGCTGGGCGTTCACCGTAAGCGGCTCGGTTACATTGGGAACTCCATAAGAGGTCTTGTTGTAATTGTAAGGAAGCCCGTAGAGACGGACCAAATCGAAATAGAACAGCGCCCTCAGAGTCAACGCCTGCCCTTTGGCTTCGGAAAAGTCTTCCATACTGCCCGATTCTTCCAGCTTCTCAATGTTGCTCAACAAGGTGTTGACCTGCAGAATGCAGTAATATCCACGGCTCCAGAAACCGGAATAAGTATTGCTGTTGGAAGTGTGGTTGAACGTATAGAATGCATCCAGTCCGCGTCCGGCAGCAAAAATCGTGAGGTCACCGCCCTTGGCATCACCGTACATAAAAAGGTTTCTGCCGTAATAGGACGATGAGGTCATCGCACTCATCACACCGTTGATAACCACCTGCGCATCGGCTACCGTACCGACAGCACCTTCTGCATTTCCGGAGTTGGTGGGCTGCATATCCAGAAAATCGTCACACGAAGTGAATGTAAAGGCACCAAGTATCACAAGTGCCAATAAATGATATATCTTTTTCATTGTTAGTTCCTCCAGTTCATTAAAATTTCAATTCAACGCCAACGACAAACGTTTTTCCGATAGGGGTTTCCCAACCACGTGTGCCGTATTCGCTCACTTCGGGGTCTGCCTCCTTGTATTTGGCTATTGTCCAAAGGTTGCTGGCAGTGAAGAAAAGGCGGGCATTCTCGATGAAAGCCTTGCGGGTCATGGCTTTGGGCAGCGTATAGGCCAATGAGAGATTCTTCAAGCGCAGATAACTGGCATTGAACAAGTGGCGGCTGCTGTATTGTTGCGGGTCATCGAGGTCTACACCTTCGATACGGGGCTCTGTACCGTTCGTATGGTCTGGCGTCCAAAGGTTGTTGTAGTAGCTTTTAGCACGGATACGCTCCCAATAATAACCGTCGTCGGCCACATCCATGTAGGCTCCATCGTACAAGTCTCCTCCTATCTTATAGGTAAAGCCCAACGAAAGGGCTATGCCTTTGTAGGAGACCGAGGTATTGATGCCCCCATACACTTTGGGAACGGCATTGCCGATGATGGTGTAGTTGGCATTGTTATAGTCATAAGTAGCTCCGCGCCCGTTATACTCAAAATCTCCGGCCTTGCCATTCTTGGGGTCATTTACATAGTAGACGTTCTTGCCGTTGGTCTTGTCCACACCTGCCCATTCGTATCCATAGAAAGCCAGCGTGGACTGACCTTCCCGGTATACATATTGCGCACGGCTGTCGCTACTGGTGGGGTCGTACCAGATAATGTCCGCACCGCCATACAACTCTTTCACCTCAGAACGGAGGAAGGTTGCGTTGGCACCGGCACTCCATAACCATCCTTTACTATCAATGATGTCACCACTCAACTCCACCTCTACCCCATGGTTGTTGATGCATCCTACGTTCCGCAACGTAGAGGAAAATCCCGTAACCATCGAAATGGGAACATCCTGGAGCAGGTTCTTCGAATCACGGTTGAAGTATTCCACCGTACCGCGCAGACGTTGGCCGAAGAAGCCGAAGTCGATACCCACATTCGTGTTGTAGCTCGTCTCCCAAGACAGCTTGTCATTGGTGACGGTAGTGATTGTACCGCCCGGGTTACCCATGTACTTACTGGTATAGCTCATCAAGCTCATATAGCCGTAATTGTCCGAAGGCAGCGTACCGTTAATACCATAAGAGGCACGTATACGCAGGTTGCTCAGGAAAGAATATTTGCTCATAAAACCCTCGCGCATGATGTTCCACGCTCCCGCCACTGACCAGAAGTTTCCCCAACGTTCCTGCTTGCTGAGCCGGGAAGAACCGTCGCGGCGGTAAGAACCGGAAATGAAGTAGCGTTCATCGTAATTATAATCCAACTTGGAGAGCACGGACACCATCGAGTTTCCCCAGGAATATCCGGCAGAAGTCTGCGTTCCGGCAGTAGAAACTGTATGAATGGTGCTGACCGCAAGATTGCTTCCTGTGGCACGCACATAGTCTGTCTTGTTCTTCTCCGCTTCGAAACCCACCATGGTGCCAACTGTGTGTTTGTCGAAGGTGCCGGTATAATTGGCGGTAGTGGAGGTAACCATCTTCTCGTATGTAGTACGGTATTCGTTGACATTCCCATTGTCTGCCGAGCCTTTATAGTGATTGGCACTGTAATAGATATGGTCTTTTACAGTAGTATTGTCGTAAGAGTAGATAGAACGAAGGTCCAGGCCCGGCATCAGATGCAGGGTGAGCGTCTCCGCAGCTATGATTTTGGTACTGGTAGAACCGTTCTCCCACTCTTTGTCATAATAAAGCCCATTGTAGGCGTAGCTACCGTAACGTTCGGTCCAGAGCTCGCCGGTCTTGTAATCAGTGGGTCAGTAGAGTCCCCACAGCAAGTTACGGGTCTGCATGAAGTAATTACTGCCCGTGTTGCGTGTATCATTATAACCGCTTTTCTTGGTACGCGCCAGGCTGGCATTGGTGGTCAGTTCAAGGAATTTCCCCACCTTCTGGGTGAGGTTCAGGCGACCGGAAACACGGTCGAAGCTGTTCATCTTCAAACGTCCTTCGTCCTGGGTATAGGAAAGGGAAGTGTAATAGTTGGTATTCTGCGTAGCACCGCTGACGGACATATCGTAGGTCTGGTAAATGGCGGTACGGAAATATGCCTTGTCCCAATCGTAGTATTTGCCTCCACGCCCGGAGTTGTCGTACTCAAGGATATTGACGTTCTCGTAAGCTCCCGTACCATTTGTGGTAAATTGGTAGCCATGTTTGTTGAAACGGCTGTTCAACTGGCCTATGGCATAGGCTGCCGCCTTTTCGTCCGTTTCGCCCTTACCGCTTGTACGGGCATCGTGAAATACGGTGTAGAGCATATTCACATTCTCCTGTACGCTGGCCGTTTCATAGTTGTCCGTTGCCCAGCAGGGCGTGAAGCCCACTTCGGCTTTCAGCGTCACCACCGGCTTGCCAATCTGTCCTTTTTTGGTAGTAATCAGAATGACGCCGTTTGCCGCACGCGACCCATAAAGCGAGCTGGCCGCCGCATCTTTCAATACAGAAATAGATTCGATGTCTTCCGGGTTCAACGTATTCATGATGTTGTTGGTAGAATAGAGCTCACCGCTCATCTGCCCCGTATTGCCCGAAGAGACCGGAACACCGTCCACTACATACAACGGTTCATTCCCGGCATTCATAGAACCTATGCCACGGATGCGGATGGCCGGTGCGGAACCCGCCTGGCCGGAATTATTCGTCAGTTGCAAGCCCGCCACTTTACCGTTCAACGCGTTTTCAAAGCTGGTCGTCGGAATGTCTTTCAGCGCATCCGCTTTCACTAAAGAAGCCGAACCTGCATAGCTGCTCTTTTTGGCCGTGCCGTAAGCCACCACCATCACTTCATCCAACAGTTCCGAATCCGATTTCAGCACCACCTTCATAGCAGGCTTTATGGCAGCTTCTACTTTCTGCATACCTACAAAAGAGACAATCACTGTCTTTGCCGTGCCCGGCACATTCAAGATTGTAAATTTACCTTCGATATCGGTCACGGCCCCCAGCGTTGTGCCCTTCACCAATACCGATGCCCCAATAATCGGCTCATTGTTGTCCTCGGCAAATACTGTTCCCGAGACCGTAGACGTCTGAGCCATCACTCCCGCCCCCATAACCAGGCAGACAATGATTAACAAGAAGAATTTCTTTCTCATGCTTCTCTTCCTTAAAATTAGTCAATCAAAACACTTTTTAATATCCAAACGCTGCAAAGGTATGTATCTTTTTCAAAAAGAAAAGCAATAGTATTCAAAAAGCTTCATTTTGATTGTATTTTAAGCCAAACACAAGCAATATGTCTATAACCTAAGCATTCCAAGCAATAAGTATGATGCTGGATACGGAAATATAAGCAATGCCAAAGAAGATATATCCGGATTTTAAGATATGACACGTCCCGGCATACAACTTTTTTCGTAACTTTGCACAGTTTTAAAATACACTGAACGAATGGAGTTTAAGTATGACGTTATTGTAATCGGCGCCGGACACGCAGGATGCGAAGCCGCTGCCGCTGCTGCAAACCTGGGTTCGAAGACTTGTCTTATCACAATGGATATGAACAAAATCGGACAGATGAGTTGTAACCCGGCAGTGGGAGGCATCGCCAAAGGACAGATAGTACGCGAAATAGACGCCTTGGGAGGATATATGGGATTGGTGACAGACCAGACAGCCATACAGTTCCGTATACTGAACCGTTCCAAAGGTCCCGCTATGTGGAGTCCGCGCGCGCAGTGCGACCGCAACAAATTCATCTGGGCATGGAGAGAAAGAGTGTCGAAAAAAAGTCATCTGCCATTCCGTCTCGGTAAGGTATGTTGTAGAGATATCCATGTTCAGGTATTCCTTCTGTCAGTTCGTTCAAAACAGTATCATTTTCAAGAAATGTACTTCCAAGTCCGGTGCCGATTGTGACTATAATGCTTCTACTTGTGTCTTTTGCTGCTCCTGCATAATACTCTCCAAGGGCATAAGCGGATGCGTCATTTATGAAAACAGTATTCAGGTCAGATACTTTTTTAATTTCTTCTTTAAGGTTAAGACCGAAAAGTGACTGAAACTTTGGCACACCATAAATGGCAACTATACCTTTGGCATAGTCGCAAGGACCGGGCATGGCTATACCGATTCCGCCTAATTTAGATAGGGGCATACAGGCTTGAATGTCAGTAATAACTTTTCTGACTTTCGTAATGATGCTTGATGTTGAATCTGTGGCATTCAGTTCTTCGTGAGATAGTATGTTTTGATGAATGTCATTCGTTAGAAGGTTGACGATTCCACCTTTTATATGTGTACCACCTATGTCTATTCCCAAATAATACTTCATAGTTATTATGATTTAATTAATTAGTATGTCTGAACATATAAACATTTGCAAATGTATTCTTTTTCTTGAAAAGAACAAAAAGTATTGCCTGTTTTTATTTTTATTTTTATCTTTGTAAAAAAGTTAATCATGAAGATATTAGTTAACCATAACAGCGCAATCCCCCTTTATCTTCAGATAGAAGAACAGTTGAGGACTATTATCAAAGGGG
>OGLN01002328.1_pt1 | contig 11911 bp, 10 predicted proteins | sample 1572641 | NCBI WGS metagenome assembly OGLN01 (sample SAMEA2581903, study PRJEB24529) | metagenome | biome: Human gut stool | place: China | collected 2011
AAACGGCACCGTACCCCGTAACGAGCTGGTGTATGAGCACACCCTGAGCTGATTTCCGAAAAATCACAAAATAGCCATTGAAATTTATCCGCGTTTGTACTACACTGATGTAGTGTAATAAAGCCGCTGTCTGCGGGCATTTTGTGCAAAAAAGGAGACTATCATGGCGAAAGATCATCCCACCGGCAACTCCGGACTGTACCGGGCTTTTCTGCAGCTCAAGACCCCGGAGGAATGCTATCGTTTTCTGCAGGACGTGTGCAGCTATTCGGAGCTCAGCGCAATGGAACAGCGCTACAACATTGCCGAACTGCTGGCCGAAAAATGCATCTACACCGAGATCATGGACAAGACCGGTGCGTCCAGCGCTATCATCAGCCGGGTCAGCCGGGTGCTGAGCGCGGACGACAGTGTGCTGCGTGCGCTGCTGGAAGCTGAAAAAAAGTCCGCTGACTGATCCAAAGGCCGCGTACCGCCAAAAGGGCTGTTGCCCAAAGCTGCGGCACGCGGCTTTTCTTTTTGATATTTGATATGGGAGGTTATTCTTATGGCAAAAGCTGTTGTGTTTTTTGCAGAGGGCACCGAGGAGTGCGAGGCATTGCTGGTGGTGGACCTGCTCCGCCGCGCCAAGGTGGAGGTGCTGGTGGCAAGCGCTTCCGGCAGCCGGGAGATTTTGAGCAGTCATAAGGTACACATCACCGCCGATGCGCTGGCAGAGGAGGTCGATTATTCCGACGTAGATCTGGTGGTGCTGCCCGGCGGCATTCCCGGTACGCCGAACCTTGCCGCCAACAAGACGGTGACCGACACTTGCGCCGCCTTTGCAAAGGCAGGCAAAAAGGTAGCCGCCATCTGCGCCGCACCCAGCGTGCTGGCGGCACTGGGTCTGCTGGAGGGCAAAAACGCCACCGCCCACGCTGCATTTCAGGACAAGCTGGCCGGCGCCCATGTGCTGGACACCGAGGTAGTCGTGGACGGCAACATCACCACCAGCTACGGTCTGGGCGGCGCTATCCCCTTTGCGCTGGAGCTGGTGCGCCAGCTGGCGGGAGAAGCGGAAGCCGACCGCATCCGCAATGCCATCGCCTACCGGCACTGAGAGGAGGGAGACTGTATGCGTTTTGTTACCTGCCGTCTGCCGGACGGTGTGGAGGACCCCGCCATCCTCTCGCAGGACGGCACACAGGTCTGGCCGCTGAGCTGGCTGGGGCTCTCCTACGAGACCCTGTCTGACGCCATCCCCTTCCTCACCCCGCAGGTGCGGTTCGGCTTGCAGCTGGCCATCAGCGGCATCCCCGCGCTGCCGGTGGAGGCCGTCACCCTGCAAAGCCCCATCCCCAGCCCTGCACAGGACGTAGTCTGTCTGGGCATCAACTACATGGCACACTCGGACGAGGCCGAAAAGTATTCTGCGGACGCCTTTGCCACAAAGCATCAGGACGCCATCTACTTCTCCAAGCGGGTCAGCCGCGCGGTACCGGACGGCGGCTTCATCGAAGCACACACCGACCTTGTGCAGAAGCTGGACTACGAGTGTGAGCTAGCGGTGGTGCTGGGCAAGGACGCCAAGGACGTGCCCGCCGGGCAGACCAGGGACTATGTGTTCGGCTACACCATCCTGAACGACGTCTCCGCCCGGGACGTGCAGACCGCCCACAAGCAGTGGTACTTCGGCAAAAGTCTGGACGGCTTCACCCCCATGGGGCCCTGCATCGTCACTGCGGATGAATTTGACGCCTACCCGCCCGCGCTGCCTATCCGCAGCCGGGTGAACGGCGAGCTGCGGCAGGATTCCAACACCAAACTGCAAATTTTTGATATCGACCATGTCATCCACGAGCTTTCGCAGGGCATGACCCTGAAAGCCGGTACCATCATCGCCACCGGCACCCCTGCCGGGGTGGGCATGGGCATGGACCCGCCGCAATTTTTGCACCCGGGCGACACCGTGCAGTGCGAGATCGGGGGAATTGGCACGCTGACCAACACCGTGCGCTGAATCTCCTTGTGGAACTGCCCAAAATTTTACATGGATTTCAGTCCGATTGCACGAAATGCCGCCGCAGCACTGCTCTTTTGCGGAAAAATATGGTATACTATAAAATACTGATAAAAAATGCGGCGCATCCGCATCAAAGGGGTAAATGACATGAAGGAATACGCATTTGGCATCGATCTGGGCGGCACTACCGCCAAGGTCGGCCTGTTCACCACCAGCGGCAAGCTGCTGGAAAAGTGGGAGGTAAGCACCGATACTTCCAATAACGGTGCTCACATTCTGGAAAATCTGGCTGCTGCCGTGCAGCAGAAGATGCAGGAAAAGGGTCTGTCCGCAGACAAAGTCGAGGGTGTCGGTCTGGGCGTGCCCGGCCCGGTGCTGGATTCCAGCATCGTGCCCATCGTGTGTGCAAACCTTGGCGGCTGGGGCAACCGCAACGTGTCCATTGAGCTCAGCGAGCTGCTGGGCGGCATCCGGGTGCTGGTGGGCAACGACGCCAACGTAGCTGCGCTGGGCGAGATCTGGATGGGCGCGGCACAGGGCTGCCGCAGCGCCGTCATGGTCACGCTGGGCACCGGCGTGGGCGGCGGCGTCATCGTGAACGGCAAGGTCATCGACGGCGCTCACGGTGCCGGCGGCGAGATCGGCCACATCACCGTCAACCCCCACGAGACCGCCGTCTGCGGCTGCGGCAAGCGCGGCTGTCTGGAGCAGTATTCCAGCGCCACCGGCGTTGTGCGCTGCATGAAGAAGCTGCTGGACGCAAACCCGGACACCGCCTGCACCCTGCGCGGCAAGGACTTTGAAGCCAAGGACGTGTTCGACGCCGCCCGCGCCGGGGATGCACTGGCCGCCCGCGAGGTGGACGAGATGGCCTCCACGCTGGGCATGGCACTGGCAAACATTGCCGCCACCACCGACCCCGAAATGTTCATGATCGGCGGCGGCGTGGCCCGCGCCGGGGAGATTCTGTTCAACCCGCTGGTGCGCCACTACAAGGAGTACGCCTTCCAGTCCTGCAAGGAGACCCCCATCAAGGCCGCCAGCCTTGGCAACGATGCCGGCATCTACGGTGCCGTGCGCCTGATCGTGGGTGCCTGATAAGGAAAATGGCCCGCCTTTACCGTACCGATCGGGCAGAAGGCTGAAAACATAAGATCAAAGCAAAAAGAGATAGGCAACCCCTTTCGGGGAAACCTATCTCTTTTTTTGTTGGTACTGTTTTGCAAAAGCCCTTAGTTGAACTTGAAGATCTTGCGCAGCTGGCGATAGGTGGAAATGACCACCTTGTCGCCGCCGGGGAAGCGCAGGTCGGTCAGGCCGCCAAGGTTCACGCGTACGGCGCGGTAGACGCCGGGGGTGACGTGATCCTTGAGGTACTGCCACAGCTCTGCCTTTTTGGCGTGTGCTTCGGCGCTGCCGTCCAGCAGCAGGAAGATGTCGCTGACCGCCATCATCACAGAGAGGTAGTGCACCATGTAGGCGCGCAGACGCTTCTGACCTTTGAGTGCGTCCAGATCCTGACAGTCGATCATGTGCCTGGTGACCCGCAGCTGCTGGTCCACACGGCCGACCATCACGCTCTCGTTCACGCTCTGGTCTGCTCGACCGATGAAGTAGCGGTACAGATCCAGATCCATATAGTACATGCTCTTGACATAGGGCAGGGGCTGGTACACAAAGATGTTGTCCACATAGAAGGTGTGCTTGGGCAGCACCATGCCGCACTGGCGCAGCACCTCGGTGCGGTACATGACCGAGTGCATCAGCAGGTTCTGATCCGGGCGGAAGTGCCGGACGTGTACCCAGTCGAACAGGCGGTTCTGCGGGAACACGTTGGTGTAGCGCACGGTATGGCTGGTGCCGTCCTCCACATGCTCGTACACATAGTTGCAGATCATCAGATCCGGCGCGGTGCCGCGGGCAACCAGTGTGGTCAGGCGCTCCAGCACCTTTTTCAGGGCGTCGGTGTCCAGCCAGTCGTCGCTGTCCACTACCTTGTAGTACAGGCCGGTGGCGTTGCGGATGCCCTGATTGACGCCCTCACCGTGGCCGCCGTTCTCCTGATGGATGGCCTTGACGATGGTGGGATATTTGGCGGCGTACTCGTCGCAGATGGCCGGGGTCTCGTCCTTCACGGAACCGTCGTCCACGAGGATGATCTCGGCCTGCTCCCCGGCGGAGAGCAGCGTTTCGATGCAGTGGCGCATATATGCCGCCGAGTTGTAGCACGGGACGGCAAAGGTGATGAGTTTCTGTTGCATAAAAATAAGCTCCTTATCGTGCTTGCCCGGCCACGTTCAGAACAAAATGGGCCGGAGATGGAGATATGTGTTCTTATTATAGCATTTTCGCGCACAAAAAGCTAGGAACACCAGCAAATACCTGCCAAAAAACGACGACAGAAGAGCGTTCTGATACCATTTCGGGCCGCGCTGTGCTATAATAATACGGATACAGATTTGAAAAACGCAGGAGGCACCCATGGCAGACCCGCATTCTATCTTGAAAAAAGTTTTTGGCTACGACAGTTTCCGCCCCGGGCAGGAGGACATCGTCCGGCGGCTGCTGGACGGGCAGGATGTGCTGGCGGTGATGCCCACCGGTGCGGGCAAATCCATCTGCTATCAGGTGCCGGCGCTGCTTCTGCCGGGAATCACCATCGTGGTGTCGCCGCTGGTCAGCCTGATGAAGGACCAGGTCGGGGCGCTGGTGCAGGCCGGTGTGGCGGCGGCCTTCCTTAACAACAGCCTCACCGACAACCAGAAGGCCCTCATGCTCCGCCGCGCCCGGGAGGGCTGGTATAAGATCATCTATGTGGCCCCGGAGCGGCTGGAAATGCCGGGCTTCCAGCGCTTCGCACAGGAAAAGCTCATCAGCATGGTGACGGTGGACGAGGCCCACTGCATCAGCCAGTGGGGGCAGGACTTCCGGCCCAGCTACCTGCGCATCAAAGCCTTTGTGGACAGCCTGCCCAGCCGTCCGGTGGTGGGCGCGTTCACGGCCACGGCCACCGCCCATGTGCGGGACGACATCCGGGAACATCTGGCTTTGCAGAAGCCCTACGAGGTGACCACCAGCTTTGACCGGCCCAACCTCTATTTTGAGACCCGGCGCGCCCTGCCCAGCCAGAAGCCGAAGGAGCTGTTGGACCTTGTGCTCCGGGAGGGCGACAATGCGGGTATCGTCTATTGCAGCACTACGAAGCAGGTGGACGAGACGGCCCGCCTGCTCCAGAGCCGGGGCATCCGGGCGGCGGCCTACCACGCCAAGCTGGACGCCGAGGTGCGCCGGAAGAATCAGGACGACTTCCTCTACGACCGCGTTCAAATCATGGTGGCGACCAACGCCTTCGGCATGGGCATCGACAAGCCCAACGTCCGGTTCGTCATCCACTATAATATGCCCAAGGATCTGGAAAGCTACTATCAGGAGGCGGGCCGCGCGGGCCGCGACGGTCTGCCGTCCCGCTGTATCCTGCTCTATTCCGGCACGGATGTGCGCACCATCCGCTTCTTCATCGACAAAGAGATGGAGGCGGACAACGGCCTGCCCGCCGACGTCAAGGCCGAGGCCGCCCGCAAGGCGGAAGAGCGGCTCAGGTATATGACCTTCTACTCCACCACCCAGAAGTGCCTGCGGCGGTTCATGCTGAACTATTTCGGCGAGGCCGCACCTGAAAAGTGCGGCAACTGTTCCTGCTGCCTCTTTTCCGAGCAGAACGCGCAGGAGGTGGAACAGCGCGCTGCCGCCGCAAAGCAGAGGGCTGCGGCCAACTCCCGGCGGCTGTCGGCCCGCCGTGCTGCTGCCGGCGGCGACCTCAGCGAGGCAGACGAGAAGCTGCTGGCCGCGCTCTACGCCCTCCGCAAGCGTCTTGCAGCGAAGCAGAATGTTCCGGCCTACATGGTGTTCAGCGACGCTACCCTCCGCGAAATGGTCCAGAGCAAGCCCCTGAGCATGGATGAGTTTTTGAACATCACCGGCGTCGGCGAAAAGAAAGCCGCCCGCTATGGCATGGCCTTCCTGCGGGCCATTGAGGATATGGTGGGAAGCAGAGAATAAGAAAAGGCGCAGATATTCCACGAGCGGAGAGGCTCGTTGTGGAAAATCTGCGCTTTTTGTTTATCATTCCATCGTATGGGTGGAGAACACTTTTTCGTCCTGCCACCACACCGGCTGCCCGGCGGCGAGGGACTTGGGAACATCCAGCAGACGCTGGTTCCGGCTGCCCCGGAAGCGGAGGGAGATGTCGTGCTCAGCCTCCACGAAGCGGCCATCCACCAGCACATCCAGCAGACTCAGCAGCTCGTCGGTGACTTCGCACCGCGCGTGGCAGGGGACTTTGCCGGTCAGCTGCTCCCAGGTGTAGCCGGAGTAGCACCAGACCGTTTTCTTCGGGTAAAGGGCTTTGAAATTTTGCACGAAGGTCACCAGTTCCCGCTGGTTCTCCGGCTCCATCGGCTCGCCGCCCAGCAGGGAGAGGCCCGTGATATAGTCCGGCTTGCAGGAGGCGAACACCTCGTTGCGGACGGGCTTGTCGAAGGGCTGGCCATAGCCGAAATCCCATGCCACCTCATTGAAGCAGCCGGGGCAGTGGTGGCGGCAGCCGGAAACGAAGACGCTGGTGCGGACGCCCGGCCCGTTGGCGATGTCGTAATATTTAATAGTCGCGTAATTCATAAATCAGACCTGAAAGCAGAGCACGCTGCTTTGCCTTGCAATTTTTTTGTGCTTGGGTAGCTTGCCAATGGCTCCCCCTCTGGGGGAGCTGGCGCGAAGCGCCTGAGAGGATCACAAGTGCAACACCCGATCCTTGATCTCCTGCGTCCGGCCCTGGTTCCAGAACTGGGTGCCGATATAGCCGCAGGTGCGGCGGGCAACATTCAGCTTGTTCTGGTCACGGTTGCCGCACTTGGGGCATTCCCACACCAGCTTGCCGTCGTCCTCCACGATCTTGATCTCGCCGTCGTAGCCGCACACCTGACAGTAATCAGACTTGGTGTTCAACTCGGCGTACATGATGTTGTCGTAAATGAACTGCAGCACGCTCATCACAGCTTCCAGGTTGTCCTGCATGTTGGGCACTTCCACATAGCTGATGGCACCGCCCGGAGACAGACGCTGGAAGTCGGACTCGAACTTCAGCTTGGTGAAGGCGTCGATATGCTCGCGCACATTGACGTGGTAGCTGTTGGTGATATACCCATGGTCGGTGATGCCGGGGATGATGCCGAAACGACGCTGCAGGTTCTTTGCGAACTTGTAGGTCGTCGACTCCATCGGGGTGCCGTAGAGGGAGAACGCGATGTTTTCCTTCTCGCGCCACTCAGCACACTTGTCGTTCATGTGCTGCATCACCGACAGGGCGAATCCCTTGCCGCCTTCTTCGGTGTGAGAGTGACCGGTCATGTATTTCACGCACTCGTAGAGCCCTGCGTAGCCAAGGGAAATCGTCGAGTAGCCGTTATAGAGCAGCTTGTCGATGGTCTCACCGGGCTTCAGACGCGCGAGAGCGCCGAACTGCCACAGGATAGGGGCAACATCACTGAGTGTGCCCTTAAGACGATTGTGGCGGCACATGAGTGCACGGTAGCACAGGTCCAGTCGTTCATCGAAGATTTTCCAGAAATCATCCATGTTCTGATTCGAAGAGAGCGCGACATCGACCAGATTGATGGTCACGACGCCCTGGTTGAAGCGGCCATAGAACTTGGGCTTTCCGTCGACGAGGTCTGGGGTCAGGAAGCTGCGGCAGCCCATGCAGGGGAAGCAGTGGCCGACACCGTTAGCATCTTTCTTCAGTTCAAGCATCTTCTTTTCGCTGATGATGTCCGGCGTCATGCGTCTTGCCATGCACTTGGCCGCAAGCTCCGTCAAGTAGTAATACTTGCCGCCAGGGCGGATATTATCTTCCTCTGCGACATAGAGAAGTTTCGGGAAAGCAGGCGTTACATAGACACCCTGCGGGTTCTTGACGCCCGTATAACGCTGCTTCAGAACTTCTTCAATGACGAGAGCAAGGTCCGCTTTCGTCTGCGAGTCTTCTACCTCATTGAGGTACATAAAGACCGAGAGGAACGGAGCCTGACCGTTCGTGGTCATCAGGGTGATGACCTGATACTGGATGATTTGGACGCCCTTTTCGATGTCCTCGTGCACGCGGGATTCCGTGATGCTGCGCACCTGCTCTTCCGTAAACGGGATGCCGGCGTTTTCGAGTTCTTTGATGACTCGACCGCGGAAGCGTTTGCGGGATTCGTTGACGAACGGAGCAAGATGCGAGAGCGTGATGGTCTGTCCGCCGTACTGGTTGCTTGCGACCTGCGCAATGACTTGCGTTGCGATGTTGCAGGCCGTAGAGAACGTATGCGGCTTCTCGATGAGCGTGCCGGAGATGACCGTGCCATTCTGCAGCATATCCTCAAGATTGACGAGGTCGCAGTTGTGGATAGTCTGCGCGTAGTAGTCGGTATCATGGAAATGGATGATGCCGTCGCGGTGCGCCTGCACAATGTCCTCAGGGAGAAGGACACGCTCCGACAGGTCACGGGATACCTCGCCTGCCATGTAGTCGCGCATGACAGAGGCGATTTGCGTGTTCTTGTTGGAGTTTTCGGTATTAGCCTCCTCGTTCTTGTGAGCCAGAAGAGACAGAATCTTGTCGTCCGTACTGTTCGCCTTGCGACGGAGCTGATGCTCGTAACGATAGGTGATGTAGTTGCGGACGAGATTTGCCTTGTTCTTGCCGATGAGAGCGTTTTCTACCAGGTCCTGCACTTCCTCAACGTGAGGGATGTGCCCGATGCTCGTGCACTGGTTCTCAACGTCGAGCGCGATGGACTTGATTTCCTCGCTCGTGATAGCGTCGACAGGTGCGACACTGGTGTTGGCCTTTTCCAAGGCAATTTCGATTTTGCGACGGTCGAACGTAACCTGCTCGCCGTTGCGCTTCTGGAGCTTCATAATTGTTCGTCCTCCTTTTATGACGATGATTTTTGTTAATATATTCTAAAGGGATAAATGCTTTGCTGGGATATATAAAAAGACACCGCTCCCCCCGCCGACTGACAGGGTTTTGGTGTCTTGATAACAAAAATGGGTAAGTGACTGGCCTCAAATACGAGGTCTGGATGATGACGTTCCGCATGGTGCGGCAGGATGATGACTTAATACAATTATCAGTATAGTTGCAAGTCAGGGTGGTGTCAATACTCCAAAGACAAATATTTCGATTTTGTTGGTTTTATGGCAATTTTTGAATTTCAGCGCAACAATAGTATAAAATCACAAATTCGCTGTTGACGTGTCTTGCTCTTAGGAGTAATATAATATCTGTATTAAAGTCATCATTCTGCCGCCTTATAAGCGGAACGTCAACATCTGTCTCCCCTTGCGGAGAACGTCATCATTTTAATCAACACAGGTACTTTTCTCTTTTTCTTTCGAGAGGGTATCTGTGATTTTTTTATTTTCAGGAGGATTTTAACAATGAAAGAAAGCATCAAGCGCGTCGCGGTATCGGCCATTGGGTTCCTGTTTGTCTATTCGATTTCGGATGCACTCCTCGGCTGGGTCTTCCAGTCCTGGATGCCTTTGAAGGCGATTTGGGCAGCTACCTGGTTCGGCATCGCCTGTTTCACCGTGTTCGTCCCCGCTGCAAAGCTCTGGAAGCCCTCTCCTGCTGATGAAGCGGAAGAATCGGACATTCCGGCAAGACCTGTGACGATTCTGGAAGAACCCGCTGTGAATGCGGCGGTCGCCGACATCCGCGCCATCCGCACCCCGGACATCGAAGCGTGTCTTGCAGACAGTGGATGCGTCTGGTATTGGGCTAACACCTCTACCATTGACCGCATCTACGTCCACCCCGCTGACGATGTCAGCAAAGCAACGGAAGCTACGTTGGTATTACAGGGCAACCGCATCCCCTACATCGACCTTTCTGCGTCGGTAGATGGTATGCCTTCCCGCTTTACCAACAAAGTATTCGTTGAATCTGTGCGTGCCGCACGTGCTGAGAAAGATGCCCCCATTTCCGATTTCCTTGCCACCTGTGTTCCCGATGCGGAATGGACGTGGAAAGATGTCGAAAATGGGCTTATTTGTATCAGCTCCAAGGCCGCCGGCCTGAAGACCGTTACCGGTAAGCTGCTTGCAGCGAAGGGTGACGGTCATTTTTATGCGGTCGAGCTCTTCAACCACACGCGTAAGCGTCTGGTCCCGAAGAAGTCTCATGCCGCATCCGTCCCTGCCCGAGAGAAGAAGGCTGCTCCTGCATCTGTGGCTGTTTCCGCCGCCGATGTAGCCGAGTCCGCAAGCTCCCATGTGGCAACTGCCCCTGCGGAGCCCACGGAGCCTGCTCCTATCGCAAAGGTCGACATCCCCGGCACTGCTGTTACCGCCAATGAAGGCGGGCACAGTGCTTGCGTGAGTCGCGGCGCAGATTACAAGGAGACGCCTATCGAGACCAACATTTCCCCGGAAGAGGAAATCGGTGACGAAGGTCTCCTCCGCCCGACAGAGGACCCCGGCCTTACGCCGGAGCAGCTTACGAATCATGCACGCCTGACTTGGGCAGATAATGCGGACACCTACACGGAGTACGCCATGTCTGCTATCGAGAACGGCGAGATGTCGTTTGTTGCAAAGTGGCCGGAAGGCATTCAGACTCTCAGTGAAGCGACTGCGCTTGCCCAGTATATCGTGAAAGATGGCGCTTACCCGAAGGTAGACGTCATTGCCAACGATAATATCGGCAGCGACGGTCGCGGCCTGCTCCGTGTCTGGCTTTCCGAGAGCGACCTGATGTAAGGTCACCTCATTATCAGCGAAAAAGGGAGGCAGAAATGCCTCCCTTTTTCAAAACAAAAATACAAATATGAATGTAGGAGGATTTCAATATGAACACTATCTGCAAAAAAGCGTCTGCCCTCAAGGCAAAAGTCAAAGCCATTATCGCTAAGAACGAGTACAACACCGTCCGTTTCTGCGGCGTCGGGAATATCACCCGCTCCGACCTCGATACGATTTGTCTGTACTGCGACACCATCGCGACCTACGGCGGCTACTCCGGTGCTTTGATGCAGCCGCGCGGTCCCGTTGCCGATGTGCTTGCGAAAAACGGCCTGCTTGAAGCATAAAGCAGATGCTGCAGATACCGATGTGCGACGCCCCGACCATCTGGCCGGGGTGTCGTTTGTCGGTCTATTTTTTTCAAAAGGAGGATTTCAACTATGTCCTATTTAGGGACTTTTTATCGTGATTTTGCCAACGATGGGGCTGCCCATTTGGCTGACCTCTACGAGACCCTTGTCGAAGCCGCTTCCTGGATTGAGCACGCTGTAGAAGCGCATTACGGTCCTGCAAAGGAGCCGTACCGCTTCGAGCAAATGCCGGGCTATGCGTTAGGCCTTCGCCCGCTGGAGATTCAGGTACACAAGAAGACAAACAAAGAGCCTACACTTTCTCATGGGTGTGATAGCCAAGGTCGCCACTGTACTATTTGGAATGAGCCGACGTTTGCATATCAGTCCATGTACGGCGGCGAAAGCGGCACCGCGAAAATCACCAACGATATGATTCACACGTTGGATGAAGGTGGGCGCGTGGGAGCCTTCTATTACAGCGGCGATGTTTCGGAGCGTCTCACCTACTTGAAGGCGCGGGACTTGTATGACAAGTTTTTGCCGAAGCCGTCTGAGAAAATCTTCACGCGTACACCGACTGGAAAGCGCGTATATCTTCCGCTCCTCTATTCCTTGGAGCTCGGGGAGACCTACTATTTCTACGTAGATAGTATTTCTCTCCTGAAGCGCGGCGGCGGTACGGTGTCTATCAAGCTCGCTCCTTCCTGCATTATCGCAGTAAACTGGATAACCGGTCAACTGCATTGGATTGGCTACGAGCAGAAGC
>OGLN01002338.1_pt1 | contig 11845 bp, 9 predicted proteins | sample 1572641 | NCBI WGS metagenome assembly OGLN01 (sample SAMEA2581903, study PRJEB24529) | metagenome | biome: Human gut stool | place: China | collected 2011
CCATTGCATTTTTTCATTATTGTGTGTAGTTCCGGTGGCTTGCAGGTCGATTAAGTCAGCAACCACCAGTTCAACTGGTGGTTTGGTATTAGCCCTCAAAAGGGCATTTTTACTGCTCGCCCAAAAGGGCGGTATCGCAAGCACTTTTACCGGTCCGCTATAAAGCGGTACTTCTTGAATCTTCTTTCCTTGATTCCTCTGCCTGCTCTTTTATATACTTTTGTACTGCTTCATCTGTGATATTACCAATTGTTTCTACATAATACCCTCTTGCCCAAAATGCTTTATCCCATTTACTTTGCAATTCTGGATGTCTATCATAAAGCATTAATGTACTTTTCCCTTTTAAGTATCCCATAAAATTTGCAATGCTAATTTTAGGTGGAATAGCTACACTTAAATGTATATGATCCACGCAAACTGCTCCTGCTATAATATCCACATCTTTGTATTTACATAACGTGCTTATTATTTCTCTCACATCATTTCTCACTCTTCCATACAAAATTTTCTTTCTGTATTTCGGAATAAATACAATGTGATATTGGCATTTCCATTTTGTGTGTGATAAACTTCTATTGTCCATATGGACCACCTCCTGTGATTAAGTTTGGCTTGCGACACCATTCTTAATATATCACAGGAGGTTTTTTATTGATATCCTCACCGCTTCCAGCTATTCCATTCTCCCCAGCATAGCTGGGGGATTAGACTTTTCATTTATGCTGGCACCCTGTGTTCTTCTTTTAACCATTCTACTTCGTCATAAATTGTCTCAGCAAAAGGTCTTGTCTGATAACCAAGTTCTCTCTTTGCTTTGCTGCTGTCATATGCATTATTTCCCCCATTACAATACTGTTCAATAAAAGTCGATACCGGTCCACCGGCATAATCATTCGGTCCACATATACCTGTAGGATATACTACGCACGCCTTTAATCCTTTTTCTTTTACTGCATCAAATACTAACTGTGTTGCCATAGCTTTTGTTTTTCCGTAATATCCAACTATTTTATCCAGGTCAAATTTTTCCGGTTCTCTCATAAATTCCCCGTGCGGAAGCTCTGCCACGGTTCCTGTCGAACTTACATATACAAGTTTTTCCACGTTTTTTTCCAAACAAAAATCAATAATATTTTGGGTTCCCTCAACATTAACCCGATATACCAGTTCACTGGGTTCTTCCTTTAAATACACAATACTTGCACAGTGAATACAAACAAGTTGTTCCTTTTCCACATCAAAAAAATTTTCCAAAGAAGTCTTATCTGTCAAGTCACCATACACGATTTCTACTCCTTCCGGAATGTGCTTGACAGCCTTATCCCCCTGCAACACGAGTCCTCGCACCCGGCATCCTTTTTCAACTAACTGCCTGGCAATATTATTCCCAAGAAAACCAGCCGCACCTGTCAATAAATATATTCTGCTATCCTCCATCCTGATATTCCTCCTTCTTTTCCTGTTCTTTGCATACCTTAACAAAGGAAGATAAACGCAGTATAAACTTTTTCAAATTAATTTTAAAAATATAGTGACAGTGGTTCCCTTTCCCAATGTACTTTCCACCCATATGGTTCCCCCGCTAAGCTCCACAATGCGTTTAACTATTGGCAATCCCATACCAAATCCACTGGTTTCGTGGGACGCATCCCCCTGATAATAACGTTCAAACAAATGCTGCTTTGTCTGCTCATCCATCCCCTGCCCCTCATCTCTCACAGTAATCCATAGATCATCCTGTGTTACCTTTCCTTCTACAAAGACAAGGTTTCCTTCTGATGAATATTTTCTGGCATTGTCCAATAAATTTACCCAGACCTCTTTCATTAATTCCTCATTGCCATAGAATTTCATTTCTGGCAGCTCAGCTTCAAGCTGAATATTTTTTTCTTCAAAAGATGGCATCAGTAATATCGCGCAGTCACGGATTTGAGAATCAAGCCGGAACTCTTCTTTTTTCCGAAGTACTTCCATATGATCCAGTTTTGATAACAACAGCGTATTTTGCGATAACTGTGCCAGTCTCCCAGCTTCCTCCGCCATTACATTCAGATATTCTTTTTCCTCTTCTCTTGTAATTTCATTATGCTGCAGATATTCTGCCATTCCCTTTATTGAGTGAATCGGTGTCTTAAATTCATGCGAAAAATCCTTCATAAATTGTTTCTGCTGCTCATCTGCATTTTTTAATTCTCTTACCATCTGGTTAAAATTCTCATATATGACTTTATATTCACCAGAATTTTCTATGGGAATCTCCACATCTAACTTTCCGTTTGCCACATCTTCCATTCCATTTAAAAGTTTTTCCATCCTGTGGTACAGCATAACTGAAATTATCGCAATCACGATTCCACATAAAGATCCCATAATCTGATAAATTGCCACACTCCAGGCAAACACATTATCACCTGCATGACCGTAATAATAAAACCTGATTGCCATCGTAAGCAGATACGATACAACGGAAAAAAAAGTAACAATAAAAGCTAATACGATTGCCCAGCGAATGGTTCCTATTTTCTTGTTTCTTTTTGCCCCGTTACTCATTCAGTTTCCCTCTATAACCCAATCCACGAATCGTAACAATTTCAAATTCATTCCAGTCTGCAAATTTCTTTCTCAGACGGTTGATATGTGTTCTTACCGTTGTCTCATCTGAATTTGAATCATATCCCCAGATATTGTCTAAAATCTGGGATACCGTAAAAATTTTATTTGGATATGAAAGCAGTTTAAATAGTAATTCAAATTCCTTTTTCGGCAATGTTATCTTCTCTTCCCCTCTGACTACCATGTTGAAATCCTCACTGATCACCACATCTCCAATAATAATCTGTTTCTCATTGCTTATCTTTGCCCTTCGGAGCAATGCTCTTATCCGCCACTGTAATTCCTCATAGTTCACGGGTTTCGTCATATAATCATCAATTCCAATGGCAAATCCCATTTTTTTATCCTTCCATTCTTTTTTTGCTGTTAAAAGAAGAACTGGTGTGATCTTATCCATCATCCGAAACTGCTCCACAAATTCATAACCATTCATCTTTGGCATCATAACATCTGCAATTATCAAATCTACTGACTGATGCTCCAGCAGTTCCATTGCCTCCATTCCATTTGCTGCTTCTACTACCTGATATTCGTTTCTCAAATGCAGTTTTGTCACCAATCTTGCGCTGCTGTCATCTTCAATAATCAATACCTTTACCATATTCTCTCCTGTAAAGCAAAACTTGGCACCAGAAATATCTGATACCAAGTCTCCCATTCCGTTATTTTGTCATTTACAATGAATATCTTCCTGAATCTAACACTTCTCTTCTTCCATCGGGTAAAATCACCTCTGCATGCGTATTTGACGGGATTTCAAACTCATATGTGACTTTGTCCCCATCATATTTCCAGCCGCTTTCAATTCTGCCATATGGCGACTGATAGGAAGCCTTCGCATAGCCAAGGACTTTATCGGGATGCGGACAGATTCTGATTTTTCCATCTGAAACCTGTATTCCGCATACGGCATCCAGGATCCATCCACATATTGCGCCATAAGAATAATGGTTTAACGATGCCTTTACCTCGCCCTTTTCATTAATACCATCCCATGTTTCCCAGATCGTTGTAGCTCCTTTTTTCACCTCATAAAGCCAGCCCGGTCTTGTATCCTGCAGCAACAGCTTATATGCAGTATCCTCATATCCGTAATCACACAGTACCCTTGTCAGATTCGGGGTAGATAAAAATCCGGTATTTAAATGATATCCACATTTTTTTACCAGTTCATTCAGATCGGCTGCTGCCTGCCTTGCTTCATCCCCATCTAAAAGTCCAAACGCAAGTGCCCTCACATAATCAGCCTGTCTGTCTGAAGAGATCTTTCCATCCTCTGTTGCTATAAAACGCCATGCCTTCTTTGCCATCTCTGCGGTTTTACTGTAATAAGCAGCGTCATCTTCTTTTCCGAGAATCGCTGCGATCTCTGCTAACATCCGCCCTGAGTATGCAAAAAATGCTGTGGCAACTTTGCCCTGTGGTGTGCGCATAGCGGAAGTACTTTCCACATCAGGCTCACACCACTCACCATAATCAACTCCTGTTTCTATCGTATATCTGCGGTATGGATTTCTCTTAAATCTTTTTACAGGGTTCACTGGACGCTTTTTTGCACGCTCTTCGAGAAATACATACCATTTCTTCATCATCTCATAATTTTCGGATAAAATCCTTGCATCACCATACCGCCTGTACATCTCATATGGAACAATGATACATGCGTCCCCCCATCCTACGGAACCGGCAAGAAGCCCCGAGAAAAAAGATGACTTGTTATTCTTTGGTGCAATATTTGCAATTTTTCCATCATCAAACTGCGATGTTCTGCACTCTGCAAGCCATTTTCGCATTACCGGATAGGCATCCATAAGATACAGTCCTGTATGGGCAAATACTCCCATATCCCCAGTCCAGGCTGCCCGTTCTCTTGTAGGACAATCGGTAGGAACATCACAAAAGTTGGATTTCTGGCTCCAGATACTGTTTTGCACCAATCTGTTAATATCGTCATTTCCACACTCAAAAATTGTCAGTGTATCCATCTTTGAATATACTGCAATTGCAGTAAATGATGCATCTGAGAGGTCAATCACTGTATCAGCCTTTGCATATCTGAACCCCCATATAGAGAACTTTGTCTTATAGTGATTTTCTCCCTCTGCACATGTATACACAACCTGCTGTTTCGTGCCACCTTCTTTATGACGTTTTCTGTCCTGAAAATTTTCCTGCGTGAAATTACCATTTTCGTCTAAAGTCTCTCCATGTGTCAGGACAATTGTATCTCCTTCATGGGCATTCAGTGTAAACTCCACATATCCTGCAAGATTCTGTCCAAAATCTATAACCGTCTCTCCATTTGGCGTCGTTATAATCTTTCCCTTAAAATACTCCATTTCACATACAGGAACACAATCAGAACATATCAACTGATCAAAAGAAAAATCCTCCACCTTTACCTCATGGTACTCTGACACCTCAGCCAGTCTTGCATCCACAATTTCCCCCTGCTGCATATCATTTTGACGTATGGCACCATTTTGTGAAGCCTCCCATGTTTCATCCGAAACACATACAGCCCTGCCATCTGCCTCAAGCTGAAACAGCAGGGCAATATCTGTACCATAAATATTCCTGTCTCCATCTACTCCAGAGACACTTCTGTACCAGCCATCACCAAGAATCACTTCTACTTCATTTCTGCCCTCACATAAAAGTCCTGACACATTATAGGTCTGGTATGCAAGTCTCTTATCATAATTATAGCTGCCTGGTGCAAGCACAAAATCCCCTGCTCTTTTTCCGTTAATCCAGACTTCATATAAACCATGGGCAGTTACATACAATCTTACACTTTTATTTAGGATTTTTTCATCACATTGAAAATGTGTTCTCAGATAGCTGGCTGGCTTATGTGCCTCCGGATTACATTCAGACTCTGGATTTATCCATTTTGCCATCCAGTCAGACTTATCTAACAACCCCATTTCAAAAAAGGCTTCCTCACTCCACTCACCAGCTTCATCCCTTTCGTCCCATAGTCGTATTTTCCAGGATATACGCTGTCTGCTTTTCAGCTCCAACGGACAATACGTATGCATACTGTCCGACTTTACCCGGCTACTGTCCCAAACCACACAATTTTCATCCATAGCCACGATCTCATATGCGGTCTGTCTCCTGCCATCTGCACAATTCCATGACAGATATGGCTCCTTTATATCAATTCCTATGGGATTTATCATATGTTCTGTTCTTAAATTAATTGCTCGCATAATTTTTCCTCATGTATATTTAAACAGTTCCAATATGTTCATTCAAAAATTTTGCAGATGCCTCAAATGATTTTATCGGCGACTTATCTATCCAGTTTTTGTGACTTTCCAGCACGACCGCCTCCACTCCTGACGACAACGCCTGCCCACATAAGGCTTCAAGATTCATGTTACCATATCCAAGTTCACAGCTGTCTGACTTAAGAATCGGTGTCATTACAGGCTTTGTAAGCTTTGTTCCTCTGTCATTAATGTGGTACAGCTTCATTCTGCTGCCCAGCATTTTCATAACATCCAGTGCGTACACACCAGCCTCTGTCGGCCAGTAAGAGTCAAACTCAAAACCTACATATTCTGGATCTGTATTTGAGATAATATATTCATACGCATTCTGTCTGCCATCCACTTTTTGAAATTCGTAATTATGATTGTGATATAAGAGATTTATACCCTCTGCTTTCAGTTTTTTTCCAGCTTCATTGAGCCTTTTACACAGGTCTGTAACCTGCGTCTTATCGCGATAATCAAAGCGGTACATTCCTGTAATAACAACATTGGTGGTATTGTATTTTTCTGCTTCCCTCACTGTCTTGGCAAGTTCTTTTTCTATACCACCTAAATCCTTATGCAGACTGACAACAGAAAGTCCTGCCTCCTTCACCAGCTTTGCCCAGTCAAGATTGCCTCCTTTTCCTGTAGGCATGCCCGCAGCCATCGTGAGCAGCCGCACCATAAATGGGGTAGGATTAACCATAAAGCTGTTTAGTTCGATTCCATTATATCCGGCATTTACCATCGCCTGCAGTGTCTCTTTTGCCTTTGCTTCACTGCCTGTCACTGTTCCAAGCATAATCTGTTGTACTGCTTTGATCGCCATGAATTTTCTCCCTGTTTTTCTTATCTTACAAATTTTCTACAAACTGAAGTTTTCCTTCCGTAATTCCATTTTCATTAAATGTATCCACTCTTACATAGTAAGATTCTCCGTCAACAAGAGCTCCTATTCTCTTTTTCGTGTCATATGCGAGATAGCTGTGATACAGCTTATCCGGTTTAAGTCCCCAGAGAATATTGTATCCTGTCGTCCCATCCGCTTCATCCTTCTCCCGTGAATCAATCACAATCTCCATGTCTATTCCGGAAATTCTTGCTGCTTCATATGATGCCTGTTCCGGCAAACTGCCTGCACCTTTACCGAACACTCTGAGTCCACTGATACAAGGCTTTTGACCGTAAGGCACTTTCATATCAGACAATCTTATGTAACGAACCTCCATACCATTCTCATATACTAAGAAATCATGGCTTAAATCCGTATCTGCTTTTGTCTTATCTTCTAATACAAAGAATTTTTCACCATCCACAGATCCCTCTAAAAGATACCGCGTAACAAGATCTGCTTCCTCAATATATCTCGCCTGAGTCGTCCCTCTTATCTGGCCGGGAACTGGAATATGGATTTCATCATCCGCAAAATTAATCTGGATCGCATGCACATCCATAGCTTTTCCCAAATCCATCATCAGCCATTCTTTCCGGTCGGATGACGAAGCCTGCCACCAGTTTTGCGCATTTTCATTCGCTGCAAGCTGTGGTGCATGCCCATCCGTACATGATGATGCTGACATTTCTTTCTTATATGATAACAGCATCCAGTGTGGATTTTCCCATATATCCTGTTCTTTCCCGTCAGACACGCCAATCGGCCAGTCCCCATACCTCTGATTACAGCACAACTCACCTTCCTCATCATATGCAGCCTTCCAGATGCCGACTCTTCTCTCAAAATCATGGTTTACGCTGATCCGCATTGTAGCCGCATGCCACAGATTCCCCTTATAATCCTCCATCGTAGAACCATGACCGGCACCTGGCATAAATCCACCCGGATGATAGGAATATGGATTGTTTTTTGCCGGTGTGAATGGTCCTAACGGCTTGTCTGAGACATATACTCCATCTCCATAGGTATTATACTGTGTACCGGCAAATGCATACTGCAGATAATATCTGCCTTCATGCTTATCCATCCAGGCACCCTCAATATAAGGTTTATCTGTGAACATTCCCCTGATCATCGGGATATACATTTGCGGGATCTGCTCCACAGGTGTCCCCTGGGATTTCATGAAATTGTCAAAACAGGCGTCCACCTCTTCCTTTGAGCGTGGCAGCTTACCGTTATCATCACCAATCCGCTCATATCCATATTTATAAGGATCGGCATATATCAGTTCTTTTTTCTCTCCCTTTGGATTCATGGTCTGTGGGTCTAACTCCACTCCCCACATAGGGGTCTCATTTGAACAGCCCCAGTAAAAATAAACCTTTCCATCATCATCCACAAACAGATTCGGATCCCAGAAATCAAAGGTTCCCTCTATCTTCTCATATGGTCCGTTTAAGATATCTTTTGTGCGGTACCTGTCGCATTTTTCCCCTTTTTTTGAGGCACAGAAATATACATATTCCCCCATCACACGCACATCCGGCGCATAATCATACAACGGAAGTTCTGATGGCAGTTTATGATTTTCCCATTTTACCAGATCATCCGAAACCCATACACCAAGAGTCATGGATGCAAATATGTAATATCTGCCTTTAAACGTTATCATGGATGGGTCTGCTGCTTCGCGGCAGACAGCAATTCCGTTTTTCCTCTGATCCGCATTGAACTGATATCTGTAATTTATATTTACCGGATTACAATAATACTTCATTTATTTTCACTCCATATATTTTCCAAGTTATAGTTGTCCCAGAAAATAGAGACTCTTTTTCGGCATACGCTTCATGGTGGATCTGTCTACTGCTATCAGTCCGAATTTCATTGAAAAGCCCTTTTGCCACTCAAAATTGTCCAGCAGCGACCAGTGGCAATAGCCTATCACCGGTATATGATCCGCAATACATGCTTCCACTCCCTTTGCTGCCTCATCAATAAATGCAACCCTTCTGGTATCGTCCTCTGTTGCTATGCCATTCTCTGTGACCATGATCGGCATATTTTTCTTCCCAGCTTTTGTATACTCCTCATGCACTCTTCTGATCACATGTTCCAATGCCTGTGGATAAAATTCATACTCCATCTGTGTAATCTCTGCCCCCTCAGGCACAGGACATATTCCATCTGGTCCAATAAGGCTTCTGGTATAATTCTGAAGTCCAAAAAAATCATCATCCTTTATATAGGGAAGATAATGTGTAAATTCCTCCTCCCACTCATGCTTTGCAGCTGCATCTCCACCATCAACAGCCTGAATATCATGAAGTGACAATGACAAGCCTATCAAAAGTTCTGGATGAACCTTTTTCATCGCATCTCTTGCAGCCTGATGCGCACGCATTACAAGGATATCTCCTTCTGGTGTTCTTGCACTGACAAAGATCTGCGGTTTTTTTGTTCCAAAAACTTTTTTGTTTTCAAATCCCTGCCAGAACATATTTTTCAGCATTTTATTAAAATTCATGCCAACCTGAGCGGTGCCTTCCATGTTCTTATCTTTTTTACTCTTTTTTCCTTTCCTGCGCTTCGCCATCATCTGACGCTTATAACGCTCTGCAATCGCAGCTACCTGAAGTCCCATATTTGCTTCATTGATTGTGATGACATAATGCATGAGGTCTCCAAGTTTTTCTGCCACATATGCACAGTATCTTACAAAATACTTTACGGTTGACTCACTTTCCCATCCGCCTTTTTGTATCAGCCATACTGGTGATGTAAAATGCATCATGGTAACAACCGGTTCTATTCCATGATTTCTGCAGCATTTGAGCACCTTTCTGTAGTGCTCTGTTTCTGCTTCATCAAATTTTCCCTCTTCCGGCTCTATACGTGCCCACTCTATGGAAAACCGATAAGTATTCAGCCCAGCCTCTGCCATCAGACGGATATCCTCCTCATAACGGTTATAATGGTCAACTGCGTTTAAAGATGGCTCATTAAAGTTCGTATGCTTTAAGTGCTCCATTGCCCAGTAATCACTGTTTGTATTGCTGCCCTCTACCTGGTGCGCCGCAGTTGACGCACCAATCATAAATTTGTCTGAAAATCTGCTCATTTCATCTGACCTCACTTCACTGCTCTCTCTCAATTAACTACCATAATTTTCCATTTAAAGAACCTTATTTCTTTGGAATCTTTCCAAGTGCTGCTGCAAGCATCTTCGCCTGCTCTCCATCTGCATCGATTCCTCCCTGTGCCAGAAGTTTCTTTAACGGCTGTCTTGCAATCATAGCCATCATTGTCTCTGGTATCTTTACATTCTTACCCATACCTCCAGCCACTGAACCCTGCATCTGCTTCATCATCTGCGCAAGAAGTGCCGCTCCCGCCGGTACAGCCTGAATCTCTGCCATCGTGCTGTTTAACGAGAGATATCCGCCTTCTTCCTTTTCAGACTCTTCCTGTGGTTCTTCAAACCAGTTACAAACCTTTGTGGCATCCATAAAATACGCCGGATTTGGTTCACTGACCTTTTGGATCGTCATTTCATCGCTTAATGCCTCATGATCTGTACAGACAGCTTTTATCGTATGCTCTCCACAGATTGGAACCTCAAATTTAAATATATGCTCACCTTCCTGCTCCCCAAAGAGTTTTCCATCCACATAGAGGGCTATCCTTTTCTGGTTAGAGTAAACCTTAATCTCTGTGACCGTTTCTATACGGTCTGCATATCTTCTTCCGCAAAGATGAACGAACGGTTCATCGCTCCACCATGCCTTGTAAATATAGTAAGCATCCTTTTTCTCTTTTCTGTCAAAGGTGATAAGTCCCTTGTGATTTTTACCAGGGTCGCCCGCCTCATCTCGTCCTGCAGCAGCAAATTCAAACATATTCCATACATAGGTGCCCCACAGGTATGGTCTTTGGGAAATCATCTCAAGCATATGCTCATGGTACACTGCCATATAGCTTTCTGTATAATCACCTTTTTGCGGCTTTGGTGACTGCAATTTAATTACCGAATCAGCACCATACTCTGTCAGTCCGATCACTGTATCCGGATGTTCTTTGTGGAACTGGTCAAAAAATGCATCATTGTCTTCCATCTCCCCCACATACCATCCATAGTAGAGATTATAGCCTCTGATATCCGGGAGACTTACAAGCGGACTGTCTGTCTCAAGCATAAACAGATTTGCCATTGCAGATACGCGGCTCTGATCCATTCTGTGAATCATATCGTTTAATATTCTATGATTTTCTAACAGATCCTCCGTTACCCCCTGTAAAGATATTTCATTTGAGATAGCCCAGCAAATAATAGACGCATGATTATAGTTCTGGACAATCAGTTCTTTCATCTGTGAGATCGTGTTTTCTCTTCCACCATCCATATGTACTGTGATATACGGTATCTCAGCCCATGCCACAATTCCTTTTTCATCGCACAGATCATAAAAATACTGGTCATGCTGATAATGTGCAAGCCGGATTGAATTAGCTCCCACTGACAATATCAGCTCCATATCTTCCTCATGCATCTCTTTTGTAAGTGCATTTCCAACGCCCATCCTGTCTTGATGGCGTGATACTCCCCTGAGCGGATAGCTCTCTCCATTCAGGAAAAATCCTTTTTCAGGGTCAAAGTAATAGTTCCGGCATCCAAATTTTGTGGTAACTTCATCAATTATATCACCGTTTTTCTTAAGTTCTGCTGCCGCTGTATATAAAAATGGATCTTTTAATCCATTCCACAGATGAGGATTATCAATGATAAGCGTTCCTGTATAATGTCTGATTCCACAAAGTGCGTCCTCATCATAAATTGTCTGTGTGTCATCTTCCGGGATATAAAGTGTTACACTCTGCGAACCAGAATCTCCATTTACCAAAACACTGATCTCATCTGCATCACCACATACATATGCATCAAATCTGACCTCTGCGCTGCCATCCTCTTTCACTTCTGGTGTCACATAAAAACCTTTTCCACCATAATAATCAAGGTCAAAATGGTTCTTTGGCACAGTGATAAGCCTCACATCCCTGTATAAGC
>OGLN01002345.1_pt1 | contig 11830 bp, 11 predicted proteins | sample 1572641 | NCBI WGS metagenome assembly OGLN01 (sample SAMEA2581903, study PRJEB24529) | metagenome | biome: Human gut stool | place: China | collected 2011
GCCTTTGTATGCAGGAAGTAATTGCCCATTTTCATCCGTCATAATGACCGGATTTTGCTTTCCGTCTGCATCAAAACGATAGGGAATCAGAAATGAATTTCTCAACAGGTCAAACAATGTATTCTGACATATGCCCATAAGGAAGGCCGATATGTCCCGGTTCGTATACGCATTGAACAAAGCCAGTGAAAATTCTGCCGGAGAAATTCCGGCATCCGAATCATCATTGCAAAATAAACAGTTACAAAATGTTACAGTTAACAGTAATAAAATGTTACGGTTAAATAATTCTAACAGTAACGAAACGTTACCAATACAGTTACAAAATGTTACGGTTAACAGTAACGATTTATTACCCAATAAGAATATATATAAGAATAATAAGAATATATATGCTCATTTAGAAAATGAGCAAGTATATAGTCATGAAGATGATATACAAAAAGAAAATGATAGCCTTTCTTCTAATACCATAAAACAAGAAACTAAGAATAAGGCTATCAAAAAACAAAATAAAGAACTAAATGAGTTACAGAAAAAGCAGTTTGATAAGTTTTGGCAAGCGTACCCTAGAAAGGTAAGCAAGAAAGAAGCTCAAAAGTCATGGAAAAAAATCAATCCGTCTTTAGAGTTATTCGAAAAAATACTCAAGGCTTTAGAAATGGTCAAACAAACTGAACAATGGAAAAAAGACAATGGAAAATTTATTCCTTATCCTGCAACGTGGTTAAATCAAGAGCGGTGGACTGATGAAATAAAGATGATGCAGAATATTAAACTAGTGATTGAGCCAAAAATAAAAATAAAACCAGTCTATGAAAATATGTTGGAAAACGATTTTTAAAAATGGCAGACATTTTATAAATTGAAATATGTCTGACAGTTCGAGATTGAGCCACTATAAATATTTTATCATATTTTTGGTTAATGATATATGTATCAGATAAAAAAGGCTTAAAAACGATTTTAAGCAATAATAATAAAATTAAAGGTCGTGAAAAAATTGAGTGATAAGATACCAATTAATATTGAAGCAGAACAAGCCGTATTAGGTGCAATTTTAATATCAAAAGATACATCAATGGCGATTGATGAAATAAATCTAAAAATAGATGATTTCTACAGACATAGTCATAAGATTATTTATAAAGCAATGTTAATGTTATTTAAAGCCAATAAGCCTATAGATAATTTAACGGTTATTGAATATCTAAATAAAATGAATGAACTCGAAAAGGCTGGCGGGATTGCATGCATAACAAGCTTAGTAAACTGTGTACCTTCAGCAAGCAATATAAAATATTATGCTGATATGGTAAAAGATACCGCCATAAGAAGGAAATATATTCAAGCGGGAGAGCAGATAAAAAACATAGCTTATAATGCTGAAAATATAGACAGTACAGTAAGTGAAGCAGAGAAATTAATATTTGATATTTCAAAAGAAAATGTTTATAAGGGCGATATTATTGAACCTACTGATTTAATGATTGAATGTATGCAAGAAATAGAATATCAATATGAACATAATAAAAATGGTGTATCGGGTATTGATACGGGTTATGTAGATTTAAATAAAATCACTGGCGGATTTCAAAATTCAGATTTTATTATCATAGGTGCAAGACCAGCAATGGGGAAAACGGCTCTTGCCTTAAGCATGGCTAGTAAGATTGCAAAGAAAAATATACCTGTAGCGGTGTTTTCTTTGGAAATGTCAAAAGCCCAACTCGGTAAAAGGCTAATTAGCGGGGCAAGTTGCGTTAATTCGCAAAAAATATCTACTGGTCGTTTAAATGAAAACGAATGGCAAAGAGTTATAAAAGCTACTGATATATTATCTAAAAGACCAATCTATATTGAAGATAGTGCAGAGATTAATATTTTGCAGTTGCGAAGTAAAGCAAGGCAATTAAAAAGACAAAAGGATATAAAACTTATTATCATAGACTATTTACAATTATTAGCATCTGAAAGAAAAAGAGATAATAAAGTTCAAGAAGTGTCTGATATATCAAGACAGTTAAAGATTTTAGCCAAAGAATTAAATATTCCAGTGATTGCCTTAGCTCAATTAAGCCGAAGTGTAGAAGCTAGACAAGATAAAAGACCTATGTTATCAGATTTAAGGGAGTCAGGCTCAATCGAACAAGATGCGGATATAGTCATGTTCTTATATCGTGATGAATATTATAATGCTAATACAAATAATAAAAATTTAGCTGAATTGATAATATCTAAACATAGAAACGGCTCAACGGGCAAAGTAAATTTATATTATCATCATGATTATTGTTTTTTTGATGATTGTATTATGGATATTTAAAAATTGGCATAATATCACTAATAAAATAAGATTAGAGGGTTTATATAAATGACTGATGTAATAATTTTTCACACTGATGAACAAGGTAATAAAACAGCTTGTATAATGTCAAATAGTAATACAGCTTTTGATGATTTATTTGAATTTATAAAAGATGATAATTTTAAAATGATTAAAACCAAATTGAATGAAAAAGCATATAAAGCGTTTATTAGCCAACATTGTGAAAATTAGTTGATGAGGATATAAAAATGATAAATGTAGCAATTTTTAACGATAACGGAAAAGAAAAAGAATTAATCTTATTAGGTGTAAAAGGTAGAAATGTATTTGATGATATAGAACAATTTAAAAATCAAAATTATAAAGTCAAAATTAGTACAGTAAGTAAAGAGTCTTTCTAAAAGCAAATATATAATATAAAACAAGGGCATTAGCTCGCTATATATGGCGGTGCTAGTGCCTTTTTATTTATCTATGTATAATAATATCATTGAGGTGATTTTTATGACTAATATAGACCAGCTAGATAAAATCTTACAGAGTCTTAATACAGAATTACAAAAGAACAAGGAAATAGAAGATTTAAAACAAATAGATGATAAATTTATGGAAAATGTTATATTAGATTTAAATAGTGAATTAAGTAAAATGTAGGGCTTTTATTAATTTTAAAGATAGGAGCGTTTATAATGAATATAGCTAAAAAATATCTTGAACAGGCATATATTGGATATCATAGAATAATATGTTATGACTTAATGATAAAGGGCATACAAGAGGATTTATCTAAGTTTAACAATGATAAAATTATTATACCTAGATTAAAAGCTGAACTAATAAACTATGAAAAACAAAGAAGATATTGGCTAAATAAAAGAATAGAATTAAAACAGTTTATTATAAATTTAAATATTAAAGATAAAATAAAACAAGTTCTAATACTTAGATTTATTGAGTTAAAGAAAAGACGTGAAATAAGTGATATATTACATTATTCATTATCATATATTGATAGATTATTAAAACGAGGCTTATTTTTTATTGATGAAAAACTAAAATCTAGTAGTCAAAAAGTAGTCATTTAGTTGTCAGTTTTAACAATAAAAGGTTGCAAAAAGGTTACAACTAAAACCATTGAAAATAAGACGTTTTTTATAATTTGATAGCCTAGAAAAACCTAGAATAATGAACATATAAACAGGCTTATTGGTGGTCAAAGAATGATACTAAAACCATACTAAAAACCAGTTGAAACAAAACGAAAAAGGTTCAAAAAAAGGTACTGAAACAAAACAACCTAAAACGAATATAAAACCGCCATAAGTCTTGATAATAAAGGCTTTATACGTATTGGAAAAGGTTCAAAAAAATGATATGAAACAAAACGAAAATTGAACCTTTTTTTCAACTCTAATTAAGGCTTTAAAAGATATGTAAAAATTATATAAGCGTTCACCAGCGTGAGTCTATTTTATAGATATTACAAAAGCCAGTGATTTTATAAAATGGCCCATGAAGAATATTATAAAAATAGGTGATTTTGTAATAACTAAAAATACCGCCAAAGATGATGACTATTTCTGTAAAATAAAAAAAGCTGGTGCAGTCATTTAAAACTACATCAGCTTTTAAGATAATGAGATTATTTATAGTATATATCGTATCATTTTAACTTTGGTATCAATCAATGAAAAATTTAAATTAATGTTGGACCAATATTACTATGTTAATTAATGATGCACATATTTTACCAGCTAATTTTTTATAAAATCTTGATAAATATTGTGATTACTAGATTGCTAGATTTATAACCAATATTTGCTATTTGTTGGTAAATCTTTTTAAAGTCTTGCAATATCAATAGTTTATAATTATAATGTAATTAATAAATCCTAATAACATTAGGGATAAATATCAACAGATGCTGTACGAATACACCTATTTTTTTTAGTGACGTGTAGGTAGATATCTGATAAATATCAACAGATGCTGTACGAATACAATTTTGGCCGGAGTGTACGGCCATAACGAAAACGGGATAAATATCAACAGATGCTGTACGAATACTATTGATGCCTGCTTTATAGTCCCTAATAAATTGTTGATAAATATCAACAGATGCTGTACGAATACAATGCATTTTTGAACTTGTCCCAATGTGTTATTAGATAAATATCAACAGATGCTGTACGAATACACTTATTAAAGTAGATGTAGATTTAGCCCAATATTCAGATAAATATCAACAGATGCTGTACGAATACACCCTTATAATGTTCTTCTGCCATATCTCCAGTAATGATAAATATCAACAGATGCTGTACGAATACTGTTATCATGCTCCTTTGATATATTAATAATTATACGATAAATATCAACAGATGCTGTACGAATACAAAATCCAGCCATGCTCATGACTTTTCCCACCGAGATAAATATCAACAGATGCTGTACGAATACACAGCATACCCGAATATTAATATTTCGCAATCCTGATAAATATCAACAGATGCTGTACGAATACTACCTGATATATATTAATGTTTATCTGCCTGCTTGGATAAATATCAACAGATGCTGTACGAAAACTACTGCATTATTTGTTTTACTGCTTCACTTAGTTTCGATAAATATCAACAGATGCTGTATTAAAAAAAGTCCTCTTATCTAATAAAGAGGACTTTTATTTTTATTCAAATTTAATTAATTTTTCTTTTCAATACTCACCTTTATAGGTTATAATTATATACATTATGCTTAGAAAGGTTTTTATCATTATGAAAAATTTCTTTATTGAGTTTAAAAAATTTGCTTTTAAAGGTAATATGCTTGATTTAGCAGTTGGTATGATTATTGGTACTGCTTTTACAGGGCTTGTAAATTCCATTGTAAAAAATTTAATCATGCCTATAATTAGTATTTTTACTGGTGGTATTGATTTCAACAATATGTATCTGCCACTTAGTAAGGCGACTTTCATACTTGCTGAAAAAGGTGCTGACCTTGAAACAGCTAAAAAAGCTGGTGCAGTTTTTGCTTACGGTGCCTTTTTAACAGATTTTCTCCAATTCTTAATTTTGGCTTTCGTAGTCTTTTGTTTAATTAGACAGCTAAATAAATTAATTCCTATTCCTAAAGAACCGCCAAAAACAAAAATCTGCCCATTTTGTAAATCTGAAATTCCTCATGAAGCTACTAAATGCGCTCATTGTACCTCTGACTTACCAACAACTTAAATATACAAAAAGAAAGCATAGTCTAATCAAAACGATTAAACTATGCTTTTTTATTATTTCTGCCACTGATAAATTACAGCTTCATATGGTCTTAAATGACCTTTTGTCAAATCTGTTATCGTATCTTTATAATTACTAATTAAGATTTTTCCTGTGCCTTCTAAGTTAAAATCAACTTCTTTATCATAAAAATTACATATTATAAGCCAAGTTTTATCTTCATATTTTCTTGTATAAGCAAAAATATTTTTATCTTCAGCTAATAATAAATCATATTCACCATAAATCATAATAAGATTTTCTTTACGCATCTTAATTAATTTTTGATAACAATAAAAAATTGAATTTTTATCAGCTAAAGCTTTTTCTACATTTATATCTACATAATTGCGATTTACTCTATACCATGGTTTAGCCTTGCTAAAACCAGCATATACATCACTATTCCACTGCATAGGAGTTCTTGCATTATCTCTAGCTTTGGCACGCAAAGATTTTAATATTTCTTCTTTAGGTATATTATTAGCCATTCTTTCTTTATATGCATTCACAGATTCAATATCGGCAAAATCAGCTAAATCATTAAACTCAATATTAGTCATGCCGATTTCTTCTCCTTGATAAATATATGGTGTTCCCTGCATACCATGAAGTAATATCGCCAACATTTTCGCAGACTGCACGCGATATTCTTTATCATTACCCCAACGAGATACTATTCTTGGTAAATCATGATTATTCCAAAATAAACTATTCCAACCTTTACCATTTAATTCTTTTTGCCACTTAGTAAATACTTTTTTCAACTCAATTAAATCAAGCTTTTTCAAATTCCATTTATCTGAACCTTCTTGGTCAAGCATAATATGTTCAAATTGAAATACCATACTTAATTCATGTCTATCTGGACTGGAAAATAACTGTGCTATCTGCGGATTTGCTCCCCAGCATTCACCCACAGTCAATAAATCTTTATCTTGCAAAGTTTCTCTATGCATTTCTTGAATATATTCATGTAATTTAGGTCCATTCTCTTTGATTTTTAAATCTGGAACTTTGCCAATCATATCAATGACGTCCATTCTAAAACCACCAACACCTAAATCAATCCAAAAATTCATCATCTGCCAAATATCTTTGCGCATATCTTTATTTTCCCAATTTAAATCTGGCTGTTTCTTGCTAAAAAAATGCAAATAATACTCTTGAGATGCTTCATCATATTCCCATGCTGAACCACCAAAACAAGACAATAAATCATTTGGTGGATTATTTTTTTCACCTTTTCGCCAAATATAATAATCACGATATTTGCTATTTTTATTTGTTTTTGCTTCTATAAACCATTTATGTTCATCTGAAGTATGATTTACCACTAAATCCATGATTATTTTTATATTATGTGCTTTAGCTTCTTTCAATAAAGCTTTCATCTCGTCTAATGTCCCAAATTCTGGAGAAATATCATAATAATCGGAGATATCATAGCCATTATCATCATTAGGTGAACAATATACAGGGCTTAACCAAATTACTTCTATACCTAATTTTTCCAAATAATCCAATTTAGAGCGAATACCATTGATATCACCAATACCATCATTATTGCTATCACAAAAACTACGAGGATAAATTTGATAAACAACAGATTTTTGCCACCATTTTGTTTCCATAAAAATCACCTTTTATTACTTATTTGTTTTATTATATTATAATATTATAAGACTAAATTAAATTTGAGGTTAATTATTATGGAAAATTCTCATGTACTCCAAATAACAGAACGCCATTTTTCTGATTTATACTTATGTTTTTGTGGCTTAGCTAAATGTGAACCTAATCACAGCTTTGGCCCTGGTATCCGCAATAATTATATTATTCACTATATAACTAAAGGCAAAGGAAAATATTATGTAAATAATGCTTGCTACGAATTATCTCAAGGTCAAGGATTTTTAGTTGAACCTCATTTGCAAGTATTTTATCAAGCTGATAAAGATGACCCATGGCAATATCTTTGGATTGGTTTTAATGGCACTAAAGCTATTCAATATCTAAATGATATTGGTCTTAGTTCTAATCATCTAACATTTCAATGTAATTATAGTGAAGAATTAAAACAAATTGTGCATAATATGTTAAAAAATAATAACTTTGCCACAAGCAATCAATTTTTGCTAGAAAGTCTATTATATTCTTTCTTCTCTATCTTAAGTAAAGATATAAAAACTATATTGCCGACTAATGACAACAATAATCTATATGTAAAAAAAGCCATTGAATTTATCGAAAATAACTACACTAATAATTTAAAAATCACTGATATTGCTAAATATGTTTGCATCACTAGAAATTACCTCTATTTATTATTTCGCAAACATTTAAATATTTCTCCCCAAGAATATTTAGCTAATTATCGCATAACTCGTGCTGAACAATTATTAAATACAACTACGCTATCCATTGAAACTATTTCTAATTCTTGTGGCTATCAAGACCCTTTAGTATTTGCTAAAGCCTTTAAAGCCAAAAAAGGTTTTACACCTTCACAATATCGTAAAAGTTTTTCTCCTAAAATATCTTTTAATAAACCTGTAAATAGAATGAAATAAAAACTATAAGTATTACTCTTATAGTTTTTATTTAACATTTAAACTGATTTACTTAACAACGACATCTTTATTTTCATAAAATTCTCATATATAATAATTTATAGATATTAATTACGAAAAGCCATAAATTCATATATTTATAAAGGAGCGTTTTTTAAGATGCAAATTTTATTTAATGAACAAAGCCGTACTTTTCATTTAACTAATGATAAAATTAGTTACATTATGACTGTACTTCCTAATGGTCATCTAAGCCAAGTATATTTTGGTAAAAAAGTACATGATAAAGCAGATTTTTCCTATTTAATTCAATCTTGTGCTCGTCCAACAACTTCTTATATTTCTGAAGAATTCCATAATATTATATCTTTGAGCCATATTCGTCAAGAATATCCTGTTTATGGTACTTCTGATTATCGTCAGCCTGCTATTGAAATTTGCCAGACAAACGGCAGTAAAATTTCTGACTTCCATTATCAGAGTCATTCTATCAGCAATGGCAAACCAAAACTTGAAAATTTACCTGCTACTTATACAGAAAATGATGATGAAGCTCTCACTTTAACTATTCATTTACAAGACCCTGTAACTTTAGTTGAAATAGATTTACTCTATACTATTTTTGCTCAAAATGGCATTATCGCTCGCAGTGCTAAAATCTACAATCAGGGTAAAGATGATGTTCATTTAACAACAGCTATGAGCCTTTGTCTTGATTTACCTGATTGCGATTATGAATGGCTTCAATTCTCTGGTACATGGTCTAGAGAACGTCATTTAAAAGTGCGTAAATTAGAACAGGGCATCACTGCTATTAATTCCACTCGTGGTCATTCTTCCCATGAACACAATCCATTTATTATTTTAAAACGACCTACTACAGATGAAAATAAAGGTGAAGCTATTGGTTTTAGCTTAATTTATAGCGGTAACTTTTTAGCTCAAGCAGAAGTTGATACTCATGATGTTACACGCGTTTTAATGGGTATTAATCCAACTACATTTGATTGGAAATTAGAACCAAATACTTCATTCCAAACACCAGAAGCTGTAATGATTTATACTGATGATGGCTTAAATAATTTAAGTCAATCTTTCCATAAATTATTCCAAAAACGCCTTGCTCGTGGCTATTGGAGAGATAAAGCTAGACCTATTTTAATCAACAACTGGGAAGCTACTTATTTCGATTTCAATGAAGATAAACTCGTAGATATTGCTAGCAAAGCTAAAGAATGTGGCGTAGAATTATTCGTATTAGATGATGGCTGGTTTGGCAAACGCACTTCCGATTATGCAGGTCTTGGCGATTGGTATCCAAATACTGACCGCTTACCAAATGGCATCAAAGGTCTTGCAGAAAGAATTGAAAATCTCGGCATGAAATTTGGTCTTTGGATTGAACCAGAAATGACTAATATGGATTCTGACCTCTATCGCAATCATCCTGATTGGATTTTACATGTACCAAATAGAAATTCTTGTGAATGTCGTCATCAATATGTATTAGATTATTCACGTAAAGAAGTTGTAGATTATATTTACAATATGCTTGCTAAAATCTTACGTGAAGCAAAAGTTTCTTATATAAAATGGGATATGAACCGCAGTATTACAGAATGTTATTCTGTCGCACTTCCTGCTGATAGACAAGGAGAAGTATTCCATCGTTATATCTTAGGTGTATATGATTTATATGAACGCTTAACTTCTGAATTCCCTCATATCCTCTTTGAATCTTGTGCTAGTGGTGGTGCTAGATTTGATCCAGGTCTTTTATATTATGCTCCACAAGGCTGGGCAAGTGATGACTCTGATGCTATAGAACGCTTAAAAATCCAATATGGTACATCTTTTGCTTACCCTATCAGCTCTATCGGCAGTCATGTTTCTGTTACTCCTAACCATCAAGTATATCGTTTAACACCTCTTCATACTAGAGCAAACGTTGCTTACTTTGGTACTTTTGGCTATGAACTTGATTTAAATAAATTAACTCCAGCTGAACAAGAAGAAGTAAAAGCACAAATTAAATTCATGAAAGAATATCGTGAAGTTTTCCAATTTGGCACATTCTATCGTTTGAGCAGTCCTTTTGAAAATAATGTAACTGCTTGGATGGTAGTAAGCGAAGATAAAGAAACTGCTATTGTCGGTTGGTATCGTGTATTAAACGGTGTAAATTTACCATATAGCAGAATTTATCTCCAAGGCTTAAATCCTGATTTTTGCTATAAACAAAATATTGATGGCAATTGTTATTATGGTGATGAACTCATGAATATTGGTCTTGTAATTGATGACCCAAGCGCAGGTCAACCATATGGCGATATGGCTACAAGCTGTGATTTCGATTCTAAAATCTATGTATTAAAAGCTATAAAATAATAATTTAAATTTAGGCTAATTAGTGAATATAATTTATTCCTAATTAGCCTTTTTACATAAAAAAATGAATTTATGTTATACTAAAAATAATTATTTGTCTGTTCATTTTTCTTTTATGCAAAGCTACTTATTTACTGTTCTTTAATGGGCAAAGAACAGTAAATAAAGAAAGTCTACCGCAAATAAAATTACTGGATATTATTCGAGTAAATTATAAAATTACTGATAACAACTATTAATTTATTATTGACTCCAATAATAATAAAATTCCCCACATTTTAGCATCTTTTTACGGTAGCCGTAGGTTATTGGTAAAGAGCAAATTGTGGCTACGTTTTTAATTTAGCGGTTTGAGCATAGCGAGTTTAAAAATTGTAGACATTTTTTGCTTTTTGCCAAAGTAAAAAGTGCGGTAGCAGGTAGTGCTTTCTTTTTGGTTCATTTTTCTTTACACCAGTAAAGAAAAATGAATGTAAAACAATAATTTAAAGGATTAAAGGATTTATATTATGGATAAAAATACTATTATTAATCAATTATTTGCTAACTATCCTCATTTTTTTGCTTCTGAAAAAAAAATAGCTGATTATATCATAAAATACCATACAAAAGTCGTTAATATGACTATCAAGGAATTAGCTAAAGCCTGTGGTGCTAGTGAAGCTACTATTTCTAGATTTTGTCGTAAATGTGATGTTAAAAGTTTTCATCATCTAAAAATTGAATTGGCTAGAGAACGTATAGAAACTGATACATCTATAAAAGTTTCTAATAATATTACTAGAGATAATATTTCACAATCTCTACAAAATATTTTAGCTAATAAAATTGCTGAAATATCGGCAACTATCAATATGATTGATACTAATACCTTAGATAAAATTATTTCAGCTATACAATCTGCTAAAAGAGTACAAATTATAGCTGTCGGCAATACTATACCAGTTGCGTTAGATGGTGCTTTCAAATTTAATGAAATCGGCATTCCCACTGTAGCTGGTTCTATTTGGGAAACACAAGCTTCTTATAGTTTAAATCTAACTAAAAAAGATGTCCTAATTGCTATCTCTAATTCTGGTGAGTCAAGTAAGATATATACTATTGTAGATTTAGCTAATAAACGGAAAGTAACTACTATTGGCATTACTAATAATAAAAACTCTGCTATTGGTAAGATAGTAAAATATCATTTGCAAACTGCTACTCGTGAAAAACTTTTTCTTGATGAATTTTATTTTTCTCGTATTTCAGCTTCTACTATAATT
>OGLN01002348.1_pt1 | contig 11802 bp, 9 predicted proteins | sample 1572641 | NCBI WGS metagenome assembly OGLN01 (sample SAMEA2581903, study PRJEB24529) | metagenome | biome: Human gut stool | place: China | collected 2011
GATTTTAGCCATTGCAACATAACCTGAATAAAATAATCTTTCGAACACTAGTGATATGCTATCCGACAGCATCAAATATCAGAACCAACGGTCAGCGAAGCTAATTTTTGATCCGAAACTCATACCTATTAATCAAAATAGGAAGCAAGCGGATTAAAATCCTTATATTTAATTCCGGCAGATTACAAATCAGCCGGTACATTAGCTTTGTTGGTTCAACTCAGTTTTACATACGGCGTATTAGTTTTATAACTATAAAAACGTCAGAAAGCAACAAGACTATTGTTCTGTCGGATATGCTATCCGACAGCATTAAATATAAGGATCTGTGATCCGAAACTCATACCTATTAATCAAAAAATAGGAAGTAGGCGGATTAAAATCCTTATACTCAATTCCGGCAGATTGCAAATCAGCCGGCACATTAGCTTTGTTGATTCATATCAGTTGCACAAGCAGCGCATTAGTCTTGTTGATTCATATCGGTTACACAAGCGAATTCTTCACTTAAACATGCTCCTTTAACTCCTAAATGTCTTATTCTCTTTTTTCCAGGTATACATACTGTCTAATTTTTATACACCACTGTCCAAATATTAGACATGCATACGAATGGGATATTAGCCTATCTCTCTGATATACAACAAAATACATTTTATGGCACGGTTTTGGTAATTATAATATCGTACAAATTATAAAATTGCCCATAAAAGCACAACCTTAGTTTCTGCCGACAGGCGGTCTGGCTTGAGTCGCCGTATGCGTACCGACAACAGACGAGATAATATGTAGCCCATATCCTTCAAAAATACGACATAGGAAACAGTATGTAAAAATATTGACAGAAAGAACAATAAAATTATAAATATGAATAAACTTACAATACTAATCATCATGCTCCTTGCACTTACAAAGGCCTATGCACAGCAGATAAGCGGCAAGGTGATGAACGAAAAAGACATGCCAATGGAATATGCCAGCGTGGCACTGATAAACACTGCCGACTCAAGTCTGATATCAGGAGGGCTTACGGACGAAGAAGGCAAATTCGTTGTAAACGACACAACACACTGCAAGACTCTGGCCGTAAGGGTAACATCGCTGGGTTATGAAACCGCCTATGCCGACATTCCGCTAAACGGAGCAATACGCATGCAGCCTCAGGCTAAGGCTCTTGAAGGCATAACAGTAACGGGAGTGAGAAAATTCATAAAGCACAACGCTTCAGGACTTACCATTGATATGGTAGGCAACCCGCTCGCCAAACTGCCGTCGGTCAATGACGCCATAAGAATGATGCCGATGATTGACGCAACAAGCGGTGGAATAGCAGTACTCGGAAAGGGAACGCCTGAAATATACATAAACAACAGACGCGTAAGGAACAGCAGCGAACTGAGCCAGCTGTCGCCGGAAAACATAAAGAGCGTAGACATCATTACAGACCCGAGCGTTAAATACGGCTCAAGCGTAACGTCGGTGATAATAATACACACCAAGAAACGCGACGATGGCCTGGCCGGAGTTATAACAGGCTCCGGAACAATGTCTGAAGTTGCATCGGGAAACGTAAATGCCGACTTTTCGTATGTCTTGAAGAACGGATTAGGATTCTTTGTCGGAGGCTCTGTTTCCGACAGCGGATTCAAACAGGACAGAACGTATGACGAGAAATTCAACAACAACCAAAATTATACATTAACAGAAGGCGAATATAACAGCCGCAGCAAATCAATGAACCTGCAGGCAGGAAGCAGCTTTGACTTCGGAGAAAGCAATTCGGCAGGAGTAAGGTACGAATTTTCGAGAACACCGTCAGGTGAATACAACGCAAACAACAACATAAAGACCAACGCTGACGGACAGGAAAGCAGCATTGCATCGGCTAACGAATCGTTATCGCAGAGCATGCAGCATTATCTTAACGGATATGCCACGATTAAGTTCGGGGCAAAAAAGAACTTTGAGATTACGGCTGACGCCGACTACCTGTACGGAGAAAGCAGAAACAATCAGAACACCACCGAGGACAGTAAGAGGATATACAGCATTGTGAACACATCAAACAGGGCATCGTATCATCTGATTGCCACAAAGGCAAACTTAAACATGGCTTTCGGTAAACTGTCCATTGACGTGGGAGGCGAATATTCGTACACGTCAGACAGGACTGATTTTGGCAGCATTATTGACGGCACAGGCTCACAGGCAAACGACTTTATTAAACAGAATCTTGCAGCCGGATACGTCAACGCAACATACAGACCGCTTAACAACCTGACGCTGACAGCCGGAATGAGGGCTGAAGCGACAGACTTCACTTACTATAAAAACGGAGAACGAATAGACGGTCAGTCAAAGTCGTACACCGACTGGCTGCCGAGATTCATGATCAGCTATGCCGTAAAAGACCTGAGAATAGGACTTTCGTACAACACCAACGTATACAGGCCGAGCTATTCCATGCTAAACAACAATTCGACATACGTGTCGCACACGTCATGGGAGACAGGCAACCCGCTGCTGAGCTCATCGACGCCACACAATATAAACCTGAGCATGGCATGGAAACAGACCATGCTTAACGTAACATACATAAGAATGAAAAGACAGATAGAGTATGTCTACATGCACATGCCTGACTATAACCTCAACATACGCAAGCCGATAAACCTGCCTGACTTCAACAAACTAAACATAGTGCTGTCGCACAGCATGGATATCGGCTTCTGGCATCCGATGATACAGGGCCAGCTCGCCATCTGTGACTTAAAATACGGCTCGCCCGAAGAGAGCTACAACAAGCCCATTGGAAGCATAAGCCTTCAGAACCGTTTCGACCTGCCTTGGGGGATATATGCATACCTTACGGGATGGTGGTCGAGCAAAGGCAATAACAACACTTATTACATGTACGACAACGCCTCGGTGTATGTTTATTTGTTGAAAAGCGTCGGCAACTGGTCGTTCTCTCTTTTGGCAAACGACATCTTCGGAACGCAGAAACAAAAGCATCTCACACGCACAAACGGAGTTAACGTAACCGAATACCGTAAAGGTGCTTCACAACTGATACAACTGTCTGTAACCTATTCGTTCAACAGTAAAAACAAAAAGAAATATAAAGGTAAGGGAACCGGCAGTTCTGAGCTTAACAGATTCTGACGAGTATTTGCTTTAACAATATATTAAACGATGAAAAACTTTAAGATATACCTTCAGCACGACGCGATGCAGTGCAGCATAGCATGCCTACGCATGATATACAGCCACTATGGAGCAGAATACGGCTTCGACAGATCCCTGGAAAGACAAAACTGACATATGGATGCCAACAGCCAAAATGCATCACGGTCTTTCATCATTTAACATTAAATACAACCGACATATATAATTATGTATAGACGGTGTAAACATAAAATAAAAAAGCGTGAACGGAGAAATGTTCACGCTTTTTATATAGAAGTATGTATTTTCTGATTTTACTTAGCGTATGCCACGCTTCTTGTTTCACGGATAACAGTAATCTTAACCTGCCCCGGATAAGTCATCTCGTTCTGAATCTTAGTTGCTATCTCGCCTGACAGATTCTCTGTTTCCTTATCGTCCATCTTATCTGCACCGACGATTACGCGCAACTCGCGGCCAGCCTGAATGGCGTATGTCTTTGTAACGCCCGGATAACTCATAGCGATAGCCTCAAGATCATTAAGACGTTTGATGTAAGCCTCAACAATTTCGCGGCGTGCGCCAGGACGGGCTCCACTGATAGCATCGCAGACCTGAACGATAGGAGCGAGCAGTGTGTTCATCTCTATCTCGTCGTGGTGAGCGCCAATGGCATTAACGATATCCGGCTTCTCCTTATACTTTTCAGCAATCTTTGCACCATAAAGAGCATGCGGCAGTTCGCTCTCCTCGTCAGGCACCTTACCTATATCGTGCAACAATCCGGCACGTTTAGCCTTCTTAGGATTAAGACCAAGCTCAGAAGCCATTACAGCACAGAGGTTGGCTGTCTCACGGGCATGCTGCAAGAGATTCTGACCATAGCTTGAACGATACTTCATCTTACCGATGATACGTATAAGTTCAGGATGCAGACCATGTATACCAAGGTCGATGGCTGTGCGCTTACCTGTCTCGATGATCTCGTTGTCGAGCTGCTTCTTAACCTTAGCAACAACTTCCTCGATACGTGCCGGGTGGATACGTCCGTCTGTTACAAGCTGATGAAGAGCCAGACGGCATACCTCACGGCGGACAGGATCGAAAGCAGAAATGACAATAGCCTCAGGAGTGTCGTCGACAACAATCTCGACACCTGTTGCTGCTTCAAGAGCTCTGATGTTACGTCCTTCACGGCCGATGATACGTCCTTTCACTTCATCGTTGTCGATATGGAACACGCTGACAGAGTTTTCTATCGCGGTTTCAGTGGCAACGCGCTGTATTGTCTGTATAACGATTTTCTTAGCCTGAGCATTGGCGTTAAGCTTAGCCTCGTCCATAATCTCGTTGATGTAGCTTGCTGCATCTGTACGGGCTTCGTCTTTCAGGCTCTCAACAAGACGGTTCTTTGCCTCTTCTGCGCTGAGACCGGAAAGTTCCTCAAGCTTTGCACGCTCCTGAAGCTGCATCTTGTCGAGTTCCTCCTGCTTAATCTGCAAAAGTTTCTTTTCATTATCAACACGCTGCTGCTGCTGATCTACGTCCTGCTTTCTGCGGCCCAGTTCTTCCTGGCGCTGATTCAAAGAGAGCTCTCTCTGCTTCAGGCGGTTCTCGCTCTGCTGAATTTTCTGGTTACGGCTCTGCACCTCCTTTTCGAGTTCAGACTTTTTATTAAGAAAAATCTCCTTAACCTCGAGCTTCTTCTTTTCCTTCAACACTTCAGCTTCTTTTTGAGCTGCAGAAATCATTTCATTATATTTCCCGGTAAGAACATACCTGAATATAAAATATCCGCATAGTCCACCCAAAACAAGTGCTACGACGGCAATAATAATATTTAATATCATTTGTTTATTTTAATAATGTTAATATTCTCACTTTTATTTTTTATCCGTAGCTGCACGCATGCCTGTTTCAGACACGCCAAGAGCATCTTCGATCTCATTGGTTATCTTTGTGAGAATATCGTCATAGGGTGCTGTATCGTTGTTAGTTTTTTCAAACTCCAGATTCAGTGCGATATTAATCATCGCCATATACAAGATTTCTTTCTCGCTTTTAGTTGACCTAAAGCGTTCTGAATATGTATTTACCGTTTCTGTTATAAGCTTGGCCGCATTACGATAAAAAGGCTCTTCTTCCGGTATTATATTATAAACCGGTATCTCTGTATCATAAACGTGCAGTCTTATATTTAATTTATCTTTTCCTTCAGCCATCACTACGTCACTATTCCTCACTAAGCAGCGTGATACATTTATTAACCTCGCGTATAAGGCCTGACAGTCTGCGCTTTGCCGACTCAATGTCGCCGTCAGATATCTCCATCATTTTGGCCATCTTGAGGCTATCGTAGTCTTTCTGTGCCTGTTCCAAAGTTGATTTCAGACGCTTCATTTCCTCCTCCTGTGCATCAAGCATCGCATAAAGCTCCTCGTTTTCTTTCTTCAATTGGTTGTACTGAAGAATCAACTGCCTTACACGTGTGGTAAACAGCGTCATTATTTTGTCATTGTCAGCCATCACAAAAAGTTTTGCCTACAAATTTAGCACAAATTTATCAACTTGCAAAATTTATTCATCCGATTTTACATAAATCAACAAATTATGCCATAACGAGACAGCGGAGGCAAACTCATTACGGCATATAAGCAGACTTACTATTTCGAATTATTTTTCAAGTTGTCATCATCAGCGGGACGCGGTTCCTTCTTAGCCAGCATTACGACCTGGAACACAAAATCGGTTATCCATTTTTCGCTGAAGCCCAACCGCTTATCGTAATTACGGATTGCCACCACCGTCTTCATGACGCCCATATCCTTAAAGTCGTTCTTATGGAAAATGTCAGCTACGGTCTTTTCGGTCATTCCATATATAGCCTTTTTCATGAACGAAGGCATACGAAGCTTAAACTTCATCAGATTACCCATAAGCATCATGAGATCTTGAGTAAAATTCTGGAACTGGATAAGATATGTCTGCACGTCCTGTATCTTACGGCAATTCTTACGGATGCTTTGGTCAACTTCCTTGAAGAAGTCATCTTCTGTATTATACAAGTCCTTAAGCATCTTTTTACAATGCTTTTTCTCCCCCACTCCAAGTTTGTTGTTCAATGTCGGAACGTGAAGAGTGGTTTTGAACATTCTCAGGTCAGGAAGCATCGCCAGATTAGTTATGCCGGCATTTTCAGCGATTGCAGCCTGAAGATAGACACGCACAAGTGTCATATAATCTTCCATGCCTCCAGTCTTATGTTCTTCTTTATTGCTTTTTCCAAATAATTTACTTAAAAATCCCATGTCTTTAATCAATATAATTTAAACTAACGAGCCATGAACAATATCACGGCAATTAAAATATAAATGCAAAATTACATCAAATACATCAAAAATCAAAATAAAATTTGATTATTATCAACTTTTATTATACCTTTGCAAAGCATATGCGATTATTGCAATTGATGTATAATTTTTTAAACAACATCACAAAGACCTGACAAAACAGGCATTCAACAGGTTAAGTATTATTTAATTTAACAGCAAAACAAGATGAAAGGTATTGTATTGGCCGGTGGTTCTGGCACACGTTTATATCCAATCACTAAAGGTATCAGCAAGCAATTGATACCAATTTTTGACAAGCCGATGATATATTATCCCATTTCAGTACTTATGCTTTCTGGCATAAAAGACATTCTGATAATATCAACACCACACGACCTGCCTGGATTCAAAAGACTGCTCGGAGACGGCTCCGACTATGGCGTACATTTCGAATACGCCGAACAGCCTTCGCCTGATGGACTTGCACAGGCATTTATCATCGGCGAGGAATTTATCGGTGACGACAGCGTATGCCTTGTATTAGGCGACAACATTTTTCACGGAGCAGGATTTTCTGCGATGTTGCACGCAAGTGTCGAAGAGGCAGAGAAGAACGGAAACGCAACTGTATTCGGATACTATGTCAACGATCCGGAGCGTTACGGAGTGGCTGAATTTGACAAGAACGGCAATTGTCTAAGCATAGAGGAAAAGCCTGAAAATCCTAAGAGTAACTATGCCGTTGTCGGTTTATATTTCTACCCCAACAGTGTTGTTGAAATTGCCAAGAACATAAAACCGAGCAAACGAGGCGAACTGGAAATAACATCTGTCAACCAAGAATACCTCAGACGCCAGACTCTGAAAGTTCAAACACTTCAAAGAGGGTTTGCATGGCTCGATACAGGCACACACGACAGCCTGAGCGAGGCTTCTACGTTTATTGAGGTTATAGAGAAACGTCAAGGTCTGAAAATTGCATGTCTTGAAGAAATCGCATTCAAACAAGGCTGGATTGATTCGGATAAACTTAAAGAAGTTGCTCAACCCATGTTGAAAAACGAATACGGAAAATACCTAATAAGTTTAATAGGATAACAAACAAATAAACTAGGATAAAAATAAATGAACGAATTAAAAAACAATCAAGAAGTTCTGGAAGTTGCAGAAGAGCAATCATCCTTCAACTTTCAAACCATTTACAAAGCTTTTATACTAAATTGGAAATGGTTTATTTTATCTATATTAATATGTGTTGGCTTAGGTTTTCTTTACCTGCGCTATACAACGCCTGTTTATAATACCATAGCAAAATTGCTTATCAAAGACGATGACAGCAACCGCCGTGCAGGCCGTGGAGGTCTTCAGGCATTGGAGAGCATGTCTAATCTTGGTATTATAAGCAACAACTACGGTATCGAGAATGAACAAGAGATTATCACATCTACAACTGTAGCAGAGCAAACTGTACGTGACCTGAAACTTTATGTGAATTATTATATTAAAGGGCATGTGAAGAATAAACTTGTCTATAAGAATCAGCCAATAAATGTAGACATGGACTTTGCACATTTGGATAAGCTCAATGCACCTGTAAATTTAAAAATAACACGTGATGCCAACAAATATGTCATTAAAGGTACATATTATGTTCCTATTGACGAGGTTTCGTCTGACGGTCCTTACAAGATAGAGAAAACTGCAAACGGACTCCCAATAGTAATTCGCACCAAAGCCGGAATATTAACACTAACGGCAAACCGAGGCTATAAACTTGAAGATGGCGAGTCTCTAATTGCAATCCTTACATCACCACGCATGGCTGCAAGCAGGTATGTAAGTAGTTTATCTGTAGAACAGACATCAAAGACTTCATCAGTATTGAATCTTCAACTTAAAGATCAAGACATAAGTCGCAGCATGGACTATCTACGCCAGCTTGTGGTATGCTATAACAGACAAGCCAACGAAGACAAAAATGAGATAGCTGTACGTACAGAAGAATTCATTAACGAACGTTTGGCCAAAATCAATGCCGAACTTAGTTCTACAGACGGTGAACTTGAGAATTACAAGAAGCGCAACAGGCTGATGGAGCTAAAACTGGATGCCACCACGACATCGACAAACACTTCTGTATACGAGCAGAAGCTCAATGAGGCAAACACTCAGATATCTCTGATAACCAGCCTTATCAACTTTGCCAACCGTCCCGGTAACAGGCATCAGGTTTTGCCGTCAAACGTTGGACTTCAAGACGAAGCGTCAACATCGCTTATCAATGAATACAACAAAATAGCCCTAGAACGAAACAGACTGCTTCGCACGGCTTCAGAAAACAGCCCGGTGGTAATAGAGCTGACATCACAACTCGATGACATGCAGGCAAGCATACATCAGGCACTGCAGCAGGCAAAGAAGAGCCTCACAATACAACGTGACGCCATACAGATGCAGCTGGGCCAATACAGCGGTGAAGTAACCAAAGCCCCTGAACAGGAGCGTATACTGACTCAGATTGGAAGACAGCAGGAAGTAAAATCAGGACTCTACCTTATGCTATTGCAGAAACGCGAAGAGAACTCTATCTCATTAGCAGCAACAGCAGACAAAGGAAAACTTATCGAAATGCCGCAGTACGCCGGCAAGGTTAGCCCGAAGGGCAGCATAATAATGCTTATAGCCCTCATAATGGGTATAGCCATTCCGTCTCTGATTTTATACGTAATTAATTTCTTCAGATACAGAATTGAAGGCCATGAAGATGTTGCAAGCCTTACCAAGCTGCCAATCATTGCAGACATTGTTGTAGCAAGCGAAACAGCAAAGACAAGGGCAGACATTGTCGTACACGAGAACCAGAACAACCAGATGGAGGAAATATTCCGCTCAATGCGTACAAATGTCCAGTTTATGCTGAATGAGAATCAAAACGTAATAATGTTTACTTCTTCAACATCCGGTGAAGGAAAGACATTTACAGCAGCCAACCTGGCCGTAAGCTTTGCACTTCTCGGCAAGAAAGTAATCCTCATTGGTCTTGATATCCGTAAGCCAAGATTGGCAGAATTGTTTAAAATAAGCAATCACCATAATGGTATCACACAATTGCTTACAATGACAAACCCTGAGTGGGCTGATGTAGAAAAACAAATTGTACCTTCAGAGATCAACAATAATCTCGATATTTTAATGGCAGGTCCAGTTCCTCCTAACCCTGCAGAGTTAGTTTCACGCCCTGTCCTTGAAAAGGTGCTCAACTTGCTCAGAGAGAACTATGACTATGTATTGGTAGACACAGCTCCTGTTGGACTAGTTACAGATACACTCCAAATTGGTAAACACGCTGATATGTGTATATATATGTGCCGCGCAGACTATACCCCGAAAGCCTGCTTCGGCATGATTAACGAACTGGCTGCTGAGAACAAACTGCCCAATCTGTGCATAGCAATCAATGGTATCGACCTTTCCGACAAGAAATATGGCTATTATTACGGATATGGCAAATATGGTAAATATGGTAAATATGGACATTACGGCAGGGGCAAGTCGTATGGCTCATATGGTAACTATGGTGACTATTCTAAAAGTCATTACGGCAACAAAAACGACAACTCCGTAAAAAGATAACAACTGACCCAAAAGTATACGGCGACTTTCCAATCAGAAAGTTTCCGTATACTTTTAAACATTTATATTCAATTACTTATAAAGTTATTCATATTTAGCATTATTTTTTTGAAATAGAATTATGACTATTGCAGTAGACTTTGACGGCACAATTGTTGAACACAGATATCCTGAAATAGGCCAGGAGATTCCGTTTGCGACAGATACTCTTAAAATGTTGATTGCTGATCATCACAAGCTCATATTATGGTCTGTACGCGAAGGCGAACTGCTCGACGAGGCCGTACAATGGTGCAAGGACCGCGGAGTGGAATTTTATGCTGTTAATAAAGATTATCCTGAAGAACAAGGCACGTCAAACAACAACCACTACTCACGCAAGCTTAAAGCTGACATGTTTATTGACGACCGCAATATAGGAGGCCTGCCTGATTGGGGAACAATATACAGAATGATAAAAGAAAACAAGACATATAAAGACATCATGATGGAACGCCAGGGCCATGTTTCATATGATGAAAGACCAAAGAAAAAACATTGGTGGCAATTCTAATCAAAAGATACAAATAAAAGCATTGCGCAAAAAGCGTGATGCTTTTTTTAGCTCCCTATTCTGAAATTATTTAATTCGATGTAATAATACATCGGATTATCCGTAAAAAACCATTTGTTTTCAATGAAAACTGGGCCACTTTTGATGCAAAAGTGGCCCAGTTACGACTCAAAAACAATAGGTTAATGATTTAAAACCAATACACGTCGTTTTGCTTACACATTTCACAAAATCTCACTATAACACCAACGATTTACAATCACAAACAGGCTCTCTGCTTTCGATTTTTTGCATTCAAAATTAGCGCTGCTTATAAAAGTGCCATAATGACTACTAAACAAAACGGGCAAAGAATAATACTATGCAAAATTTTGTTTACCTATGTCCCAATATTCTTTTAATCATATTTCACCAGATATCCTTATAACTAAGCTGTAAGCCATATTCAGTCCAGCAAGCAAACATCAACCTATTTTCCTGAATACAAAACGGACAATCAAAAAGTTTGTCGGTATTGCAATACAATAAACAGGCACAGGCGCAAGCTCCTTGCTCACACCAAGCCAAAGGAATAGATTAAGCAGTCCGATCTGCAGGAAATAGTTGAAAAGATGAGCTCCTCCAAAGCCAAAACCATTTTTAACCGACTTCTTCTTACGGAACGTAAACTTTGCCGACAACAGATAGTTTACCACAAAACTCAGAAAATATCCTATGGTATAAGCAACATTTACGTCGATTACACTTTGCAAAAGCCAATACATGCCATAATGCAGGGCCGTGGCAATAACGCCTACGATGCCAAAACGTATTATCTCAAAAAAAGTTTCACGACTTAACAGCATAATTTATAATATTCTATTCTGCAAAGGTAATGCAAAGCTGAAACAAAACCAAATATTTGAAAAACGATTAACAGCACGTGCTACATGCGGCGCAATATACGTGGAAACTGATATGCAAAAATCAGCGTACATAGTATTGCTGCAGTTGCATCAGATATTCCTTCGGCTGCATAAACGCCCATCACGCCCATATACTTAGGCAACAGCAAAGCCAAAGGTATGAGCAATATAACTTTGCGGAGCAAGGCGATAAAGACAGAAACCTTAGCCT
>OGLN01002353.1_pt1 | contig 11786 bp, 8 predicted proteins | sample 1572641 | NCBI WGS metagenome assembly OGLN01 (sample SAMEA2581903, study PRJEB24529) | metagenome | biome: Human gut stool | place: China | collected 2011
CAGGACCAGGGGTATCCCCCCTCGGTGCGGGAGATCGGCGAGGCCGTGGGGCTGAAGTCCCCCTCCACGGTGCACTTTCACCTGAAGCACCTGGAGGAGCTGGGCGTCATCGGCAAGCAGGCCGGAAAGGGCCGTGCCCTGACCCTGACGGAGGCGCCCCAGGAGAACCAGGTGCCCATTGTGGGCAATGTGGCCGCCGGGTCCCCCATTCTGGCCCAGGAATGCATCGAGGATTACCTGACCTTCGACACCGGCGGCCGGGACGGGGAGTATTTCGCCCTGCGGGTCCGGGGCGAGTCCATGATCAATGCCGGCATCCTGCCGGACGACCTGGTGGTGGTGCACCAGCAGCCCGCCGCCAACAACGGCGAGATCGTGGTGGCCCTGCTGGGGGACGAGGCCACGGTGAAGCGCCTGAAGCGCCAGGGGAGAGAGGTCTGGCTCCTGCCGGAAAACCCGGCCTATCAGCCCATCGACGGCCGGGAGGCCCGGATCCTGGGCAAGGTGGCCGCCGTGATCCGCCGGTATTGACACGCCGGGCGGGAGCCGCTATAATAATAGCCAATCGAACAGCGCGACGATCGGAAAGAGTATGCCGCGCAGCTCCGGCAAGAGAGGGATGGCCACCGGCTGCAAGCCGTCCTGCGGGGTGCGGCAGAAGGTGCGTCCGGGAGCGCGCGGGATGTGGAAGCCCGCCGCATGGCCTGCGTCAAAGGCCCTCAAGCGACAAACGAGAGTGGAACCGCGAGACATCGCCTCTCATGCCCCTGGGCATGGGAGGCTTTTTGTTTGCCATCGAAAACTGACGATTGAAGGAGAACACACCATGTATCTGTATAATTCCGCCACCCATCGGAAAGAGGAGTTCAAGACCCACACCCCCGGCCATGTGGAGATGTACACCTGCGGCCCCACGGTGTATCACTTTGCCCACATCGGCAACCTCCGCAGCTATATCATGGAGGACGTGCTGGAGAAATACCTGCGCTACGCCGGATACAGCGTCAACCGGGTCATGAACATCACCGACGTGGGCCACCTGACCTCCGACGCAGACCAGGGCGAGGACAAGATGCTCAAGGGCGCCCGCCGGGAGCACAAGACCGTTATGGAGATCGCCCAGTATTACACCGACGCCTTTTTCGAGGACTGCCGCAAGCTGAACATCAAGCGCCCCGACGTGGTCCAGCCCGCCACCGGCCTGATTGACGACTATATCAGGATCATCACCCGCCTGCTGGACACCGGCTATGCCTATGTGGCCGGGGGCAACGTGTATTTCGACACCAGCAAGCTGGAGCGGTACTATATCTTCAACGACCACAACGAGGAGGACCTGGCCGTGGGCGTCCGGGAGGGCGTGGAGGAGGACACCAACAAGCGCAACCGCAACGACTTCGTCCTCTGGTTCACCAAGTCCAAGTTCGAGGACCAGGCCCTGAAATGGGACTCCCCCTGGGGCGTGGGCTATCCCGGCTGGCACATTGAGTGCTCCGGCATCTCCATGAAGTACAACGGCGAGTATCTGGACCTGCACTGCGGCGGCATCGACAACGCCTTCCCCCACCACACCAACGAAATCGCCCAGTCCGAGAGCTATCTGGGCCATCCCTGGTGCCCCCAGTGGTGCCATGTGGCCCACCTGAACACCGAGGGCGGCAAAATGTCCAAGTCCAAGGGCGAGTTTTTAACCGTGTCCCTGCTGGAGCAGAAGGGGTATGATCCCCTGGCCTATCGCTTCTTCTGCCTGCAAAGCCACTATCGCAAGAGCCTGGTGTTCACCTGGGAGAATCTGGACAACGCCGTGGCGGCCTATAACAAGCTGCTCTCTAAAATCGCCGCCCTGACCCCCGGCAAGGGAGACGTGGACCCGGCGGCTCTGGAGGAGCTGAAGGCCCGCTTCACCAAGGCCATGGACAACGACCTGAACACCTCCATGGCGGTGACGGTGCTGTATGACGTGCTGAAGGCCAGGACCACCGACGCCACCAAGCTGGCGGCGCTGGACAGCTTCGACCAGGTGCTGGGACTGAAGCTGACGGAGAAGGCGGCGTCCCTGCGCAAGACCCAGGCGGCGGCTCCCGCCGCAGGCGGCTTCACCGTGGTCTGCGAGGACGGCGGCCAGGATCCCCAGGTGGAGGCCCTGATCCGGGCCCGGGCCGACGCCAAGAAGGCCAAAAACTTCGCCGAGGCCGACCGCATCCGCGATGAGCTGAAGGCCCAGGGCGTGGAGATCACCGACGTTCCCGGCGGCGTCCGCTGGAAGCGGGCATAAGTCCCCAATAAGCAGCAAGCCCGCCGCGCATTTTTCCTCCGTACCCATTGCGCATCCGGGCCGCATGGGGTATAATAAAACGTCAAATCTCTACAGAAAAAGGGGAGATCCATATGCAGGCAATCATACTGGCAGCAGGCATGGGCAAGCGGCTGAAGGAGCTGACCCAGGACCGGACCAAATGCATGGTGCAGGTCAACGGGGTGGCCCTGATCGACCGGATGCTCCATCAGATCGAAAGCCGCCATCTGTCCCGCATCGTCATCGTGGTGGGCTATGAGGGTGAGAAGCTCATGGAATATATCGACACCCTGGGCATCCGGACGCCCATTGTCTATGTCCAGAACCCCATTTACGACAAGACCAACAACATCTATTCCCTGGCCCTGGCCAAGGACTATCTGTGCCAGGACGACACCCTGCTGTTTGAGTCGGACCTGATCTTCGAGGACGCCGTCATCGACCAGCTGCTGGACGACCCCCGGGAGACCCTGGCCCTGGTGGACAAGTACGAAAGCTGGATGGACGGCACCTGCGTGAAGCTGGGGCCCGATGACAGCATCGCCTCCTTCGTCCCCAGCAAGAATTTCCGGTTTGAAGAGGCCCACGAATACTACAAGACCGTGAACATCTACAAGTTCGGCCGCCACTTCTCCCGGACCCACTATGTTCCCTTCCTGGAGGCCTATTCCAAGGCCCTGGGCAACAACGAATACTATGAACAGGTCCTGCGGGTCATCGCCATGCTGGACGACCCGGAGATCCGGGCCAAGCGCCTCAGCGGCCAGCTGTGGTACGAGATCGACGACATCCAGGACCTGGACATTGCCTCCTCCATGTTCGCCCAGGACCCGGACCTCCGGGTCAGCCTCATGCAGGGGCGCTACGGCGGCTACTGGCGCTATCCCCAGCTGCTGGACTTCTGCTATCTGGTGAACCCCTATTTCCCGCCCCAGCGGCTGATCGACGAGATCCAGGCCAATTTCACCTCCCTGCTGACCCAGTATCCCTCCGGCATGCGGGTGAACGCCCTGCTGGCGGCCAGGAACTTCGCCGTTCACCAGCAGAACATTCTGGTGGGCAACGGCGCGGCGGAGCTGATCAAGGTCCTGATGGCCCGGCTGGAGGGGGTCACCGGCTTCATCCGCCCCACTTTCGAGGAGTACCCCAACCGCTATCAGGACCGGCCCAACGTCTGCTTCACCCCGGCGGGCCCGGACTTCCGGTACACCGCTGACGATCTGATGGCCTTCTTCGGCCCCCAGGACATCGACAACCTGGTGCTCATCAACCCCGATAACCCCACCGGCAACTATATTCCCGCCCCGGACGTGCTGCGCCTGGCGGACTGGGCGCAGGAGAAGGGCATCCGCCTGATCCTGGACGAATCCTTTGCCGACTTTGCCGACGAGGCGGACAACACCTTCATCCGCCAGGACCTGCTGGACCGGTACAGGAGGCTGTATGTGGTCAAGAGCATCTCCAAGTCCTATGGCGTCCCCGGCCTGCGGCTGGGGGTCCTGGCCTCCGGCGACCAGGACCTGATCGCCGCCCTGAAAAAGGACGTGGCCATCTGGAACATCAACTCCTTCGCCGAGTTCTATATGCAGATCGAGGAGAAGTATAAAAAGGACTATGCCCGGTCCCTGGAGCTGATCCGGGCCGAGCGGGCCCGCTTCCGCCGGGAGCTGGAGAAGCTCCCCAACCTGCGGGTGATCCCGTCCCAGGCCAACTATCTCATGGTGGAGCTGCTGGGCGGCCTGTCCGCCCGGGCCATCACCCGGGAGCTGCTGGTAAACCGCTGCATCCTGGTGAAGGACCTGTCTCCCAAGCTGGGCGGGCAGCAGTATCTCCGCCTGGCCGTCCGGGACACCCGGGACAACGACCGGCTGCTGGAGGCCCTGCGGCCCCTGTGCGGCGCATAAAAGCATACATTTCCCCCTCCGGCCGGGCCGGAGGGGGCAATTTTATGCCGCGCTTTTTCATACCACAAAAATTTTTGTCCACTTCATATGCTAATTTGTTGGAAAATTCGACTCTTTCCGGTGGACACCCCGCCCCCCGCAGTGCTATACTATTACTGAATACGACACAGTGTCTGCTTTTTATAACATATCTTGCAACGGGGTGATACGATGAAAACCATGCGTAGAGGAACGAGTATATTGCTGTGCCTGGCGCTGCTGCTGGCGGCCCTTCCGGTGATCCTGCCGGTGTTTACATCAGCCACCGCCGCCGACGACCAGGAGGAGCAGCTGCTGGGGACCCTGAGCCAGCGGTTCGAGGCCAGCGGCCCGGGGGTCATCTCCTCCGGAGCGGGCGACGCAGGCGGCAAGTCCTACGGCGCGTATCAGTTCTCCAGCCGCAGCGACATTCCCCGGGCCTTCTTCCGGTGGTGTCAGTCCTCCTCCGATACATATTACCGCTCCATCGGCAACCGGCTGGCCGCCGCCTATGAGGCCGACGGGGGCTATGGCTCCAACTTCGACGCCACCTGGCGGGCCCTGGCCAACGAGGACAGCGACGGCTTTATGCGGGTGCAGCGCAACTATGTCCGCCGCAGCTACTATGACCCCATCGTCCGGTCCATCGAGTCCGCCGTGCCGGGGTTCGACATGGATAACTACAGCATCGCCCTGCGCAACGTGTTCTGGTCCCGGGCGGTGCAGCACGGCGTGGGCGCGGCCTCCGGCTTTTCCAGCAGCGACGGCCGGGGCGGCGCCACCGGCGTCATTATGCGGGCCTTCGACGCTCTGGGCGGCTTTGCCAATCAGCCTGAGGCCCAGCTCATCGAGGCCATTTACAACGAAAGCGGCGCCGTGCGGGAGCCTCAGTCAGACTCCTACGGCGTTATGACCGGCCCCACCGCCGACAAATACGGCGTCACCGGCAAGGTGCTGAAGTATTACGACGGCAACTCCGGCGACGTGCAGCTGGGCGTATACGCCCGCCTGCGGATCAACGAGCCCGCCAAGGCCCAGGTGATGCTGGCGGACTACGGCTTCAAGGATGCCACGGTGGGGGAGGGCGTGTATCAGCTGCGCTCCTCCGCCAACAGCAGCCTGACGGCCACCCCCGGCTCCTCGGGCCTGACCCTGAACGCCGTGGGCAGCGGCAATAACCAGCAGTTCCGCCTGGATTATCATGCCAGCGGGTACTATACCATCACCTGCCAGGAAAACGGCCTGCGGCTGACCGCCGGGAAAAACGGCGTCACCCTGGCCAAAGCCTCCACGGATAACGGTCAGCTGTGGAAGGCCGCCGTGTATAACAGCGGCTTCTCCCTGCAAAACCGGGGCACGGGCACCTATCTGTCCGTTTCCTCCAACGCCGCCGGCGGCCGCCTGGTGCTGTCGGAAACCGCCCTGCAATGGCAGCTGGCCCTGGCCGGGGCTGGCTGGACCCTGGACGGCGCGTCCTATCCCACGGTGAACTCCACCCTGACGGTGGGGCAGACGGGCTTCCCCTTCCGGGGCACCCTGCGCAACTCCTATAACATCCGGAGGGTGACGGTGTCCATCCTCCGCTCCAACGGCGCCAACGCCATCACTCCCGCCACCGCCTCCCCCAATGCCAAGAGCTATGACCTGTCCCGGCTGGACGACGCCGTGGCCTTCTCCCGGCTGGGGGTGGGGGGCTATACCCTGGTCATCGCGGCAGAGAACACCGCCGGGGACAACTATCGCCTGGAATCCCGGTTCTATGTCACCGACGGCTCCTATGTGGTGTCCTTCGATCCCTGCGGCGGCACCTGCTCCGAGAGCACCCGCCTGGTCTCCGCCGGTCAGAAATACGGAACCCTGCCCACCCCGGTGAAGGAGGGCTGCGCCTTTGTGGGCTGGTTCACCCAGCCGGAGGGCGGCCAGCAGATCACCGCCAACAGCACCACCGGGGCCGGCAACATCACCCTCTATGCCCACTATCAGGGGCAGTATACCTATCAGTTCCTGAACTATGACGGCTCCGTGTATGCCCAGGGGAAGCTGGCCGCCGGGCAGGCCATCCCCGAGCCCGCCGGAACCCCGGTCCGCCCCGCCGACAGCCAGTATACCTACACCTTCACCGGCTGGCAGGGCTACACCAGCGGCATGACCATCTCCGGCAACGTCACCTTCACCGCCCAGTTTGAGGCCAAGGCGGTGGAGAGCTATCCCCAGGAGATCACCACCGGGGCCTACCGCATCGCCGGCGGCTATCTGCGGGCCATCCCCGTGGGCACCACCGCCCGGCAGCTGCTGGCGGGCCTGTCCCCCAGCGACTACATCACCCTGCCGGTCCAGGGTGACAGCCCCGTGGGCACCGGCATGACCGTCACCTATGCCCGGGACGGCCAGACCCTCCAGACCCTGACCACCGTGGTCACCGGCGACCTCAGCGGCGACGGCCGGGTCACCATCACCGATATGGTCCGGCTGCAGGCCCATCTGCTGGGCAAAAACACCCTCACCGGCGCTGCCCTTCAGGCGGCGGACCTGAACGGCGACGGCCAGGTCACCATCACCGACATGATCCGGCTGCAGGCGTATCTGCTGGGCCGGGGCACCATCCAACCCAACTGAGCAGGAGGGCTTGACCCATGAGAAAGAGAATTTCATCCGTCCTGGCGGGCTTGCTGGCGGCGCTGCTGCTGTGGGGCCTGGCTCCGGTAACGGCGGAGGCCGCCGGGGCCAGCTTCTCCGGCTCCGGCAGCGTCCGGGCCGGTGACAGCGTCACCGTCACCTTCACCGTCAGCGGCTCCAACATCCAGGGCATCACCGCCGTGCTGCACTACGACAGCAGCGCCCTGACCCTTACCGGCACCCGCCAGCTGGTGGGCTCCAGCTGGTCCGTGGATATGAGCGGCGGCAACCTGCTGGCCTATGACCAGTCCCTGTCCAATCCCATCACCGGCAGCGCCGCTGTGCTGGCCGTCACTTTCCAAGTGAAGTCCGGCGTGGCCGCCGGGACCCGGGTCAGCGCCACCATCACCGATATTGTGGCCACCGACGGCAACAGCGACCAGTCCCTGAACGACGCGTCCTGGGCGGCCAGCGTGGCCGCGCCCCCCTCCGGCAACGCCAATCTGGCGGGCCTGTCCTGCGGGGACTATGCCCTGTCTCCGGCCTTCTCCGCCGGAACCACGGAATACAGCGTCACCGTACCCTATGACGTGTCCCGGCTGCCCCTGGATTACCGGGCCGCCGACGGCGGGGCCGATGTATCCGTCAGCGGCAACCAGCTGTCCGTGGGCGTCAACACGGTGGTGCTGACCGTTACGGCTGCCAACGGGGCTTCCCGCCGGTATACCATCTCCGTCACCCGGCAGCCGGACCCCAACGTGACCTTAAGCAGCGACGCGTCCCTGTCGGAGCTGACCCCCTCCACGGGGCAGCTGTCCCCGGCCTTTTCCCCGGAAATCACGGAATACGCCGTGTACGTCCCCTATGAGACCGCCAAGATATCCCTTTCCGCCACCGCCAAGGACAGCAAGGCCCTGGGCGTCACCCAGCCCGATGCGTCCCTGAAAGAGGGCGACAACCTGCTGACCGTCACCTGCACCGCCGAGGACGGCACCACCCGGGACTATACGGTCCATGTGGTGCGGATGCCGGCCTTTGCCGGTACCCTGCCCCAGATCGGCCAGCCGGAGCCGGAGGACCCCACTCCGGAGGAGCCCCAGGCCCAGCCCGGCCCCTTCCGGGCTCTGTGGACGGCCCTGTGCGCCCCGGTGGACCTGCCCCTGAACCGCTGGCTCCCTATGTACGCCATTCTGGCCGCCGGGCTGGTGGTCCTGCTGGTGCTGCTGTTCTTCATGGGCCGGGCCGTGGGCATCGCCCGCCGCCGCCGCCGTCTGCCGGACCGCCTGGCTCAGATGGAGCCGCCCCAGTCCCCGGAGGAGCCGGAATCCGCCCCCCAGCCGGAGTCTGTGCCGGAGCCGGAGATCCCCGCCGCTTCGGAGGAGACGCCGGTTCCCCCGGTGATCGTGCCGGAAAGCGTCCCGGCGGAGGAAGCCCCCGCCCCGGAGACTGTCACGCCGCCGGAGGAGGAAGTCCCGGCGGAGGAGACCCCGGCAGAAGAAACTCCGGCTGAACCGGAGCCTGCCCCGGAACCGGAGGAACCCACTCCCCAAACGCCGGAGGAAGCCCCGGAGGAGCCGGAGGACAAGCCCCAGACCCTGGATCGCGACAGCCTGGACGCCCTGCTGGAGGAGATCCGCAACATGGAGCCCTGATTTGAGACAGTCAAAGAGGCCCCCGTTTTCGCTCAGCGAAAACAGGGGCCTCTTTCACGATTATGCAAATTCCATGGGCGTCCGGCTGCAGACCTCCCGGATTTTGGCCTGCAAGCGCTTCAGGTCCTGGAAGGTCTCCGGCTTCTTGCCCGGGTCCCGCAGCAGGGCCGCCGGGTGATACAGGGCCGTCATCCACATGCCGTTTTTCTCAAAAAACTGCCCGTGCTCCTGGGTGATCTTAAAATCCGGCCTGATGATCTCCGCCGCGCTGATGCGGCCCAGGCACACCAGGATCTTCGGCTGCATCAGCTCCAGCTGCCGCCGCAGGAATCCGGCGCAGGCGTCCTTTTCGGTGTTCAGAGGGTCCCGGTTTTTGGGCGGGCGGCACTTGACGCTGTTGGTGATGTAGATTTCCTGCCGCCGCAGGCCGATCATGGCCAGCATATCGTCCAGCAGCTTCCCGGCGGCCCCCACAAAGGGCTCGCCCTGCTGGTCCTCGTTGGCCCCGGGGGCCTCGCCCACCAGCAGCACCTCCGCCGTGGGGGACCCCACCCCGAACACCACGTTGGTCCGGGTATCCGCCAGGCCGCAGGCCCGGCAGCTCATGCACTGCTGCCGCAGCTGCTCCCACTGGTCCATATCTTTCCTCCCTTTCCCCGCCTCCGCCCGGGTATCGCGGCAGCTCTCCCGGGGCAGAATGAGGGGGAAGGGAGGCGTCGCCGTGTACTGGCTGTGGCTGTTTTGTCTGTATAGCTTTCTGGGATATCTGCTGGAAAAGATCTTCGCCGCCGTCACCGGGTCCCGGCATCAGGTGCGCAAGTGCTTTCTCCTGCTGCCCCTGTGCCCGGTGTACGGCCTGGCCATGCTGGCGGTGCTGCATCTGCCCGCCGACCTGACCCGGGGCTTCTTCCGCCTGGCCTTTTACGGCGGCCTCACGGCCACCGCCGTGGAATACGCCGTCCACTTTCTCTATGACAGGCTGCTGGGGGTCATGTTCTGGGACTATTCCGGCACCCACATGGACCTGAACCGCCGGGTCTGCGTGCCCTTTGCGGTGATATGGGGTCCGTTGACGGCCTTCGCCCTCCGGCAGGTGCAGCCCCTGCTGCACCCCATCGCCCTGCACGCCCCCGCCGGGGCGGGGCTGGCCCTGCTGCTGGTGCTGACGGCGGACAGCTTCTTCACCGTCCGCCTGCTGCGCCGGACCCACAACGTGGACCTGCTGGGCCTGCCCAACCTGCTGGCGTCTCTGCGTTATACAAAAACCTGTTAAAAAGCTTGAAAAGCTTTTTATAGCACCGAAGGTGCGTCAGGTTTTGTATGAGACGTCACAGCGTGTTTTTACACGCTGTGCGTGCGCGCAGCGCGCGGGATTCCTGATTAAATTTTTTAATCAGGAATCAGTATTAACCCAGCACCCGGTTCAGCCAGGCCCCGATGTCGCCGTACACCGTATCCCGCATGGCGGCCTCGTTGAGAATTTCATGCCGCAGGCCAGGATACAGCTTCAGGGTCACGTCCCTGATCCCCGCCCGCTTGAAGGCGTCGTGGGTCCGCCGGACACCGGCCCCCATATCGCCCACCGGGTCGTCCTGCCCGGCAATCAGCAGGATGGGGGCGTTTTTGTCCATCCGGTCGATGTTCCCGGGGGTCTGGTTGAACCGCAGGCCCCGCAGCATCTGGCGGAACAGGCCCACCGTGGCGTCCGCGCCGCACAGGGGGTCCGCCATATACCGGTCCACGTTGTCCGTGTCGGCGGACAGCCAGTCGTTGGGGGTCCGGGGCTTGTCGCCGAAGGCCTTGTTATAGGCCCCGAAGGCCATATTGGTCACCAGCTTGCTGACGGCGTCCGGCCCCTTGAGCCCGGACAGGATCCCCGCCAGCAGCAGGCCGCCCCGGATGGTCATCTCCGGCTGCCAGCCGGTGCCCATGATGATGGCGGCGTCCACCGTGCCGGGATAGCGGATCAGGTACGACCGGGACAGGAACGACCCCATGCTGTGGCCCATCAGCAGGATGGGCAGATCCGGATACTGCTCCCGCAGCCGGTCATGGAGCAGGTGGATGTCGTCCACCACCGTCTCCCAGGTGCTGCCGTCGCCGAAATACACCGGCGTGCCGCCCTCCGGCAGGGACTTGCCGTGGCCCAGGTGGTCGTGTCCCGCCACCAGGATGCCCCGGTCGTTGAGATACCGGGCAAAATCGTCATACCGCAGGATGTGCTCCGCCACGCCGTGGGCGATCTGTAAAACGGCAATGGGCTCCCGGTCCGCCGGAGTCCACTGTGCCCCGTGAAGTTGGGTGTGGCCGTCGCTGGAAAGAAAGGTAAATTCCTGGAAATCCGTCATGGTAATCCTGTCCTTTCTGTGCTATAATACTCTATATTAGCATACTCTGAAACAAAAAGAAAGAGGAGACTTCTATGGGAACCTATATTCTGGCGCTGGACCAGGGGACCACCAGTTCCCGGGCCATCGTGTTCGACCGCCGGGGCGACATTGTGTCCAAGGCCCAGTTTCCCTTCCGCCAGCTCTATCCCCAGCCCGGCTGGGTGGAGCATGACCCCATGGAGATCTGGGAGACGGAGCGCCGGGCGGCGGCCCAGGCCGCAGCCGGGCTGGAGGGGGAGGTGGCCGGCATCGGCGTCACCAACCAGCGGGAGACCACCATCCTCTGGGACAAGACCACCGGCCGACCGGTATACAACGCCATCGTCTGGCAGTGCCGCCGGACGGCGGAGTTCTGCGAGGAGCTGAAGCGCCGGGGGCTGGAGGAGCGCATCCAGTCCGCCACGGGCCTGCTGATCGACGCCTACTTCTCCGCCACCAAGATCCGCTGGGTGCTGGACAACGTCCCCGGCGCCCGGGAAAAGGCGGACCGGGGAGAGCTGCTGTTCGGCACGGTGGAAACCTGGCTCATCTGGCAGCTGACCGGCTCCCACGTCACGGACTACTCCAACGCCTCCCGGACCATGCTCTTTGATATCCACCGGCTGTGCTGGGATGCGGAGCTGTGCGAGCTGCTGGAGATACCTATGTCTATTCTGCCCCTTCCCGTGGCCAATAGTCAGGTATACGGCCTGGTGAAAAAAGGCATCCCGGGCCTGGAAAAGCTGGCGGGAGTGCCGGTATGCGGCGCGGCAGGGGACCAGCAGGCCGCCCTGTTCGGCCAGACCTGCTTCCGCCCGGGCGAGGCCAAGAATACATACGGCACCGGCTGCTTCACCCTGATGAACGTGGGGGAAAAGCCCGTCCGCAGCCGGGCGGGGCTGGTGACGTCCGTTGCCTGGCAGGTGGAGGG
>OGLN01002358.1_pt1 | contig 11767 bp, 9 predicted proteins | sample 1572641 | NCBI WGS metagenome assembly OGLN01 (sample SAMEA2581903, study PRJEB24529) | metagenome | biome: Human gut stool | place: China | collected 2011
AACACTGCGATCAGCACGACGAACATGAGGATCATGGACGCGCCGCCGCCTGCTGCACCGGTGGAATCCGCTGCGGTTAAGAAAAGGTACATGGTCTTTCCTCCATATTTGAATTTCGTTTATTATATCGTGTCTGCGGCAACATTTCAAGTCGGCGCGACAGGATTTCTGAATAAATTTCCGTTTTATATTTTTTCCGCCAGCTTCCGCGAATACTCCGCGCGAAAATCGCCGAAGGTTCCAGCATCAAGACTGTCGCGGATGCGCCGCGTCAGCGTATTGTAAAAATACAGATTGTGCATGACAGACAGGCGCATGGCGAGCATTTCCTCTGCCTTGAACAGGTGATGGAGATACGCGCGGGAATAGCGCCTGCAGACCGGGCAGACGCACTGCGGATCAATGGGGCCGTCGTCACGCGTGTACTTCGCGTTTTTGAGGTTGATGCTCCCCTGCCATGTAAAAAGCTTGGCGTGCCGCGCATTTCTGGCCGGCATGACGCAGTCGAAGAAGTCCACGCCGCGTGCGACGGATTCAATGATGTTCGACGGCGTGCCGACGCCCATCAGATAGCGCGGCCTGTCTTTTGGCATATACGGCTCGACCGCCTCAATGATCTCATACATGACCTCAGTCGGTTCGCCGACGGCCAGACCGCCGATGGCGTAGCCCGGCAGGTCGAGCTTGGCGATCTCCTGCATGTGCCAGATGCGCAGATCCTTGAACGTCGCGCCCTGATTGATCCCCCAGAGCTGCTGACCGGGATTGACAGCGTCCGGCTCAGCGTTATATCGGGCAAGCGCCTCCTTGCACCGGGCAAGCCAGCGCGCCGTGCGCTCGCAGGACGCCTTGGCATACTGGTATTTTGCGGGGTTTTCCACGCACTCGTCAAACGCCATGGCAATATCGGAGCCGAGGTTCGACTGGATGCGCATACTCTCCTCCGGTCCCATGAAGATCCTGTGGCCGTCAAGATGGGACGCGAACGTCACGCCCTCCTCCTTGATCTTTCGGAGTCCGGCCAGGGAAAAGACCTGAAATCCGCCGGAATCCGTCAGGATTGGGCCGTCCCACGTCATGAATTTGTGCAGGCCGCCCATATCGCGCACGACCTCGTCTCCGGGCCGCAGATGCAGATGATAGGTGTTGGACAGCTCGACCTGCGTGCCGATCGTTTCCAGATCAGCAGCCGACAGCGCGCCCTTAATCGCAGCCTGCGTGCCGACGTTCATAAAAACCGGCGTCTGAACCGTCCCATGCGGGCAGGAAAACTCCCCTCTGCGGGCAGCACCCTCTGTTTTTAATACTTTAAACATTGTTACCTCAACTTTTTAATAGATGAACATCGCATCGCCGATGTGTACGGGAGTCGGGAAAGTGAATAAACTGCACATGATCCTACTCCCTTTCATAGCGAAGTACGGCAGCCATGGCCACCGTACTTCCAGTTGAAATCACTTGCCATCAGGCGATGCCTTCCGCTTCTTTCGAATGCCGATATAAATATTCTGGCGCAATGTCAATGTCACCGTCATTCCAGACAGTCACACCGTAGTCAATATAGACGCCCGCAAAGGTATGTTCATCGGCCAGCGGCGCAAAACCTGCATCTTTCAGCAAGGGTGTAAAATCAAAAACTTTTGCTTCGCCAGTTGTAAACCGGAGCCAGAGCCTATGACCGGGCAGCGGACGAACGCCGCAGACCTTGATGACTGGCTCCTGCTCCCCTGCATACGCAATTCCGTTAGAAATATACATAAGCGTTCCTCCTTATCTCAGCGGTTCGATTTTGCCGAACGGAATGTTCTGCACCGCCTTATTCCACGCGGCATAGAGTTCGTCCTCGTGGATGGCAGCCCAAGCCTGCACCAGCTTCAACTGTTTGACTGGAAGACTTCCCGCGATCAATTCGCCATCCACGCCAACAGAGGCTTCGTACTCGTTGTAATAAACATGAAAGTGCGGCTTGTGGTGCTTGTCAGTGTCGCTGAAAATCATCTTGATAACGATGTTATAAAATCTGCAAAGTTCCGGCATGATCTTCTCCTCGCTTTTTCCGTGTTCAAAATCGCATCATCATTTGCTCCGGTAATTCTATTATGCCATATTATTTTTCTAAGTCAACAATGAACGTTTTTCTTGAACGAAAAAGTTACGCCGATATCAATTCTTCCCGAAATGTTTTATCAACATCGGTCAACCGATGTTACCATATGGTATTTCGTTCTTACCGATTGGTAATATTGCATAATTTCAATCTATCTAAGTAATGCTATTTTATGCAAAATCACGAGATGAACATCGCGTCGCCGAAGGAGAAGAAGCGGTAGCGTTCCTGCACGGCGATGTTGTAGGCGTTCAGGATCTTTTCACGGTCTGCGAATGCGGAGACGAGCATGACGAGCGTGCTTTCCGGCAGGTGGAAGTTTGTGATGAGCGCGTCCATGGCCTTGAATTTGTAGCCGGGATAGATGAAAATATCCGTCCATGCGGAGGCTTCATGGAAATACCCGTTTTCGTCAGCCAGAGATTCCAGCGTCCGGCAGGAAGTTGTGCCGACGCAGACGATCCGCCCGCCTGCGCGTTTGGTTTCGTTGATGATATCCGCGGTTTCCCTGGAGATCATGCAGAATTCGGAGTGCATATGATGCTCCGTGATTTCCGCAGCCTTGACGGGACGGAACGTGCCGAGGCCGACGTGCAGCGTGATATACGCTTCCTTAACGCCCTTGGCGGCGAGCTTGTCCAGCAGCTCCTGCGTAAAGTGCAGACCGGCTGTCGGTGCGGCGGCAGAGCCGTTGATTTTGGAATAGACGGTCTGGTAGCGTTCGCCGTCCTGCAATTCTTCCTTGATGTACGGCGGCAGAGGCATTTTTCCGAGCCGTTCCAGCACCTCAAGGAAGATCCCCTCATAGTGGAACTGCACGAGCTTGTTGCCGTCGTCCCTCTCCCCTACTACGGTCGCCGTCAGATCGCCGTCTCCGAAGGACAGCTCTGTCCCGGTGTGCGTCTTGCGGCCCGGCTTCGTAAGGCACTCCCAAACGCCGCTTCCCTGATCCTTGAGCAGCAGCACCTCGACCGCGCCGCCGGTCGGCACCCGATGGCCGAGCAGGCGTGCGGGCAGCACACGGGAGTTGTTCATGACCAGGCAATCTCCTGGCTGCAGAAGCTCAAGCAGGTCGTAAAAATGCCGGTGCGTGACCTCGCCCGTTTTCCGGTCGAGCGTCATGAGCCGGGACGCGTCGCGGCGCTCCAGCGGCGTCTGCGCGATCAGCTCCTCCGGCAGATCGTAATAAAAATCATGTGTTTTCAACAAATACAGCCCTTTCCAATACGCCGATTTTTTCCGCGATTCACATTGACAGGCAGGAATGAATATGATATGATGAGGCCGCTGGAATTCGCGGACATTTGTCCATCGTGCAAGAACATCTTATTTCTGCACAAACCAAATGTATTATATTACATTCCAAAATGATATGCAACCGGAACTTTCCGGCGAGTTTGAGGATTGGAGCTTTCATCATGGAGAAATTCAGAGTTGGTATCATTGGCGCAACGGGCATGGTCGGGCAGCGGTTCGTGCTGCTGACGGCAAACCACCCGTGGTTCACCCCGGTCGTGCTGGCCGCCAGCGCGCACAGCGCAGGCAAGACCTACGCGCAGGCGATCGAAGGAAAATGGCATATGGCTGAACCAATTCCGGAAAGCGTCAAATCCATGATCGTGATGGACGCCGAGGCGGACGCGGAGGAGATCGCGAGGCAGGTCGACTTTGTCTTCTGCGCCGTCAATATGAAAAAGGACGAGATCAAGGCGCTGGAAGAGAAATACGCGAAGCTCGAATGCCCGGTCGTATCAAACAATTCCGCCCACCGCCACACGCCCGACGTGCCGATGGTCGTGCCGGAGATCAACGCCGACCACATCCGCATCATCGACGCACAGCGCAAGCGGCTCGGCACAAAGCGCGGCTTTATCGCCGTCAAATCCAATTGCAGCCTGCAAAGCTATGTCCCGGCACTGCACCCGCTGATGAAGTACGGCGTGGAAAAGGCGCTGGTCTGCACATATCAGGCAATTTCCGGCGCAGGCAGAACATTTGAGACATGGCCGGAAATGATCGACAACGTGATCCCCTATATCGGCGGCGAGGAGGAAAAGTCCGAGCAGGAGCCGATGAAGCTCTGGGGCCATATCGAGGGCGATAAGATCGTCAATGCGACGGAACCCAATATCACCGCGCAGTGTCTGCGCGTGCCTGTTTCGGACGGTCATATGGCGGCGTGCTTCGTTTCGTTCAAGGGCGAGAAGCCGTCGCTGGAGCAGATCAAGGCAGACTGGGCAGCGTTTTCGGGCCGCGCACAGGAATTGAATCTGCCGTCGGCTCCCAGGCAGTTCCTGCATTACTTTGAGGAAGCCGACCGTCCGCAGACGAAGCTCGACCGTATGCTTGAGGGCGGTATGGCCGTCTCCATCGGCCGTCTGCGCCCCGATACGCAGTACGATTACAAATTCGTCTGCCTGTCTCATAATACCCTGCGCGGAGCAGCCGGCGGCGCTGTTTTGCTGGCGGAACTGCTTTGCGCGGAAGGATATATCACAAGGAAATGATCCCGAAGGGAGCGATTCTTTGAAAAAGCCCGTTTTTGAAGGCGTCGCGACTGCGCTCGTTACGCCGTTCAAGCAGGGTACGGTCGATTTTGCCGTCATGAATCAGCTGCTGGATCTGCAGCTTGCCGCAGGCGTCGACGCGGTCGTCGTCTGCGGAACGACCGGAGAGGCCTCCACCATGACGGACAACGAAAAGCTTGCGCTGATCGCGCACACAGTCAAATACTGCGCCGGACGATGCAAAATCATCGCCGGAACCGGTACAAATGACACGGCTCACACCTTGCAGTTGAGCCGTGTCGCTGCGTCTATGGGCGTGGACGCCGTGCTGCTGGTGACACCCTATTACAACAAGTGTACGCAGGCAGGGCTGATCGCGCATTATACCGCGGCAGCCGACACCGTCCCCTGCCCCGTGATCGTCTATAACGTGCCGAGCCGCACGGGCGTGGACGTCTCGGTCGAGACGTGCCGTGCGCTCTGCGCGCATCCGAACATCGGCGGGATCAAGGAGGCCAGCGGCAGCGTCCCGAAGGCCATGCGCATTCTGGACGCCTGCGCGGAGGAGCTTCCGCTCTGGAGCGGAAATGACGATCTGACCGTACCGCTGATGGCGGTCGGCGCGAGGGGTGCGATCTCCGTTTTGTCCAATGTGCGGCCTAAGCTGACGCTGCAGATGGTCCGCGCCTGTCAGACTGGCGAATACGCGCAGGCGGGACGGATCCAGACGGCGCTGATGGGGCTTGTAGACGCGCTTTTCTGCGAGGTCAACCCGATTCCCGTGAAGCAGGCGCTGGCGCTGGAGGGCATTCCGGCCGGTCTGCCGCGTTTGCCGCTGACGCCCTTGAGCGCTTCGCATCTGCCCGTTTTGGAACAGATGCTGTCCGCCATGCCGGAGCCATAAAGCACAAGGTTCACCATAATTTTTTTGAAATAGAAGCCGCAAAAAGTTATTCACACTGTCAACAGATTTGTCAACACGCAAATTTCCCACATATTTCGACAAATACACGTCTTTTTGCCAGTATCTTTCAGGGGCGAAAAATGAAGAACTTTCACGACATAACGCACGGATATTGTTGACATAACGCATTTTATGCAGGAGTTTTTGCAGAACCGCACGCAAAACGCCCGGCGTCCATGACCGGCCGCCGGGCGTTTTTTATTTGAGGGTTTCGCTGTGATTGAGAACGGAGACGCTGTAGAGGAACAGGACATCCTGTGAATCGAACGTCAGCCAGCGGCCAAGCCGCTCCGGCTGCACATAGCGGATATCGACCAGTGTGATCTTCGCATAGGCGCTGGTCAGAAGCGGCGCAAGGCTGCTTGCAAACGAATCGCGGAAGATCACAAGCTCGCGGTCCGTATCCGCACTGGGGTTCGTGATCGTGAGCAGGGATTTTGAGCCGGAGAGGAACACGGAGTACGGGTCCTCCCCTTCCAGCGCGGGCAGATCATAGACCGGCCCGGTGCTGTCCGTTTCATAATCGTAGACGGTGCAGCCGAGAAGCGTCTCGCTCGTCAGATAGCGGAGCGTATCCGGGGCAAGCGGCAGAGCCGACTGTCCGCAGTAGACACCGTAGAATGGCGTGTCAGCCGTCACCTTATCATATTTCTCCGACAGTTTCACACCCATTGCTTCTGCTAATTGACTTGCAACCGGCACAATCGCCTCTTGTCTCCAGTGCAGATCAGTACGATAATAGCTGTTCAGAGACAGCACTGGCATCAGGTCGATTGCTTCCGCATAAGGCATATTCTTCTGAAGCAGCGCGGAAAACGCACTGTAGTCAAGCGACGGATAGCCATTCTGCCGCGCAAGAAACGCTCCCTTATCCGGGATAACAGCTTCATAGATTCTGGCATCTGTCCCGGACAGGTACGTTTCATAGATATTCCGGAAGCGCTCTGCGGCATGGAGGACGGAGGACTCGTCCAACGGATATTCCAGCTTGGCGGCATAGCCGTCCGCAAGATAGATGCCGTTATTATCCTTTTCGCGCAGCATATCCAGCAGAACAGCAGCCTTGAGCCGCCGGAAGCCGTCGCGCAGCGGGAACTGGTCGAGCGTATAGGATTCGAAATCCGTCATAAACGTGCCGTTCAGCACAGAAGCGGCCGTCAGCTCCGGCTTTTGCGCCAGCTTCCGGCGCTCACTCTGCGAAACCGCATCATCCGGCTTCAGAAGGCTCCAGACCAGAAATCCGAGCAGGAACGCCGCCGTCAGGCAGACGACTGCAAGATTCTTTCGTTTTTCCATGGGGCCTCCCCTCTAAAACCGGAAATACAGGAACGGATTGAACGAGCCGTCAACCAAGAAGGCCGTACAGACAGCCAGAAGCACGGTCAGACCGACCGGCTCCAGAACCGCAAGAGCCGTTTTTCCTGCTCGGCTGCGCTGGACTGCTGCACACAGGCTTTTCGCCAGCGGCGTTGCGCCGGCAACGGCAAGCAGGAGCAGCACGGTGCAGCTGCGCAGCTCGTACAGGCTTTCCGCACTGACCAGCGGCAGGCCCCCGCCGCCGAACATGGCGCGGATGGACTGCGCGGCGTCCTGCACGCTGGACGCATCAAACAGCACGAAGCCGAGCGTCACAAACAGGAGTACATAGACGTGGTTCAGCACGTGTAGCTTTTGAAGTCCACGCAGCAAAAACAGCTTTTCCGCCGTGAGCAGAACCGCGTACAGAAGACCCCACAGGACAAAATTCCACGCCGCGCCGTGCCACAGGCCGGTCGCGAGCCAGACGAGCAGGATATTCAGCAGCTGCCGGGCGCTCCCCTTCCGGTTTCCGCCAAGCGGGATATAGAGATAATCGCGGAACCACGAGCCGAGCGAAATATGCCAGCGCCGCCAGAATTCCGTGATGCTGCCGGACAGATAGGGGTACTGGAAGTTCTCCGGAAACCGGAAGCCAAAAATCCGGCCAAGGCCGATGGCCATGTCGCTGTAGCCAGAGAAATCATAGTAGATCTGCAGGGTGAACGCAATCGCGCCCAGCCAGTAATACAGGACCGACAAATCGGCGGACGCGCGGAAGCTTGACACCAGCTCTCCGAGCAGATTGGCAAGCAGGATCTTTTTCGCAAGGCCCAGAATGAAGCGCCGCGCGCCGGAGGCCGCCTCCGATACGCTGTGTTCGCGTGTTTTCAGCTGCACGGCGATATCGGAATAGCGGACGATCGGCCCGGCGATCAGCTGCGGGAACATGGCGATATAGGCTGCAAGATCGATAAAATTCCGCTGCGCCGGGACCGTCCCGCGGTACACGTCCACGGTGTAGCTCAGGATCTGGAACGTATAGAAGCTGATGCCGACCGGGAGCGCAAGGCGCAGCAGCGGCGCGGACAGCCCGGTCAGCGCGTTCAGGTTTGCGATCATGAAATCGGCATACTTGAAATACGCAAGCGTCCCGAGGCTCAGGAGAACAGACAGGACCAGAAACAGCTTCGCCCGCCTGGTATCGCGGAAGCGCTCGATCAGCCGTCCGAAAATATAGCCTTGCAGGATGGAGACGAGCATGACCGGCAGATAGCGCGGCTCACCCCAGCCGTAAAACACAAGGCTCGACAGGAGCAGCACGCCGTTTTTCGCCCGTTTGGGTACGAGAAAGTAGACAAGCAGGACAGCGGGGAGAAAATAAAACAGAAACGGAACACTAGAAAACAGCATGGCGGCCCTTTCGGTTTACATAAATTAATTATTTCACGCCACGATCGGCTCGTCAGTGATGACAACAGCGCCAGAATACGCGGCCTGCAGCTTGTCGCGGAAGGTGTTGACGAGATCCTCCGCGCCGAAGCACGAGATCAGATAGTTGTCAACCGAAACGACGATCAGCTTGTCCGGGAAGCCGCACATCCACTGCTTGGCCATGATATAGTCCCGGATTTCCTTTGCCGCCTCATCCAGCTTCCCCGCATCGGTCAGGCGCAGCGCGCCGCAGGTGAAGGTGTTGCCGTTCATCATATGGAACAGCGACGCGCCGTCGTCCGCCATCGCGATGACGGATGCAGGAATGCTCAGCAGATATTCGACATCGGACGCGTTTTCAAGGCCGACCTTTCCGGGCTGGCCATCGGTCATGTTGTCTTCGGAATAATCGCCGCCCGCCGCAGGGAATTTTTCGTCTTCGGAATAGCTTGCCCAGACGGTGTTCAGGATGGTCAGCGCGTCGGGAATTTCCGACGCGTCCGGCTGCGCACCAGACTTTGCCGCGCAGGCTGTCAGGGAAAGTGCCGTCAGAGCGGCCAGAAACATCGCAATCAGTTTTTTCATGTTGGAACTCCTTTGGAATCTTTTTTCTGACGCGGGAAAATCCCGCGTCATCCTACAGACGCGTTTTTGTGCCGCAGGTTCTGTCAGTATACGCGATAGTTGTGAACGTTTCGTGAATAATATGCGGGCAGGCACAGATTGTGCCTGTCCGCGTGGTTCAGTGCTATTATTTTGTCAGATACCGGTGCAGCATGGCTGCGAGCTGGGCGCGGGTGGCGAGGCCGGAGGGGTTGAGCTTGCCGTTTGCGCCCTGCAGGATGCCCGTGCCGCAGGCCCAGCGCATGGCGGGCAGCGCGTAACTGGACACGGCCTGTGCGTCGCCATAGCCGGTGAGGCTGGTGGTTTCACCGGCGCTCACATCCTGTCCGCGATAGCGTGTATAACGGTAGAGGATGGACGCCAGCTGCTCACGGGTAACGGGCGCGTCGGGGCGGAAGGTTCCGTCGGTGTAGCCGCTGACGATGCCGTTCTGCGACGCCCAGATAACCGCCTTTTCATAATACGCGCTGGGCTTTACATCCGAGAACGCCGCGCTGCCGAAGCATCTCGGCTCGTTTTCCATACGGTACAGGATCGTCACGAGCATACCGCGCGTCGCCGTGCCGTAGGGGCTGAACCGGTTGCGGGACGTGCCGTTCATCAGGCCGTTTTCGCAGACGTAGCGCACATCGTAATAGAACCAGTCGACGCGGGAAACATCGAGGAAGTCAGCGTTCGGCGTGGGATTGAGCGCGGCGATGATCGCCGGGTCGAAGTCCCAGTGCGCTGTATAGCGGCGGTCGCCGGTGCTGCCTGCCGGAATCGTGACAGTCAGATTATCTTCGCCCACCAGGTCTGTGCCGCTCCAGCCGGTGAAGACATATCCGGCCTTTGTCGGCTCGTTCAGCGTGATTGCAGACGGTGTAGAAATCCGGGTTGCCGAGCGCTGTGCCGCCGTCCAGATCGTAGGTGATGGAGTAGGTATTGAGCGACCAGTGCGCGATATAGCTGCGGTTTCCGATGCTGCCCGCCGGGATGGTGACGGTCAGGTTGTCGCTGCCAGACAGATCAGTTCCGCTCCAGCCGATAAACGTATAGCCGGTTCTTGTCGGCGGATTCAGGGTAATGGTCGACGATTCCACGGTATAGAAGTCCGGATTGCCGGAAGCCGTACCGCCGTCCAGGTCATACGTGATAGAGTAGGTATTCAGCGACCAGTGTGCAGTGTAGCTGCGGTCGCCGGTGCTGCCTGCGGGAATCGTGACGGTCAGGTTGTCTTCGCCCGTCAGGTCCGTGCCGCTCCAGCCCGTGAACGTGTATCCGGTCTTTGTCGGCTGATTCAGCGTGATTGTTGCCGATTCCACGGTATAGGACGTCGGGTTGCCGGAGGCAGTACCGCCGTTCAGGTCATACGTGATAGAGTAGGTATTCAGCGACCAGTGCGCGGTATAGCTGCGGTTGCCGGTGCTGCCCTTCGGGATGGTGACGGTCAGGTTATCCTCGCCCGTCAGGCCGGTGCCGCTCCAGCCGGTGAAGGTGTAGCCGGGGCGTGTGGGGTTCTTGAGGGTAAAGGCGTCCGTCTCGACGGTGTAGGTGTCGGGGTTGCCCTCTGCCGTGCCGCCGTCCAGAGCGTAAGTAATGGTGTATTGATTGACCGTCCACTGCGCCGTGATGGTCATATCCCCGGCAGGCATGGTCGCGGGGATCGTCTTGTCCCAACCGGTGAAGGTATAGCCTTCTCTTGTCGGGGCGGCGGGCGCAGTGATGGCTGAGCCATAGTCCTGCGTGATGGGCGCGATGGCACTGCCGCCGGCGGTGTCGAAGGTGATGGTATACTGATTGATCTCCCACTTCGCCCAATATTCCTTGTTGCCCATTTCTGTACCGCCGATTGCCGTCACAGGATCGCCGGTCAAGCCTTCGTTGTCATACCAGCCCTTGAACGTGTGGCCGGTATAGTCCATATCGTCCGCCGTCGGAAGTGTTGCGCCCACGCCGTAGGTATATCCGGTGACATTGCCGTTGTTGATCGTGCCGCCGTTCGTATTCAGGGTTACGGCATAGGTCGGGGCTGTCCACTGCACTATCAGTGCCGTCACATCAGCAGGAACACTGCCGCCGGGTTCGTAGGAATTGCCATTGCCGTCAAGCCACATAAAGTAACTGCCTGTATCTCCATCGGGGCGGGTCAAACCGCCGGACATGGGAGCGGTAAATGTGCTGCCGTTTTTCACGATGATTTGAATAGCCTCGGAGCTGCCGCCCAGCTTGCCGCCGCCAAGGTCAAGGGTAACGACCTTCAGTCCGCCAGAGCCCAGTGTGTCAGCGTTCAGGACTTCAAGGACGGGGCGGAAACCGAGGCTTGGGTTGGAGCCCGTATCAGAGTTGCTGTACCAGTAGCGGGCCGAAAGGTACCCGCGGCGCGCCCGGTACGACGCGTCGACAGAAGAAACATCCTGTCCCCACAAATACATTTTATTCCAGTTTTGGATATATCCGCTGTCCTTGTTCAGTATCGTGTCCCATTCGTTGCTTTGGGGCGTACCGCGCTCTGAATTGCCTGAGCCTGTATAACTACTTCCCACGGACGGCGCACGCAGGGTATAGCCCACGCCGCCGGCGACATAGTCCTTGCCGAAAATCAGACTTTTTGTATTTAAGTCATCCCAGCTTACCGTATGCGTTACGACATAGTCCGCCACAAACAGGCTGTGGGCGTATTTATACTGCTGTGCATATGCCTCAGTCGTTGCCATCTCCGATGTGAGCTTGTAGGCGTTCATCGTTCCTGCGTAGGTAAAGGGAACATAATGCAGCGTGCTGTCCGGCAGATCGCCGTTTTCCGTTCCGGGTACGTTCTCGCCGGAGAGGTCAAAATAATATCTGCCGCCTGGT
>OGLN01002359.1_pt1 | contig 11765 bp, 6 predicted proteins | sample 1572641 | NCBI WGS metagenome assembly OGLN01 (sample SAMEA2581903, study PRJEB24529) | metagenome | biome: Human gut stool | place: China | collected 2011
TGTAAATGTGTAAAACCCGGCATATAAGTTTCGGTATTTTCCTTCATGATTTTTAAAATCACTTCCATGAGTTCTTTGACTTCCTGAGTGACGTTTAAGACCTCATCACGTGTATAAAGGCGCATATCCAGTGCAACCTGGTCGTTACGGCTTCTTCCGGGGTGCAGCTTTTTGCCGATGTCACCGATGCGCTCAATCAGAGTTGCTTCCATAAAGGTATGAATATCTTCATATTCGTCTGTAATTTCAAGCTTACCGCTTTCAATATCGGAAAGGATTCCGTTTAATCCGTCAACAATTTTTTTGCTTTCGTCTTCTGAAATGATACCCTGCTTTCCGAGCATTGTTGCATGGGCAATACTGCCGCGGATATCCTGTCTGTAAAATTTCTGGTCAAAAGAAATAGAAGCGTTAAAGTTATTTACAAGCTGGTCTGTTTCCTTTGTGAATCGTCCTCCCCAGAGTTTCATAGTGTCCTCCATTCTGCCGTTTTGGCGCTGTAATTTTGTGTAAGTTTTTAAGTAATGCTTATTTGGTATCGTCCGTAATATCCATATTTTCAAAATCATCTAAAGTGTCAATATCTACCGGAGGGGCAGTATCTTGTTTTATTTGATTAATGTCGGACTGTGTCATGATAACTTTTGTCTTGCGGTGCATGAATAATGTGTCTGTTTCAGAAAGATATTCCTGAAGCAGCGGTGGAAGTTTTGTGGTGTCAATCTTTCCATTAACCCGGTATTTTCCGAATAAATGTACCGCAACTAATATAATAATGCATAAAAGTGTAATTATGCAACCCTTAATCAGATTTACCGGCATATATTTTAGTACAATTGTGTGTTCTCCGGCTGAAACAGAAACTGCAAGCAGGGCATCTTTTACTGCATAAGTATTCACTTTTTTACCGTCTATATAAACACTCCAGCCGCCGTCATACGGAATTGAAAACAGCATTGTGCTGTCGCTTTGTGCCGTTACGGTGCCTTTTATTTTCGTATCAGAGTGTGAAGTGATGTTTAATCCGCCGTTATTTAAAATGTTATAGGCGTTGATAAAACGTTCTTCTTCTAACGTATAAACGGAAAGACCCATTGGGGTATCGCCGTATACTTCAATGGAATCTGTGGTTGTAACATAGCCGATGTCAATTAAATGATTGCCGTTTTTTAAACCGGAGTAGTTATTGACCGATCCGTTGACCTTAACGCCGACAGAATCGACATTTGTACCGGATACGGCAAGATACATATGACCGTTTTTAATGGGTTCAATATTGACATCTGTTTCTGATGCATATTCGTAAGTCAGCGTAAAGACATTGGCAATGCCTGTGGCAGCCTTAATCAGGCTGTTCTGGCTTTCAATGCCGTTATACATCGAACTGGTTGTCCATTCATCTTCAAAATTCGTCGGTACGAGATAACCCAGTGGCAGTGTATAATTATTTTTATAAATAAATTCACCGTCACTTCCGGTCACATACTGTAATAGCCGGCTTTCTGCCAGATGCTGGTTACTGATAACATATTTTACGGAAAACAAAGAATTCGTTACCATGGTAGCACCTTCATATCCATACGCATTGGTTGAATGTTCAAATCCGAGATAACCGAATAAATCGGAAATGCCTGCGTTGGAGGTTGATGAAAATGTTGCAAGAGAGTGATAATTGTGCCATGCCCCGTCATTTTTGGAGCGCGCACCCGTTACCTTGTCCATGCGGTAAAAGGTGGAATCCGATGCGGCAATCGTATCGGTAACCGTTTCCACGGCATCGTAATCGAGCAGATAAGCGGTACGGTTGGTTGTGCCAAGACCTGTCGATTCCATATTCATCGTACATTCAATGATGCTGACGGCAAATGCTGCAAATAAAATAACCGGAATTTTAAAGCTTGTCCGGCGGTGAAGCTGAATCAGCAAGGCATAAACCAAGATAAATGCACCGCTGATATATACGCTTTTTGCATCGTAAGTGCCGTCTGTCGTAAATATCTGTTCAATTACAAATAAAAGTCCGACAGCAATCCACACAGCCGCTGCCAACTGCTTATTCGATATATCCTTTAAATAGTAAAATGCTTCAAATGCCATCGTCAGCACAAAGAAAACGTAGATAAAGGACTGACGGCATGGCAGGCTGTTCGGATAGTGGAATCCGTGCCAGATGAAATTAAAAATGTTAATATTAAATGCCAGTAAAAAGACCAGCAGAATACAGAATTTTCCGATACGTTCTCTTGGTTGAATCTTTTTATTCATGGCATACAGCGGAATCAGTAAAAAGATAAAGACACCGCAGTAAATGTTCGGATAGTGGTCCAGTCCCAGATGTACCGGAATGTTTATCAGCTGTCTGGTAAGCATTTCAAGCATGGAAAAATACACGCTTAACGTTTTCGGGAAAGACACGTCACTGGAAGCGGATAACGAGAATGTATACAGCTCCGGCAGTAACAGACAGGCAGACAGACCGCCCGCAAGCAGGGAATATACGCACCAGTGAATAAATTTCTTTAAATAAATGCGCGGATGGCGTGTGCCGTTGTAAGAAACCATTAAAACAATGAAATACAATACAACCACCATACATACCATGATTGCAATATAGTAATTGGTGAAAATGCAAAGTCCGAGACTGATACAGTACAGCAGGCATTTATTTTCATTGACCAGACGTTCCAGTCCCAGCATAATCAGCGGTACTAAAATAACGCAGTCCAGCCACATAATATTCCAGCTGTATGCGGCAACGAAGCCGGAGAGTGCATAAAATGTTCCGAATAATGCAATCGAACAGCTTTTTGTGTGAAAATGCTTTGCAATATAATATGCAAAGGAGACAGAAGCTGCTGCCAGCTTTACAATAATCATTGCATTCATGATTTCAATCATGGAACGCTGCGGAAACAGTGCAATCAGCCAGTTGGCAGGACTTGCAAGATAGTAGGCAAACAGGGAAGTGAAATTCGTTCCCATGCCGATATCCCATGAGTAGGTCAGGCTTTCGCCGCTTCGGATTTTATGCCAGAATTCCGAAAAAAACGGTGCATACTGATGATACATATCAGAACGCAGATAGCAGTTTGAACCAAATGGGAAAATGTCGCGCACATAATACAGTGCAGCCAAAATAATAACCGGAATCAGAAATGCCATTACAAAGGTAATATTACCGCTTGGAATGGAACCGTTCTCATCATCCAGCAGTGAAAAATGAAATCTTTTTTTAGTGTCAGCCTTTGCTGACTTGATTTTCTTTGACAAGATGCGCCTCCTCGAATCATAATAATAATTTATTTTACTATAATGGGAAATTTCTGTAAACATTTTGTTAAATAAAATGTTTCTGGTACTTTCGTTTGTTTTGTGATTTTCTGCTTGTAATCTACGATTGATTTCGGTAAAATAAAAAATGAGCACAAAGGGGGCTTTATACTTGTAAAAAATAAAGTATAAGGAGATGTGGTCAATGAAAAAAGAACAGGTTATTAAAGCTGCTGCCATTGCAGCCGTAATTTTAATTTCAGGGGTGTTTTATACAGTAAAACAGCAATCTGAAACCGGGGCAGCGGTTGTGCATACGGAAGAATCTGTTACACAGGAAGAAACAGAAAACACACAAAATGTAACCGGGCAGGAAGAACAGAAAGCACTTTGTTACGTATATATCTGTGGGGCGGTTGTAAGTCCCGGTGTATATGAAGTTCCGGAGCATACAAGAATTTATGAAGTTGTTGAACTGGCGGACGGTTTTACGCCGGAAGCAGATGATACGGTATTAAATCTTGCAGAAAACGTGTTGGACGGTCAGAAACTCTATATTCCCAAGCAGGGAGAAGTAACAGAAAAAGCAGATACGGCACAGGATGTGCAAGGTGTGGGGAAAGTGAATATTAATACAGCAGATAAAACGGCGTTGATGACACTTCCGGGAATCGGAGCGTCTAAAGCGGAGGATATTATACAATACAGAAAAGAAAACGGGTCTTTTCAAAAAATTGAAGATATTAAAAAAATTTCCGGTATTAAAGATGCTGCGTTTAACAAAATCAAAGAGTTGATTTGTGTTTGAGAAAACCTGCAGGCCGGAGGGATGAGGAGAAACATGGCAAACAAAGTTTTAGTAGTGGATGATGAAAAGCTGATTGTAAAGGGATTAAAATTTAGTCTGGAACAGGATGGCATGCAGGTAGAATGTGCATATGACGGAGAGGAAGCACTGGAATGTGCCAGAAAGAATTCATATGATATGATTCTTTTAGATATTATGCTGCCAAAAATGGATGGTATGGAAGTGTGCCAGCAGATACGTGAATTTTCAGATGTTCCGATTATTATGCTGACTGCAAAGGGTGAGGATATGGACAAGATTCTCGGTCTGGAATACGGTGCAGATGACTATATTACAAAGCCTTTTAACATTTTAGAGGTAAAGGCACGGATTAAGGCAATTTTACGCCGGAATTCAAAGGCATCAGCCAAAACGGAAGCAAGCAGCCGGATTGAAACGGGAGATATGCGTATGGACTGTGACAGCCGCAGTTTATTTATCCATGATAGGGAAGTGTATCTTACGGCAAAAGAATTTGATTTACTGGAATTACTGGTGTTAAATCCCAATAAAGTTTACAGCCGGGAAACACTTCTTAATACGATCTGGGGTTATGACTATCCGGGGGATGCACGGACAGTAGATGTACATGTACGCCGTCTGCGTGAAAAGATTGAAGAAAATCCGAGTGAGCCAAAGTATGTTCATACTAAGTGGGGAGTAGGATATTATTTCAATGTTTAAGAATTTAAAACCGGATCGGTTAAAAATCGTAAAATTTCATAAAAAAAGTCTGCCGGAACTTGTAAGATTGGTTTTTAGAAAACTCAAAAGTGCAAGGGTGCGGCTGTTTATGATACTGGCAGTCTTTTCAATTGTGCCACTGTATTTCGTGGATGTCATGATTCCATATTATTACAGAAGCTCCATGATTAAGGACAGAAAGGCAGACCTGCAGACGAAAGCAGCTGTCGTTGCCGGAGAGTATGCGGATTTTGAGTCGCTTGCCGAGGCAGAAAAAGCCGGTATGTATAATCAGATGGTGCGCTACTCCGCATTTGAAACCATGCGTATCCGTGTTATTAATACGAATTTTGTCATACAGTCGGATTCTTATTCTTTTGAAACAGGAAAGACGATTATTAATTCACGTGTCATCAGCGCATGTAATTCCAAAAAGAGTTTTTCAGGATATGATAAAACAACCGGAACAATAGAAGCTGTTGTGCCGCTGTACAATAAAAATAATGAACTCATGGGGGTACTTTCTGTGGGTGTTGATGTTTCCGAGATTGATAAGTTCCAAAGCGAGGTTAGTTACCGTACCGGAATTATCCGAACGGCATTGGTAACGATACTGTTGGCAGGAGCATATATTATATCCAAGCTGTATGGAAAGACATTAAGAAAGCAGTTCCATACGGTCGAGGAAATTGCAAACGGACATACAGAAAAAAGGCTCAGCATAAAAGGCGACACACAATTACAGGATTTTGCCCGCAATTTTAATCTGATTATGGATAAGGCAAGTGTATTAGATGAGAGCCGTCAGGAATTTGTATCGAATGTGTCACATGAATTAAAGACGCCGATTACATCGATTAAGGTGCTGGCAGATTCCCTGAATTTGCAGGAAGATGTGCCGATTGAACTGTATAAGGAGTTTATGCAGGATATTGTCAATGAAATTGACCGCGAAAGTAAAATTATTGACGATCTGCTTTCGCTTGTGCGGATGGACAAGCCGTCCGGTGCGATGAATATTTCGTCTGTGAATCTGAATGAATTAATGGAGATTGTACTTAAGCGTTTAAAGCCGATTGCACAGAAAAAGAATATCGAACTGCTGTTCGAAAGCTTCCGCCCGGTCGTTGCAGAAATTGACGAAGTCAAGTTTACACAGGTTGTATCCAATCTTGTTGAAAATGCGATAAAGTACAACAATTTAGACGGCTGGGTGCATGTAGCCCTAAATGCCGATTATCAGTATTTTTATGTGCGTGTAGAGGATTCGGGAATTGGTATCCCGAAGGAAAATCAGGATATGGTATTTGAACGCTTTTACCGTGTGGATAAGGCACGTTCCAGAGAAACCGGAGGAACGGGTCTGGGACTTGCAATTGTAAAGAAAATTATCCTTATGCACCACGGAACGATAAAAATGCACAGCGAAGAAGATGTAGGAACGACATTTACGGTCAGAATTCCGTTAAATTATGTTCAGTCCGATACAGAACAGGAGGGACGGCTTTCGTGAAAAAAATAGTTGGATATATACTGGTTTTATTGCTGGCTGTCAGCAGTTGTTTTGCGTATACCGGATGTCAGAAAAACACATCGGAAAGCCAGGTGTATAAAGTTTATTATATGAATAGTTCGGCCAATAAACTGGTAGAAAAAACATATAAAACGGAAACATCAGATACGCTGGTGCTGATGCGGGAATTGATGCAACAGATGAATACACGTCAGAAAAAAGAAGACTGTGAAGTCATTAAGCCGGAGCAGGTCCGTTTAGACCATGTGACTTTTGATTCGTCCAAAAGCACGGCGAATATTTATTTCAGCAGGGAATATAACGGATGTGACAATTCTGTTAAACTGCTTTTAAATGCGGGAATTGTAAAAATGCTCACACAGATTAACGGTGTTTCTTATGTGCAGTTTTATGCGGACGGCAGTGTAGCGGAGTACCCTGACGGAACGCAGATCGGACTGCTGTCCATGGAAGATTTAGTCGATGACTCGAATGAGGCAATGGGAAATATTGAATGGAAGAATCTTAATTTGTATTATGCGGACAAGCTTGGAGATAAACTGGTAAAAACATCGGTTGCAGTCGCTTACAGCAAGAACGTATCCTTGGAAAAAATGGTTGTAGAACGGTTGATTAAAGGTCCTTCTGATACGTCGGTATATGCAACACTGCCAACGGATTTAAAACTGCTCAATATTTCCGTAAGTAACCGCGTGTGTTATGTCAATTTAAGCACGACATTTTTAACGGAAATGGTTAACGTGTCCAATGAAATACCGGTGTATTCTATTGTGAATTCATTGTGTGAACTGGATAGTGTGGATGCTGTTAAAATTATGATTAACGGGGACTCTAGTAAGACATTCCGTGAAAGCATCAGTTTAGATAGTACATTTACATTTAATGAAGCAATTGTAAGTTCATAAATGCATTATGCATAAAACAGGAGGGGATTTTATTAAAAGACCGATGGTATTTGCGGCACTTGTCACGGTATATATTGCGCTGTGTATGACTGCTGCAGGCAAAATATATCTGCTTTGGGGGCTGCTTGTTATGACGGCAGCAGTTTTGGTAATTGTTAAGAGAACAGGCAGGAAATGGACTGTCTGCCTGTCCTTTCTTTTTTCTTTAATTTCTTATGGAATAATCTCTGTCCGGTCAAAACCGGCATCCTTTGATTCCGTTATACAGCAAAAGGCACAAAAAAGTACGGTTACAGGAACGGTCTGTGCCGTGGAACAAAAAGATGGATATGACTGTATTATATTAAAAAATACAACGGTATCCATACAGAATAGCGACAAAACTGAAAATCCGGAAGAAAGAGCAGGAAAGCTTCTTGTATCCATTGTTAATACATATTCTGATAAAGGCGGGGTACAAGGGGATGGAAAAACGATGTCAACAGTTGACTTTGCACCCGGAGATACGCTTTTAGTGTCCGGAACATTAAAGTGTTTTGAAACTTCACGCAATGAGGGCGGTTTTGATAGCAGAATGTATTACAAATCTATCGGGATTCATTATAAAATGACAGCCGAAGATGTGACGGTGCTTACCAGGAAAAGACAGACGGCAGGCTATTTGTTATCAGAATTCCGCTTGAAAATTAAAGAAGTCTATGAACAGATTGGCACAAAAGAAAAGGCAGGTTTGTACAGCTCGATTGTTCTTGGCGACAAGAGCAGTCTGGATGGTGATATTAAAAAGCTTTACCAGCGCAACGGAATTGCACATCTGCTGGCAATCAGCGGACTGCACATATCGCTTGTGGGAATGGCATTATACAGGCTGCTGCGCCGCGCAGGAACGTCATATGTATTTTCTTTTGCAGCAGGAACGCTTTTTATAACCGGATATGTTCTGATGACAGGAAATGCGCTGTCAGGACTGCGGGCATTGGTGATGTGTCTTTTGATGATGTATGCACAGGTGCTAGGAAGAACATATGATATGCTGTCTGCGTTAAGTACAGCAGCAGTGATGTTTATCTGGAATAATCCATACGTGTTGTATAACAGCGGTTTTTTGCTGTCTTTTTGTGCAATAATGGGAATTGCGGTCGTTTTGCCTGCGTTGAAACGTGTTTTTCTGCCGGATCGTCCGCAGAGTAACCATGCAGAAAAACGGTGTTTTATAGATACACTGAGGGATACTGTAAAAGCTTCTTTTTTAACCAGTTTTTCTGTTACGGCAGCAACGTTGCCGGTCATTTTGAATTGTTATTATGAATTTCCTTTATATAGTGTATTTTTAAATCTTCTGGTGATTCCGTTGATGCCGCTTGTCATGTTATGCAGTGTGAGTGCTGGCGTTACAGGACTTTTTTGTAAACCGGCAGGTGTGTTTTTACTGGGAACAGCCCATTTTATTTTAGAATTTTATGAAGTTTTATGCGGAACAGCTGGAAAACTGCCGTATGCAAGAATTGTTGCAGGAAAGCCAAAGCTATGGCAGTGTGTAGTATATCTGTTGGTTTTGACACTGTTTGTTGCGTTGTCGCATTTTCCGTCGGATTTTTGGCAGAAACTTCTTTTTAATGCAACACACAAAAAGAGGGAAGGAGCTGCACATTTTAATAGAATGACAAAAAGCACAGGAAATACAGAGCCTAAAAATACAAGAACTATTGAATCTGAAAAAACAACAAAAGGTGAATGTGCTGCAGAATTAAAAAAATCAGCAGAGAACACAAAAACAGTGAAATATTCAAAGATTGTAAAAAAGTGTGAGTTAATATTTTTAGCTGTTGCTATCATGATTATCATGCTGCCGAAAAAGCCGTCTTTTGAAATTGACATGCTGGACGTGGGGCAGGGGGACGGCATCTATATGATGACACCGGAAGGTGAAACGTATCTATTTGACGGCGGGAGCAGTGATGAGAAAAATCTGGCACAAAATACGCTGGTACCGTTTTTAAAATCCAAAGGTGTTGCGCGGATAGATTATGCACTGGTCAGTCACACCGATACAGACCATATCAGCGGCATTATGGAACTGATGCAGGGAGATGAAATTACTGTCGGGGCAGTGCTGCTGCCGGAGGCGTTGAAAAATTGTAATGATGCAAATTACATTAAATTTATCAAGATTGCACAAGACTGTAATATTCCGGTGTGGCATGTCAAAACCGGAGATTTTGTCGGAAACAGTCAGGTTACGGTGCAGTGTCTTCACCCGGAAATATCATACCACACGGATTCAGTGAATGATATTTCGGCGGTTTACCGGATTGACTATGGAGAATTTTCTATGCTGATGACGGGGGATGCAGGAATAAACGTTGAAAATGAATTGCTGGAAAATGGTGTATTATCGCCGGTTACGATTTTAAAGACCGGGCACCACGGCTCAAAAAGTGCCAGCAGTGAAGCATTTTTAGAGGAAGTACGTCCACAGGCGGCACTGATTTCATGCGGGGTCAATAACCGTTATCACCATCCGTCGGAGGAAGTAATACAGCGTTTAAAAAAAATGGATATACAGACAAAGGTAACGGCGCAGTGCGGTCAGATTACCGTTAAAAGTGACGGAAAAACTTATCGGCTTATGCAGTGGCAATAACGGCAGGAATATGTTATGATTGTTTCTAAAGCGGAAGCAGGCTGCTTAGAAGTGAGGAAAGTGTGAAAAATCCTTAAATCTAAGATTTTTCACAAGACAGATTGATGAGGCAGGTGTCATCAATCTGCCTTATCGCAGGACTGAATAAATTCAGTCCGCGAATCCTCCGGCATTGGAAGGCCTGCGGAAAAGAGAGATTAGTGTGAAAATATGCTTGATAGCATATTTTTCACACAGCACTTTGTGCCGCAGGCGCCACAAAGTCGCTTTTTATCGCAGAGCCAAATAAGATTTGGCTCGCGATTCCTCCGGCATTAAAATGCCTGCGGAATGGAGATTATTGTGAAAGTAATTAATGAACAGATTAAAACAGGGGAGTTTCAGAGCGTATATCTTTTATACGGTGAGGAGGAATATTTAAAAAAGCAATACCGTGATAAGTTAAAAAAGGCAATCAGCGGGGACGATACCATGAATTATTCTTATTTTGAGGGAAATAAAATCGTGGTAAAAGAAGTGATAGATATGGCAAATACACTGCCGTTTTTTGCACAGAAGCGGTTAATTGTCATTGAAAACAGCGGCTTTTTTAAATCTTCACAGGAAGAACTGGCAGATTTTATAAAAAATATGCCGGATTATCTTATTTTTGTTTTTGTTGAATCGGAAGTTGATAAGCGAAATAAAGTATACAAGGCAGTCGGCACGGCAGGATATATCTGTGAAATGAAACAGCAGAGCACTTCCGTACTTGTGCAGTGGATTGTAACCCTTTTAAAAAACGAAGGGAAGACCATTGACCGTCCGGCGGTCGATTTGCTGCTGTCCAAAACCGGCGCAGGCATGGATTTAATCTATGCAGAGGTCGAAAAACTGGTCTCATACTGTATCGACAGACCGCAGATAACCGCGGAGGATGTTGAAGCCGTATGTACAACACAGACCACGAGCCGTATTTTTGATATGATTACGGCGATTGCAACCAAAAAGCAGAAGCAGGCATTGGATTTATACTATGATTTACTGCTGTTAAAAGAACCGCCGATGCGTATTTTATATCTGCTTGCAAGACAGTTTAACGGCATTTTGCAGGTCAAGGAATCATTAATGCGTGGCAATGCCAATGCACAGATTGCAAGAGAAATGGGGGTTGCACCGTTTATTGTCGGCAAATATGCCGCACAGGCAAAATATTTTGAAAGCGCACAGATAAAAGAAGCACTCCGGGATTTTGCGGAAACAGAGGAAACGGTAAAGACAGGTAAAATAGAAGATAAGCTTGGTGTTGAACTGATGATTATAAAATACAGCCAAAAGTAAAAAAGAAGCAGATGTGAGTGGGTGACAACATCTGCTTCTTTAAAATACATTATAAATGCTGATATAAAAAATATGCTTATTGTCCATATTACTATGTTTTTTGCTTTTTCTTTTATTTTTGCTTTTTTATCTTCTTTTTCCATTTTTTGTTTCCTTTCTCATTTTTGTTTCAATGATTTTTTCATGATTTCTTTCAATAATTTTCCTTTTAATGATTTTCCGCGTTTTAAGTTTCTTTCTGTTGTAGTTATAATATACCTTTATTAGAAATTTGTCAATTTTTGGAAGAATATTTTTTCATTTTTTTGTTTTTGGGCTTTTAATTATAGAAAAAACTAACTATAGATTTTTTCTATAATTAGTTTTTGCTTTTATTAAAATTATTTATTTATCAAGTAGCCATTCCATAGCATTTCTAATTTTTATTCCATCTTCATTTGCTAAAGGTATCTTATCTGATGTTAATATAATTTTCTCATAATTATCCTCTATCTTTTTTAATGATCGTAATTCTCTATCTAATATCTTTGTATCATTTTCATCTATTCCTTTTAAAGTTTC
>OGLN01002375.1_pt1 | contig 11719 bp, 10 predicted proteins | sample 1572641 | NCBI WGS metagenome assembly OGLN01 (sample SAMEA2581903, study PRJEB24529) | metagenome | biome: Human gut stool | place: China | collected 2011
CTACTGCACCTCCTGCCATAAATATAGCACCCTGTGAGTTATTAAAGGTCTGTAACGCAACATGTCCTAAAGAATATAGCGAATTATTAAGTCCAACAGGAAGGCCTATAGCCAGAATATCCTTCATCATTTTCCCTGAGAATCTTCTAGGCAGGAATGTAAACTGAATCTCTGGAAACATCTTTCTTATATAAGTAATGCTTACAAGCCATGAAATAAACATAGCAATACTTGTAGCTAGTGCTGCACCTGCCACATCCATGCCAAAGCCTGCAACAAACACTAAATCAAACACTATATTGGAAATACATGATACAACAAGAAACCACAATGAAGCCTTGCTATCCCCAAGTCCTCTTAATATTCCGGCATTCATGTTATAGCCAAGATTACCAAGCGTACCTAAGAATACTAATCGCGTATAGATTAGTGCAGCATCCCATACATCCTGCGGAACATTCATAAATTCAAGAATATACGGTGCTGCAAACCATCCAAGAATTCCAATCGGAATTCCTATAATATATATAAAAGTTATTGAAGTTCCACATATTGAAACAACTTTATCCGATTCCTTTGCACCGGCATATTGTGATATAAGAATGGATACACCTGTTCCTATTCCTAAGAAAACACACAACAATACCTCAACCGGCTGTGAACTTGTTCCAACCGCTGCTAAGGATGTATCACCACAATATTTACCTATTACAAGTGCATCGACCGTTGTATATAACTGCTGCAAAACATTTCCTATAATAATAGGTATAGCAAACAGTATTATATTTTTCATGATATGACCTGTCGTCATATCAATCTTTCCTTTACGTGATTCTGCCATAACTTACTCCTTATTATAAACAACCCATCTATTTTTGTTATTTATAATAATACTGTAATCAAGCAGCTTTTTCTAGTGATTTATTGTGATTAGTACAGAAAAAGTATCCACTTTATATTTATTTTAATTCCTCAAACTTTTCCTGCATTGTTTTATTTCCTCTGGTAAGCTTTTTAATGCTGACCTCATCCACCTTATTATTAGCTATTCTTAACTGGTTGTCAGAGCCTAACAGCTCTTTTTTTACCTTTTCAAGATGCTGGATTGTCTTATCAATCTCATCAACAGCTTTATCAAAATGCGAATGTGCAATATCATAATTCCTGCTGAAATCACTCTTGAAATTCATAAGCTTTTCTTCAAAATCAGAAATATCAATATTCTGGTTTCTGACAACTGCAAGCTCCTGTTTATACTCCATTGCATTCATGGCAGCATTCCTGAGTAAAGTTATAATCGGTATAAAGCACTGTGGTCTTACGACATACATCTTTTCATATTTATAAGAAACATCAACGATTCCTGCATTAAACAACTCATTGTCACTTTCAAGCATTGAAACAAGCACCGCATATTCGCAGTTCTTCTGCTTACGGTCCTTATCCAGCTCCTTATAGAAATCCTCATTCTTATGCTTAGTTGCAGTCTCATCCATTTCATTTTTCATTTCAAACATAATGGATATAAGTTCAACACCATTTTCATCAGTTTCACGATATATATAATCGCCCTTGCTTCCGCTTCTTGAATCATTATCCTTTTCAAAATATGCATTCCTGAAAGCCGTAGCCCTTAACTGGTTAAACTGTATCTCACAATGCTGCTCTAAGGTTTCACCAACCATCTTTGTAGACATCTTTGTTTTAAGATCCCTGTAATAAGCAATCTGCTCATCCTTCTGCTCTAAAAGGAGCTTTCCTTTATCCTTTTCGTGTGTCAGCTGGCTCTCCAGTTCTTTCTTTTCTTCTTCAACCTTCTTAACAGCCTCCATTACAGCAATTGTTTTTTTATCCTCACTACTATCTAGCTGTGCCTGAAGCTGTACTGCCCTGTCTGTTACCTTTTCAAGCTGGCTTTTTAGTTTCTGGATTTCTTTATCGTATTCTTTCTGACTCATAAGCTTAATCTCATTTTCCTTAGCTTCCATCTCAAGCCTATGTGTCATCATCATATGATCTTTTAGTTCGGATATACGCTTTTCAATATCTTTTTCAAATTCCTTATCCCTTATCTGCTGTACGATTGAACTTAACTCTGTATCGTCTACTGTAAATGCCTGTCCACAATGAGGACACTTTAATTCTGCCATATAAAACCTCCTGATTAACTGATATTATTACATATATATTTCCATTGATGTACTCTTAAGCATTATACACTATTCTGTTATATGCACAAATACTAAATATGGTATGTAAAGATACTAAACAAGCTGTGGACAGACATTAAATAAGCTACTGTTTATTTTTCAAGCTCACGTGAAAGATTGACCATCTCAATAGCTCCCTCTGCACACTCAAAGCCCTTATTGCCAGCCTTTGTACCAGCACGTTCTATAGCCTGCTCTATAGTATCTGTTGTAAGAACACCAAACATAACTGGTATATCTGAATTAAGTGATACACTGGCTATCCCCTTTGAAACCTCTGCACACACATAATCATAATGGCTCGTTGCTCCTCTTATGACAGCACCAAGACATATTACTGCATCATACTTCCCGCTTTTTGCCATCTTTGATGCTATAAGTGGAATCTCAAATGCTCCTGGAACCCATGCAAGATCAATATTTTCTTCGCTTACACCATGTCTTACAAGACCATCATGTGCACCACCTATAAGCTTCGATACGATGAATTCGTTAAATCTTGCTGCCACTATTCCTACTCTTGTTCCATTGTCTACTAATTTTCCTTCTAATACTCTCATGATTTTAATCTCCTTTTAAATTTATATGATACTAGTATATTTTTTATAATTTACAGCATATGACCCATTCTAATTTTCTTTGTCTTAAGATAGAAGCTGTCATATGGTGTTGTTTCCATTTTAATCGGAACTCTTTCATTTATCTGCATGCCAAAGTCTGACAGCTGATATACCTTATCAGGATTGTTCGTAAGAAGTCTCAATGTTTTAGCTCCAAGATCTTTTAGTATCTGTGCACCTATATAATACTCTCTCATATCACCTGGAAAACCAAGTGCTATATTAGCATCAAGCGTATCCATACCTTCATCCTGAAGTGCATATGCCCTTAACTTATTCACAAGACCTATGCCTCTTCCTTCCTGCCTCATATATAGCAGAATACCTCTTCCTTCTTCATTAATCTGTGTCATGGCAGAAGCAAGCTGCTGTCCACAATCACATTTCAGCGAACCAAATGCATCTCCAGTAAGACATTCTGAATGAACACGGCACAAAAGATTATTGCCATCACCTATGTCACCCTTAACAAGCGCAACATGATGCTCACCATTCAGCTTATTGATATAACAATGTGCTGTAAACTCACCATATTTAGTTGGCATCTTTGTCACAGCCACACACTCAACAAGCTTTTCATTTCTTTTTCTATACTCCTGGATGGCTTTTATAGTTATAAATTTCAGATTCCATTTTTCTGAAAGCTCTATAAGGTCATCCCTCCTCATCATAGTTCCATCATCCTTCATGATCTCGCAGCACAATCCACACTCCTTTAAGCCAGCTATACGCATAAGATCTACTGTCGCTTCGGTATGTCCGTTTCTTTCAAGAACTCCGTTTTTCTTTGCAACCAGTGGAAAGTTATGTCCTGGTCTTCTAAAGTCCTGTGGAACTGCTGTGTCACTCACAACACTTCTTGTTGTATATCCTCTCTCCTGTGCAGATATTCCTGTAGTTGTGTTTATATGGTCTATAGACACTGTAAATGCTGTTTCATGATTATCTGTATTTTCTGATACCATCTGCGGAAAACATAACTTTCTGCTTAACTCCTCACTCATAGGCATACATATAAGACCTTTTCCATAGGTTGCCATAAAGTTGACATTTTCTGTTGTAGCGTATTCTGCTGCACATATAAAGTCACCTTCATTTTCTCTGTCATCATCATCTGTAACTATAATAATCTTTCCTTCTTTTAAGTCTTTAACCGCTTCTTCAACCGTATTAAATTCAAACATAAACTGCTCCCTTCCTTATATGATAAATGTATCTGTTACCATGCCTTTAAAAGCCATTTTTTAAAAGAAATTCCTTAGTTATGCCACTGCCATTATTATCAGCTGGCTGGTTATGACCTGTATTATGAGCCAATGTCCTGCTGATATCATATGGGCATGACAGTTTTTCTACATACTTTGCTATTATATCTGTTTCCAGATTAACCACATCTGATAGTCTTTTATCCCGAAGTATTGTTACCTCTCTTGTATGAGGTATCACTGATACCTCAAAGTACTTATCAGTCACAGATGCAACTGTAAGACTTATTCCATCTATTGTTATTGAACCCTTTTCAACAACATATTTTAATATACTGTTATCTGCACTTATCCTGTACCACACTGCATTATCATCTTTTCTAATATCTGTCACTGTTCCTGTGCCATCTATATGCCCTGATACTATATGTCCGCCAAATCTTCCATCCGCACTCATAGCACGCTCAAGATTAACATGCGAACCTGCACGTATGTTTTTTAAAGAAGTTCTTTTTACTGTTTCATGCATGACATCTGCACTAAACTGTCCTTTTTCTATGGCTGTAACAGTAAGACATATTCCATTCACTGCTATACTGTCACCTATTTTAGTTCCTTCTAATACCTTAGAGGCTTCTATGACAATCACCTGTGAAAATGTCTGTTTTTTAACTGCTTTTACATGTCCGATTTCTTCAATAATTCCTGTAAACATTTTAAACTTCACCTTCTATCAGAATATCATCCCCAAGCCTGGTTACTGTATAATCCTTAAGCTTCAGCGCATCGTCTGGTGCATCAAATCCCACACCAGCAACTGATACTGGTGCATCCACACCTCCAAATATCTTAGGCGCTATGTATGCCTGTATTCTTTTTACCATGCCGCTCTTTATAACGCTCCAGTTAAGCTCTGCACCACCTTCACATATGCAGCTGTCTATTTCTCTCCTGCCAAGTATAATCATAAGCTGTGCTATATCTATCTTTTCACCTTCCATAGCTATGATTTCACATCCAGCTTTCTCATACATGTTTATACGTTCTTTATCGTGACAGCATGTCACTATCCAGACTGGTATCTGTCCTGCCGTCTTAACAAGATTGCTGTCATACGGTATCCTAAGCTTTGTATCACATACTATTCTTACTGGCTGATGTGGATTTTCTATCGCTTTACTTCTGCAGTTAAGCATCGGATCATCCTTAAGTACTGTATTTATACCTACCATAATGGCAGAATATCTATGTCTGTCCATATGAACATTTTCCCTCGCTGCCTCCCCTGTTATCCACTTTGACAGTCCATTGTGTGTGGCTATCTTTCCATCAAGTGTCTGTGCATACTTGACTATGACATATGGCAGTTTTTCTTTAATGTAATGAAAGAATACATAGTTCATATCTATACATTCTCTATTGCACACAAGTTTATTATTAACCTGTATATTGTGTTCCCTTAATATCTGCATTCCTTTTCCACTCACAAGTGAATTAGGATCAAGCGAACCTATAACAACACGCTTTATTCCAGCTTTTATTATCGCTTCTGTACATGGCGGCTGCTTTCCATGATGACAGCAAGGTTCAAGTGTCACGTATATCGTTGCACCCTCTGGACTTTTAGTACAGTTATTTAAAGCTGATGTTTCTGCGTGAAGCTCTCCATATTTTTTATGATACCCTTCACCTATTATTTTTCCATCCTTTACTATAACTGCACCAACCATTGGGTTAGGATTAGTCCACCCCAAACCCTTCTTTGCAAGCTCTATTGCATGCCTCATATATTTTTCATCATCTGTGCTGCTATATCCACACATACATATCCCCCGCTTTCTTTTAAAAAAATGCACCAGAATATCCTGTCAATCAGGAATCCCCCTGATGAAAGAATACTCTGGTGCAGCTTTTACTACATCCATCTGATAAATAAAAATCCTGGGAACTTATCATTCCCAGGACACAAATCATAATCAATATAACAATATAATGCAGATAACAGAAAATAAATCCTGCCACGCAATCCTAAACACGTTATATATCAGATAACTTCTTTCATCCAGACTATACTGTCGGCACTGGAATCTCACCAGTTCATGCTTTACGCTCGCGGGCTGTACCGCCGGTAGGGAATCTAACCCTGCCCTGAAGTTAATATTCTGTTTTAATGTAAACGGCAGCCTGCTTAGTACTTAGCACAGACTAACCTCTGTTAACAAAGCCTACTATACACCTATACAAGCATATAATCAAGTATTTATTTATAATATTTGAAAATATCTGCATAATTCTGCATAATGTCTGTAAACATCAACAAATATTCACAATAAAATCCACGGCTTCTAATGGTTCTTCTCAAAATCCCTGCTATCAAGAACTATTGTAAATGGTCCATCATTCTCGAGCGATACCTTCATATGTGCACCGAATTCTCCTGTTTCAACCTTTGATACCCGTTGTCTGCACAGCCTGACAAACTCTTCATACAGTTCATTGGCAAGAACTGGCTCACAGGCATGCACAAAGCTTGGACGGTTACCTTTTCTGCAATCTGCATATAAAGTAAACTGGCTTACTACAAGTATTTCCCCATTCACATCGTTGATTGACAGATTAGTTTTTTCATTCTCATCTGCAAATATTCTCATTTTTGCTATCTTATCTGCATAAGGTACAAGCATTTCTTTAGTATCACCCTCACCTGCACCAAAAAGTATAAGATAACCTTTTCCTATGCTTCCTATAACCTTATCATCCACACTTACACTTGCCGAATTGACTCTTTGTATAACAAATCTCATTTTTCTCTCCATTTTAAAATCAGATATTAATCTTTTTTCTGTGATTTTCTATATCTTCTTTTATCTTCAAACATTTGCTTAATCACAACAGGATGGAACAGTAAAAGAAGTGGGAACAGTTCAAGCCTTCCTGCTAACATATCAAATATCAAAACAAGCTTACTAAATACATTAAAATGTTCAAAATTCTGTGTCGGTCCAACAAGTTCAAGTCCAGGACCTATGTTGTTAAATGTAGCCGCAACTGCCGTAAAATTCGTTGTCAGATCCTTGCCCTCAAATGATACAAGGAACACCGATGCTACAAATATAAGAATATATGTTATAATATATACATTAACCGAACGTATAACTTCATGTTCAACTGGCTTTCCTTCAACCTTTATTTTTCTTACACTTCTTGGATGAATATAAGAATTCAGTTCCTTTATCACAGTTTTTATAAGAATTACGAATCTTGAAACCTTTATACCTCCACCTGTACTTCCGGCACATGCACCAATAAACATAAGAAGAACAAGTATAGTTTTTGAAGTCTGCGGCCATATATTAAAGTCAGTAGTTGCGAATCCTGTTGTTGTTATGATTGAACCAACCTGAAATGCTGACTTGGTAACTGCATCCCATACTCCTGAGCATATTGAGTATATATTTATAGTTATTATGACAATTGCTGTTAATATAATACCAAAGTACGCTCTTACCTCTTCCATGGATAAAGCCTTTTTTATACTGCCAAAAATCATAATATAATACGCATTGAAGTTAACTCCAAAAAGCATCATAAATATCGTAACTATCCACTGTATAGTCACGGAATATCCACTAAGACTTGAATTCTTTATACCAAAGCCACCTGTACCTGCAGTACCAAATGTTGTATTCATGGCATCAAACACAGGCATCTTTGCTGCTATAAGTATGACAAACTCTATAAGTGAAAGTCCAAGATATATAATATATAAAATTCTTGCTGTATGTTTTACCTTTGGAACCAGCTTACCTACTGATGGTCCCGGACTTTCTGCCCTCATAAGATTAATATTCGAACCACCACTCAAAGGAACTATGGCTATGATAAACACCAGTACACCCATACCACCTATCCAGTGTGAAAAGCATCTCCATGTCGTACTGCAGCGTGATACTGCTTCCACATCACTTAGTATACTGGCTCCGGTTGTTGTAAAACCTGATACCATCTCAAACAAAGCATTTATAAATGATGGTATCTCACCTGTTATCATAAAAGGAATAGCTCCAATAACACCCATAAGAATCCAGCTTAAGGACGTAGCAACACAGCCTTCTTTAAGATAGATAATATAATCCTTTGGCTTCCTCATAGTCATAAGCTGTCCTAACAGAATACTTATCATGGCAACTGTAAAATATGCCCATCCTTCTGTTTCGCGATATATAAGTGCTATGAAGCATGGCAACGACATAAGTACACCTTCTGTTTTTAATATATAACCTAAAACATATATTACTATTGACCTGTTCATAACGTGCCTCACCTGACTATATCATTAATATCAGTAAATCCTGTATTCTTAGTTACAATCATAACTGTATCACCATCTTTTATCTCATCATTACCTGTTGGAATAATAATATGTCCATCATGATTGATAAATGATATAAGAACATCTTTTTTAAGCTTAAGATCCTTTATAGGTATACCTGATACTTTGGAATTTTCCTCAACTATGAACTCTATCGCTTCAACTCTTGAATCAAACATATGATAAAGTGTCTCTATGTTACTTCCCATAGAATTCTTCTTTGCGCGCACATATGCTATGATAGCTTCAGAAGTTATATACTTAGGATATACAATACTTCCAAGATCCAGATTATTAATAACCTGCTTATAATTAACCCTGTTAATCTTGGTAACTACCTTAGCATTAGATACCTGCTTTGCATGAAGTGTAAGCATTATATTCTCTTCATCAATACCTGTGAGCGGAATAAATGACTGTATAGTTTCAATACCTTCTTCCTTTAATATATCAGGATCTGTGCCATCACCATTTATAACTATGGCTTTTGGAAGCTTAATACTGAATCTTTCACAGTTTTCCCTGTCTCTTTCTATTATCTTGACAGTGATTCCCATATTAATAAGCTCTTTAGCAAGATAGTACGCTGCCTTGCTGCCTCCTATTATCATGGTATCCTTAACCTGGTTTGTTGCAAATCCTATAGTTTTAAGGAAATCTCTTGCTATATGTCTTTCTGATACAAACGATATAACATCACCGGCTTTTATTATAAAATCACCGTTAGGAATATATACCTCTCCGCCTCGCTCTATAGCACATATAAGTATATCATTAGTTATGTTCTTACCAAGATATGCTATGCTAAGCTCATTAAGAATATTATCTGATGGAACCTTAAACTTAACAAGCTCTGCCTGACCATGTGCAAAAGAGTTTACCTCAAGGGCTGTTGGAAGATACAATATACGTGCTACCTCCTTAGCAGCCTCAAGCTCCGGATTAATAATAAGCGCAAGACCAAGTTTCTCTCTAAGATATCCTGTTTCTTCACTGTAATCAGGTGTTCTGACTCTTGCTATCGCTGCACAGTTACCTACTCTTTTAGCCACTGTACAGCATAACAGATTTAATTCATCTGAATCTGTAACAGCTATTATAAGATCAGATTCTTCTATACCTGCTTCCATCTGCGTAGAATAACTTGCACCATTTCCTACTATTCCCATAACATCAAACATATTAGTAATATCCTGGATGCGTTCGGGTTTCTTATCAATAACGGTTATATCATGGCCTTCCTTACTAAGCTGTTCAACTAAAGTTGCACCAACTTTTCCACATCCAACTATTATAATATTAAGACCATTTTCCTTTTTACTTAATTTAAACATACCAATCCTCACCCCTGCGCACATATCCTTACGCATAATAAGCCTGTTTGAAAGCACATATCACGTATATTACGATACTCTTATAATGCTTTCTTTATAGCCTCAAAAAGATCATCATATTCCTCAAAGGCCTCAAGCTGTGGATAATCCTTTTTTATCTGTTCTGTACTTCTGAAAAGGAAACCAGCCTTACTTGCCTGTATCATACCAAGATCATTATGGCTGTCACCACTTGCTATTGTTTCAAAACCAACTGACTGAAGAGCCTTCACTGTTGAAAGCTTAGATTGTTCGCAACGCATCTTAAAGCCTGTTATAGTTCCGTCATCTGCAACCTCAAGAGTATTACAGAATATTGTAGGCCATCCAAGCTTCTTCATAAGTGGTGCTGCAAACTGCGTAAATGTATCACTTATAATAATAACCTGTGTTGTCTCGCGTAACTTATCAAGGAACTCCTTAGCACCTGGAAGTGGATCTATCTTTGCAATAGTTTCCTGAATCTCTTTAAGACCAAGTCCGTGTTCTTTTAATATGCCAAGTCTCCAGTCCATGAGCTTATCATAATCCGGCTCATCTCTGGTAGTTCTTTTAAGTTCTGGAATACCGCTCTCCTTTGCAAATGCTATCCATATCTCTGGAACCAGTACTCCTTCAAGATCTAAACATACAATATTCATACTCATTTTATTATTCCTCCTCATCAGATATATAAACTCGTTTTATCATGTCATTACCTTAACACATTAATCAATAGATTATAGCATACTTTGTGTAATCTTACAAAGATATTGTTTTTCCTTATTTCTCACGTTCTTATTTTTCATGTGCCGCTACTAATTCCAGGTTATCTGGTATTTTAATATGCTGTGGGCAGTTCTTTTCACATCTGTGGCATTTTATACAATCAGATGCGCGTCCTCTTCCCATAACAAGCCTTCCATGATACATATTTGAAAAATTGTTATTAATACAATAGTTGTTATAAAGCCCAAACAAACCCGGAATATTAATATTCTTAGGACATACCTCCATACAATAGCCACATGATGTACATGGAATAACAGTTTTACTGTTAATTATATCTACTATTTTGCTTAAAAGCTCCTTTTCACCTTCATTAAGTGGGGCTGGATTATCCATAATACGTATATTATCTTTAACCTGCTCTAAACTGCTCATACCACTTAGCACCATGAATACACCTGGAAGACTGGCTGCAAATCTTAATGCATAAGACACTGGTAAAACACCAGGAGCATACTCCAAAAGCAGGCTGGCAGCCTCCTTAGGAAGGCTGGCAAGTGTTCCACCTTTAACAGGTTCCATAACAACTATCGGCTTGTTATACTTCCTTGCTGTCTCATAACATGCCCGTGACTGGATGATTTTATTGTCCCAATCAAGATAATTAATCTGCAGCTGTACAAAATCAACCTCAGGATGTTCAGTAAGTATCTGGTCAAGCATTTCTGCATCATCATGAAATGAAAATCCAAACTTCTTAATCTTACCTTCTTCCTTCATTCTTCTTGCAAAATCAAAGCCACCCCATTTGTCAGTGTTAAAATATCTGTCTCTTCCCATATTATGCATAAGATAATAGTCAAAATATCCAACACCTGTCTTTTCAAGCTGCTTATTAAAATACATCGGATATTCATCTCCTGATTTGACAAGCACAGTTGGCATCTTATCAGCAAAAATATAGCTGTCTCTGTCATACCTGTCTACAAGTGCTTCCTTTAATGCATTCTCTGATAGCTGCTCATGATATGGAAATGCTGTATCAAAGTATGTAAACCCTGCTGCCATAAACTCATCTACCATTTTCTTTAACTCTTCCATATCTATAGAACTTTTATCCTGTGAATCCATAAGCGGAAGTCTCATAGCTCCAAATCCGAATTTTTTCATAATAATCTCCATTCTTGCGCTGCTTCTTTGCGCATCTCAAGTTTGTGCGAAGCACAAATCT
>OGLN01002378.1_pt1 | contig 11698 bp, 7 predicted proteins | sample 1572641 | NCBI WGS metagenome assembly OGLN01 (sample SAMEA2581903, study PRJEB24529) | metagenome | biome: Human gut stool | place: China | collected 2011
GCGGGTCAGCAGGCTGTACTTTTCCTGAATGACATCCAGCTGGCCGTATTTGCAGTAGCCGCGGATGAACTCAGCGGTGGTGTTGGACGCGCCGATGGCACGGATCTTGCCCTGCTCCTTGAGCTTCATCATGGCTTCGACGGTCTCTTCCAGCGGGAAGATGTTCAGGTCGGGCGTCTGCCAGTGGGTGTAGAGCACGTCCAGATGGTCGGTGCCGAGACGGCGCAGGCTGTCTTCCACATCCTCGATGATGCTCTTGGCCGACAGGTCGCGGTAGGTCTGCACGCCGTCCACCACCTTGTGGAGAACGGGGCTTTCGTGCCGCCACTCGAGGCCGCACTTGGTGGAGAGGATGACCTTGTCCCGGTCGATGTGGCGCAAAGCTTCGCCCACCACCTCTTCGCTGTGGTAAAGGCCGTAGATGGGGGCGGTGTCTATCCAGGTGATGCCCTGCTCCACGGCAGTCTCGATGGCTTTTACCGACAGGGCGTCGTCGTTGTCGCCCCACCAGCTGCCGCCGCCGATGGCCCAGGTGCCAAGCCCCAGAAATGGTGCGGAGAGGCCGCTTTTGCCAATGTTACGTTTTTCCATAAATCGTTACCTTCTTTTCCGGCAGCGCCCCGCGAAGGGGGTGTTGTCGCTGACTGGTACATATTGTTGTATTTTAGATTTATTCCAAAAAGAGCTGCCATGCAGGTCTTCTGCACAGCAGCTCTTGGGAACCTGTAACTTAAATATTGCCAAATTCGCTCAGCTTTAACGTCTCATTGTGCGTTTCAGCCCAGCGGATAGCCCAATCGGAGGTGAACAGGAGCAGGCGGTTGCCCTTCATGTCCTCGACGGCCTTGGTGTCGCTGGTGAGGTCGAGGTCACGCAGGACGTAAGTGTCGGGGTCGTTCTGGATCCAGCGCAGCTGCTCGAAGGGGAGCTGCTGCATCCGGATCTCGACGTTGTACTCGGTGTTCAGACGGTACTCCAGCACTTCCAGCTGCAGCACGCCGACGACGCCGACCACGACTTCTTCCATACCGCCGCCCACTTCGCGGAAGATCTGGATAGCGCCCTCCTGAGCGATCTGCTCCATGCCTTTCACGAACTGCTTGCGCTTCATGGTGTCCTTCTGCTCGATGCGGGCAAAGTGCTCCGGCGAGAAGGTGGGGATGCCCGCAAACTGCACCTTCTTCTTGCCGGTGCACAGGGTGTCGCCGATGGAGAAGATGCCCGGGTCGAACAGGCCGATGATATCGCCGGCATAGGCCTCGTCCACGATGGCGCGGTCCTGCGCCATCAGCTGGGTGCCGGTGGCCAGCTTGATGTTCTTGCCCTCCTGCACGTGGTAAGCCTCCATGCCGCGCTCGAACTTGCCGGAGCAGATGCGCATAAAGGCGATGCGGTCACGGTGGGCCTTGTTCATGTTGGCCTGGATCTTGAAGATGAAGGCCGAGAACTCGTCACGGCAGGGGTCCACCGGCTCGCCGGTCAGGCTGTCCACACGGGCCAGCGGGGTGGGGGTGAGCCGCAGGAAATTTTCCAGGAAGGGCTCCACGCCGAAGTTGGTCAGAGCAGAGCCAAAGAACACAGGGCTCAGCTCACCGCGCAGCACCTTGTCGAGGTCAAATTCCTCGGCAGCGCCGTCCAGCAGCTCGATCTCGTCCACCAGCTGCTGGTGCAGGTAGGGGGTCAGCAGCTCGTCCAGTGCGGGGTCGCCCAGCTCGGCCTCGGTCTCGCTGACCTTCTTCACGCCGTTGGCGCGGCCGTCGCTGGAAAAAGCCAGCACTTTGCGCGCGTTGCGGTCGAACACGCCCTTGAACTCCTTGCCGCAGCCGATGGGCCAGTTCATGGGGTAGGTCTTGATGCCCAGGATCTCCTCGATGTTCTCCATCAGCTCAAAGGGGTCGCGGGCTTCGCGGTCCATCTTGTTGATGAAGGTAAAAATGGGGATATGGCGCAGGGTGCACACCTTGAACAGCTTGATGGTCTGCGCCTCAACGCCCTTTGCAGCGTCGATGACCATGACGGCAGAGTCTGCCGCCATCAGGGTGCGGTAGGTATCCTCCGAGAAGTCCTGATGGCCGGGGGTGTCCAGAATGTTCACGCACTTACCGGCGTAGTTGAACTGCAGCACCGAAGAGGTGACCGAGATACCACGCTGCTTCTCAATGTCCATCCAGTCGGACACGGCGTGCTTGGCGCTCTGTTTGCCCTTGACGGAGCCAGCCTGATTGATGGCTCCACCGTACAGCAGCAGCTTTTCGGTAAGGGTGGTCTTACCTGCGTCGGGGTGGCTGATGATGGCGAACGTCCTGCGGCGTTCGATCTCTTCACGATTTGTCATAGATGATATTTCTCCTGAAATGGATGGAACTTCTTCCGGCATCGCTGCGCGATGCCGGAAGAAGCATTTTTACACATACGCACCTTATTCTATACGAAAACGCGTGATAATGCAAGGGTTTTCGTTATTTTTTCAGGATCAGGCAGGGCAGAGGGGCAGTTTCGGCCCAATTGGCAAAATCACACACCAGAACGGTGAAACTTTTCAGTGGAAGTGCCCGCAGAAAACGCAGCACCGCCTGTTTTTCGTCCGAGCCGATGACCGCCCCGCTGTACAGGATGGCACTCACGATGCCGCCGGGGCGCACCGCCTGCAGCGCCGCCTGCAAGGCGGGGATGCTGCTCTGCGCGGTGGAAAACACCCCGTGGTCTGCCCCCGGCAGCCAGCCGAAGTTGAACATGACCGCATCGGCAGTGCCGGGCTGCACATACTGTAAAAGGTCGGCGTGGCTGCCGCAGACAAGGCTGTACCGGTCGGCGGGCACATTTGCCTGTTCCAGCCGGGTGCGGGTGGAGCGGATGGCTTCGGGCTGCACGTCAAAGGCCAGCACCCGCCCGGCGGGGGCGGTCAGCCCGCACAAAAAGGCGGTGTCGCCGCCGTTGCCGCAGGTGGCGTCTACACACAGCTGTGGGTGCACCAGCCGAGCAGCTAAAAAGTCCTGCACGAACTTGACCGCCGTTAAGTCCGGGGTGCGGCGGCGCACCAGCTGCTCACCCTCGGCGGCAAAGCCGAATTTGCCCCAGAAGGCAAGCTCGGCGGCGTTTTCCGGCAGCGGGGCGGTAAAAACGGTGGCGGTTTCCCGGTCATAACCGCCAAAGCTGCGCAATACTTCTTTTAACAGGTAGGAGCCGTAGCCCTTGCGCCGCCACCGGGGCAGGATGCACAGGGCGGCAAGCTGTGCGCCCTTGGGGGCGGGGGAGAGGGTGCACTCTCCGATGCAGTCCTTTTCTTTATACAGGGCAAACCCCTGTTCGGTGCGGCGCAGTTCCATAAAAAGCTCCTCCTTGACGGGTCGATGTTCTTCCCTTACAATAGCAAGCGGAAACGCTGCTGTCAAGGGCGGAAAAACAGGACCGCATTTCACATATTCTTCACGGCGCAAGCGATTCATTTTCACATTTGACAGTTACAATAGGGACAGTTCAAAGGAACAGATGTCCCTGCGGACCGGCCTTTGAGGGAAGGATGTAGTAACATGGAAAACGAGAACAAGTGGGAATACGATTATTCCGCTTCCAATAACGAGACCGGCTACCCCAACGTGGGCAGCAGCGGCATGAACACGGCGAACCAGTACAACGAGCCGGAAGCACAGCCTGCGCGCCCGGACTATACCGCCCCGGCAGATGGCGGCAGCGTGCCGCCCACCCCGCCGGAGCAGCCGCAGTACAGCGCCCCGCAGCAGCCGGAAAAGCCCCGCCGCAAGAAGAAGTTCAACGGCAAAAAGCTGGCACGCAGCGCCGTGGCGCTGGTGCTGGCAGCGGCCATGGGCTTTGCGGGCGGCTTTGTGGGTGCAAAATACGGCGGCGGCAGCAAGGTGGTCATCCAGCAGGTGGAGCGCCCTGCCAGCTCTGACAGCAGCACCGACAGCACCGGCAATTCCATCAGCGCCACCAGCGGCACCGGCCTGAGCACCGCACAGGTGGCAGAGCTGGTCAGCCCCAGCGTGGTGGTCATCACCACCGAGCAGGTGGTCTACTCCCAGTGGTCGTGGTACGGTCAGAGCCAGGTGGAGAGCGGCGCGGGCAGCGGCGTCATCATCAGCTCGGATGGTTATATCCTCACCTGCGCCCATGTGGTGAGCGGTGCATCCAACATCACCGTGAGCATCGGCGACAAGGATTACCCCGCAACGCTGGTGGGCGAGGATACCACCAGTGATATCGCCGTGGTCAAGGTCGATGCCACCGGCCTGACCCCCGCCACCGTGGGCGACAGCGACAATCTGAAGGTGGGCGAAAGCGTCATGGCTGTGGGCAACCCCTTGGGTGAGCTGGGCGGCACCGTGACCAGCGGCATCGTCAGCGCACTGAACCGCAGCGTCAGCATTCAGAGCACAAGCTCTGTCAACACCATGTCCCTGATCCAGATGGATGCCTCTGTCAGCCCCGGCAACTCCGGCGGCGGCCTGTTCAACATGAACGGTGAGCTCATCGGTCTGGTCAACGCAAAGTCCTCCTCCAGCGATGCGGAGGGTCTGGGCTTCGCCATCCCCATCAACGATGCCATCAAGGTGGCACAGGATCTGCTGGAGAACGGCTATGTCTCCGGCCGCCCCTACATGGGCATCACTTATCTGGCTGTGACCGATGCCCAGACCGCCGCACAGCTCAACGTCAATGCCTACGGCGTTTACGTTGTGGATGTTGTGCAGGGCGGCCCCGCCGACAAGGCCGGCCTGAAGACCGGTGACCGCATCGTAAGCATCGACGGCACCGAGATCGCCCAAAAGGACGACCTTGGCACCCTGATCCAGCAGCACGCCGCCGGTGATACCCTTTCCATCACCGTGGCCCGGGAAGGCCAGATGCAGACCGTCAGCCTGACCTTGGGCGAAAAGAACGCCCAGACCCAGCAGGCACAGAAAAACTCCTGATTCTCCCAAATCTTTTTCCTGATCCATAAATCAAAGATCCCCTGACCGGCATGAACTGGTCAGGGGATTTTTGATTGCAGGTTGTCAAGCAACGGCAGACCGTATTTTTATACCTGCCCGAACACGGTGGCGCTCAGGGGCAGGAGAACGGTCTGGCCGGTGCAGATGCGGCTGCTGCCCCGCCACAGGCTGGAGGAAATGCCGTCGCTCAGCAGCTTCCAGCTGCCGCCGGGCAGGGTGACGACCTGCGCCGTCTCGGTGGGGTTATAGTAGACGCACAGGGCGCTCCATGCCGCGCCGTCGCCCCACTGGGCGGGGAGCCGCCAGCCCACAAGAGGCTGTTCCAGCGAGAAGAACTCGATGGCGGCAGGGCCGGCCTTGTCCAGCGCGCCCAGCCGGGGGAACGCCGCCCGCAGGCCAATGAGCCCGCGGTAGTAATCCACAAGGCTGTGGAACTGTTCGGCCCGGTGCCAGTCCAGCCGGTTGAGGGCCGGGCTGGAGTGGTAGCTGTTGCCCTGCCCCTTCTTGGTGCGGGCAAACTCCTCGCCCGCCTGCCAGAAAGGCAGGCCCATGCTGGTCAGATAGATGCCCGCCGCCAGCCGGTTCTGGGCCAGGGCGGTCTTGTCCACAGCGGCAAACTCCGGGCGGGCGTAGCGCACCATCAGGAGCTTATCCCACAGGGTGAAGTTGTCGTGGGCCGAGACATAGCTGATGATCTGCCCCGGGGCGTGGGGCGGCAGCTTTTCACTGCGGCACCACGCCGCCACCGAAGCACCGATATCCCAGAAACTTCCCGGCCTGCCCTCCACATAGCCCGGCTCCCGGGCATCGAAGCAGCCGCCCTTGATGGCATCCCGGGTGTTGTCGCAAAAGATGCCGATGCGCTCGTTCAGCATGTTCAGGTTGTTCTTGTTGGCCTCGTACCGGTGCAGGGCGCTGCAGCCGCCCTGCCACGGCTCACCGTACATCAGGATATCCCGCCCTCCGGGCAGCTTGTCCAGTTCAGCCCGGAGGAGGTTCATGGTCTCCACGTCATACAGGCCCATCAGGTCAAACCGGAAGCCGTCGATGTGATATTCCCGTGCCCAGTAGAGCACCGAATCAATGAGATAGCGCCGGGCCATGGGCCGCTCGGAGGCAAACTCGTTGCCGCAGCCGCTGCCGTTGGAGAGGGAGCCGTCGTCGTTCTGGCGGAAGTAGTAGAGGGGCACCACCCGGTTCAGCACATTGTCGGAGCGATACATGTGGTTATACACCACGTCCATTACAACGCCGATGCCCGCCGCATGGAGGGCCGCGATCATCTGCTTGCACTCCCGCACCCGCACCTCACCCCGGGTTGGGTCGGTGGAGTAGCTGCCCTCGGGCACATTGAAGTTGGTGGGGTCGTAGCCCCAGTTATACTGCCGGGTCAGGGGGCGGCTCTCATCCACGCTGCCAAAATCGAAGATGGGCATGAGCTGGACATAGCTCACCCCCAGCCGCTTGAGGTAATTCAGGCAGGTGGGGTGGATGCCGTCGCTGCTCAGGGTCGTGCCCTGCTGGGTAAAGGCCAGGAATTTGCCCCGCCAGGCTGTGTGCACGCCGCTGGCCGGGTCCTGCGAGAAATCCCGGACGCCGACCTCCCACACGCTGCGGCGGGCCGGCGGGATCACCGGCCGCACATCCCGCTCCCAGCCCTGCGGGTCCACCCGGGCCGGATCAAAGATCATGCTGCGCACCCCGTTCACCCCGGCCGAGCGGGCGTAAGGGTCCGCTGCATTGCAGGTGCCAAACGGGGTGGTAAGGGTGAAATCGTAGTATTTCCCGTGCTGGTCGCCGGGCAGATAGACGCTCCACACACCCTTGTCCTGCTGCTGCAGGGGCAGGGTGCCCACACAGGCCCCGCCGGTGCCCCGGCGGTACAGGTTCACTGCTGCCTGTTTTGCCGTGGGAGCCCACAGGCGCAGGTGCGTCCCGGCGGGGGTATACTCCACCCCCAGCGGGCCGTAGTATTCCGTCTGGCGGGCAAAGGCTTCGCTCTCAAACAGCGTCTTCCATTCAGCAGGTGTTCTTGGCTCCATGGCAATTCATCCTTTCGTTTGACAATAGTGTAACGAACTTTGTCCTTTATTTCAACCCTTTCCTTGCAAAACGTACCAGACTCCACTATACTGAAAGAAAAACACTGCACGGAGGGAAGTTTTATGGCATACACCGATGATTGGGAAAGTCTGATGAACGGCGTGTTCGGCCCGGGGGGCAGATTCAAGGCCGCCCCCGGCGCTTCTGCACCCAAAACAGGCGGCAGCGCCGCCCTGCCTGACCTGAACGCGGCGCTTCTGGAACAGCAGAAACGGCTGGACGAGCTGTTGAAGCAGCAGAACGCCCAGCTCAAAACCCAGAGCGATGCCACCGCCGCCGCGCTGGAAAGCAGCCGCCAAATGCTGCGGGACATGGAGGACGAAGGCCTGCTGGCCAGGGGCACCACCGACGTGAAGCCGGAGCATCTGGGCAGCTTTGAAGGCCTTGCCGCCGAGGTCAGGCAGACGGTGCTGGGGCAGGATGCTTTTGTAGACAGCGTGGTGCGGGCCATGCGCCGCCCCTTTGTGCTGGGCACCGAAGCCCCCGCCGCCCGCAACGTCATCCTGCTCACAGGCGGGGCAGGCACAGGCCGGCATTTCGCGCTGGAAGAAACTGCCCGCTGCATGGCGGCCCGGGGTCTTTTGCAGAGCGACAGGATCGCCACGCTGGATCTGGCCCTTTACCCCAATTCCGGAGCCGAAAAGCTCTTCCTGCAGGACCTCTACGCCGCCCTGCACGCGCCCGGGGAGATCCTTGCCTTTGAGCACTATGAGAGCTGCTATCCCGGCTTTCTGAAGACCCTGTCCGATCTGGCCGTCAAGGGCAGCGCCCCCCTGTCCAGCCGGTATCTCGTAAACAAGGAGGGCATCCTTGTGGATGCAGGCACGGCGCTGGCCCCGGGAGCCGTCAGCCGCATCGACCCCTGCGGCAAATACCTCATCTTCTACTCCCACAAGGGCCGGGAGGCACTGGCCGACAAATTCGGCGCGGCGCTGGTGTCGGCGCTGGGGGATGTCTGCGAAACGGCCTCCTACACCCGGGAGGACCTGGCCGCCCTTGCCGCGCAGCAGCTCAACGCGCTGGCCCAGAAGATCCGCACCCGGCTGGGGCTGACCCTTTCCGCCGGGGCCGACGTGCGGGACTATGTCGCAGCCCAGTGCACCGCGCAGAAGGGTGCCGCCGGGCTGGCCGAATGCTGTGACCACATCTTCCGTGCCCTGAGCGAATACTGCCTGCGCACGGACAAGACCCTGTCCGGCACGGCGGCCCTGACCGCCCGTCCGGAAGGGCTGCTGTTCCGGCTGAACGATGGCCCGGAGGAACCGCTCTTTGACCTGCTGCCTGCCGCCTACACCGGCGCACTGGATGCCATCCGGGCCGAGATCAACGAACTGGTGGGCCTTGCTCCCGTGAAAGAATATGTGTTCGGTCTGGCCGACAACCTGCAGGTGCAGCAGCGCCGGGCCGCTGCCGGGCTGAAAACGGCCAGCCTGTCCATGCACATGATCTTCACCGGAAACCCCGGCACCGGCAAGACCACCATTGCCCGGCTGGTGGCGAAATACCTGAAAGCCATCGGTGCCCTCAAGGGCGGGCAGCTGGTGGAGGTGACCCGTGCCGACCTGGTAGGCCGCTACACCGGCCACACTGCTCCCCTGACCAACAGCGTCATCGAGAGTGCCCTGGGTGGTGTGCTCTTCATTGACGAAGCATACAGCCTCTACCGCGGCGAGCAGGACAGCTTCGGGCTGGAAGCCATCGACACGCTGGTGAAGGGGATGGAGGATCACCGGGATGAGCTTGTGGTCATTCTGGCCGGGTATACCCGGGAGATGGAGATCTTCCTCACCGCCAACAGCGGCCTTGCCAGCCGTTTCCCCAACAAAATCGAGTTCCCGGACTACACCGCTGAAGAGCTGCTGCAGATCACCCACGTTCAGGCAAAGAACAAGGGGTACCGTCTGGCCGAAAGCTGCACCGAGCCCCTGCTGGGCTATTATGCCCGCTGGCAGGCTGCCGATGCCCGCACCGCCGGCAATGGCCGCCTTGCCCGGAACACGCTGGAAAAAGCCATCTTCCACCAGAGCCGCCGCCTTGTGGCCGAGCCCGCCGCCGCGCTGGATCTGATCCTGCCCAGCGATCTGGAACTGAAAGAACCGGAAGAATAAAACGGAGAAAGGAGTTTCTGATGAATACCAAAAACCTGCACCAGATTTTCGCAAACTATATTGACCGTTTTGAAGAGCTGAACGACCCGGAGCACAATGAAACATTCAAATGGTGGGCAGCAAAACAATTCCGGAAGCAAATGGATGCTGCCTTCAAACAGTCTGGACATAATTTTGCAGTAGCCTTAGATCATATCAAGGGTCACAAAAAAGAGGAACGTGTTATAGAAACAATCATTGATGGGAAGATGCAGCCTTTTGGCGGATTGGTAAAAATTTCCCAGCAGAACGAAGAAGCAGCTAATTCTGTCAAGCGGCTGTTTCAGGATTTGTTCAAGGATGACTGCGGTGATTTGGAAAAGCGAGAAGAAAAAATCGCAGCATTTCTTGAGGACAGTGAAAAACTACGGCTGAAATATTTTCCGAACTATTACAGCTATAAACAGACGGCTCGTTCCGTTGCCGGATATCTGTTTCTCTATGAACCGGATAAATACTATATGTACAAAGCAAATGAGGCAAAGCTTTTTGCGGATTGCGTGGAGTACTATGGCGATTGGGGCACTGGCGACCAAATTAAACTGAAAGAATATTACCGGATGTGCGATGAACTTGTTGCAGAGATTAAGAACTGCAAAGAATTGATGTCCACGAATAAGAGCCGTTTTGATGGTCATTTCCAGTATATTCGTGATGATCTTGCTAATGATGAAGCAAAACACATACTTGCATATGATATCATCTATTGCACATCTGTGTATAACTTGTACAAAGGACTTACATTCAAAAATATCACATTCAAAGAGAAAAAACTATATCAGGAGCGTTTGAACAAGGCACTGGCACTGCAAGAAGAATATCAGAAAGCGGAAGAAGAGTATACTCTGCTGGATCAGGCAGTACAGCACTATGACGCAGTCTTTGTGCCCGGTACTGCTGTGGCAAATCTCAAGTATGGCCCTGGCAGAATCGTTGCCCGGAGGGATGCGGTTCTTGATGTTCAGTTTGAATCGCAACCGGATTTAATCAAATATGACTTCTGGCAAACTGTTACTGGGCATTATCTTAAATTTGAAGATTCGCTGGACAAAGAAACTGCTCAGCAATATGAGGATATTTTCCGCCGACATGACGGTATCAGCAGTGGACTGGTACGCCTTCAGAAAGAGCTTGAAGGATATCAGGACGTACTGGAATAATTAAAAGCAAGCTATACACAATAAAAGGTGCTGCCCCGTCAGATCAACCTGCGGGGCAGCACCTTTTTGTGTGTATGATTTTTTACTGATTTGCCTCTGCAATTCTGCTGCTCAGGTCAAACAGCCCCTGCCGCACTTCGGGCGGGGCGACCACTTCTATCTTGCCGCCAAAGCCGCAGACCCAGCCGTAGAACTGGTCGCTGACGCAGATGGGAACATCGAAGTGGAAAGACCCATCCTCTTCCGGCAGAAACACGGGCGTAGTGCCGAAGCGCTCCCGCATGGCACCTTGCAGATCAGCGGTACACCGCAGGGTAACACGATGCTCCGGCCCGCCGTACATTCCAAAGTGCTTGCGCAGATAGGCAGGCAGGTCAAGATCCGCAAACTGCTCCTGACCCCGCCGGGGCGCATCCAGCACCCGGACCCCGCTCATCTTGTCCACCCGGTAATGGCGGATGCCCTTTTCATCGGCAAAGGCAATGAGGTAGTAGCACCCGTTCTCCCAGGCCAGCTGCCACGGGCTGACGGTCCTTTTCTCTTTCTCGCGGCTGTCGGCTTTTCTGTAGAGGAACTCCACCATTTTACCGTTGTTGATGGCCTCGTGCAGGGCATCGATGCTGTACAGCAGGCTCTTGCTGTCGGTCTTGGGGCGGCCCTCCACATAGACCTGACGCTGCAGCTGGCTGCCCTCGTAGTTGGAGCAGAGCTTTTCCAGCTTGTGGATCAGCCGCCTGCTCGTGGTGCCGGATACCACCCGGCTTGCCTGCACGGCATCCACCAGCAGCTTGAGCTCCGCCAGATCAAAGGTGCGGCTGGCAAGGAAATACCCGCCGCCCCGGCCCCGGCGCAGCTTGATGTCATAGCCCAGCGCACCCAGTGCCTCAATATCGCTGTACACGCTCTTGCGCTCACAGCGGATGCCCTGCGCCTCCAGCAGCTCCACCAGCTGCGGCACGTTCAGCAGGTGGTTTTCATCGGTCTGCTGCTCAAAAATGCGCAATAGCGCCAGCAGCTTGGATTTCTGGCCTTCCTGTTTGGGCATTCGGTACACCTCATTTTTTCGTGTTGTGCCAAACCTCTCAGTCTCGCTTTGCTCACCAGCTCCCCTGGCAGGGGAGCTGGAAAAAAACAGCAGTGCTGTGTGCTGAAAAGGTTACGGCGCTTTCTTATCAAACGCCGCGCGGCGCTGGGTGGACAGGCGGAACATCTCCTCCAGCTTTTCCCGGTCATCGGCCACAAGGGCGTTGCGCATCTCGTTCAGCGCCCCACTGAACTGGTCGATCTCGGAGATGAGGTTTTCCTTGTTCCAGAGGAACAGCTCCCCTCACATCTT
>OGLN01002380.1_pt1 | contig 11688 bp, 10 predicted proteins | sample 1572641 | NCBI WGS metagenome assembly OGLN01 (sample SAMEA2581903, study PRJEB24529) | metagenome | biome: Human gut stool | place: China | collected 2011
AGGCCGCTTTCGACGGCCTCTGTACGCTCTTAGGCCGCGAGGGCGGCAGCGCCGCGCTGCTGCATGGCGTGACCGCCAGCGGCAAGACGCAGGTCTATATCAGGCTCATCGAAGAAGCGCTCACGCGCGGCAAGACCGCCATGCTGCTCGTGCCGGAGATCGCGCTGACGCCGCAAATGCTGCGCCGCTTTACGGCGCAGTTCGGCAGTGACGTCGCGATGCTGCACAGCGCGCTGCCGCTCACCGAGCGCTACGACCAATGGAAGCGCATCCGCCGCGGTGAGGTGCGCGTCGTGCTGGGCACGCGCAGCGCGGTGTTTGCACCGCTGCAAAACCTCGGGCTCATCATTTTGGATGAAGAGCAGGAGACGAGTTATCAGTCCGAAAATCCGCCGCGCTACCACGCGCGCGACGTCGCGCAGTTCCGCTGCGCGCAGAACGACGCGCTGCTGCTGCTCGGCTCGGCCACGCCGACGATTGAAACGGCATATGCCGCGAAAAACAGTCGCTATCAAGTCTTTTCCCTTCATAAGCGGTTCAACGATCTGCCGCTGCCCAAGGTGCTGATCGCCGACATGAAGGACGAGCTGCGGCAGGGGAACGAGACCTCGATCGGTCATGCGCTGCGCGCAGAGCTTGAAAAAAATATCGAACGCGGCGAGCAGAGCATTCTGTTTCTCAACCGGCGCGGCAGCGCGCGGATGCTGCTGTGCGGCGAGTGCGGCTACGTGCCGCAGTGTCCGCGGTGCAGCGTGCCGATGACGTACCATTCCGCCAACGAACGGCTGATGTGCCATTACTGCGGGCACTCCGAAGCCGTAGTGGACAGGTGCAGCGAGTGCGGGGGACTGATGAAGCGCGTCGGCTCCGGCACGCAGAAGGTCGAGCAAGAGCTTTTTGACCTGTTCCCAAAGACTAAAGTGCTGCGCATGGACGCCGACACCGTCGGCGCGTCGCGCGGACATGAAGCGCTGCTGCGCGAATTTGAAGAAAAGAATATCCCCATCCTTCTTGGCACGCAGATGGTTGCCAAGGGGCTGGATTTTGAAAACGTGACGCTCGTGGGCGTGCTGGACGCGGACCTTTCGCTCTACGCGCAGAACTACCACGCCACCGAGCGGACGTACAGCCTGCTGGCGCAGGTCGTCGGCAGGGCCGGACGCGGCGAGCGTCCGGGCCGCGCGGTCATCCAGACCTACCATCCCGAAAACGAGGTCATACAGGCCGCGGCGAAACAGGATTACGAGACGTTTTACCAAAACGAGCTGCGCATGCGCTCGCTGCGGCGCTATCCGCCGTTTGCAGATCTGTTCACGCTGACGGTCTCAGGCCTTGATGAGCTGCGCGTCATCGCCGCTGCCCGCGCACTGTGCGACGCACTGCGCTACGCCTCTTCCCAGCCGCCGCTGAGCGGGCTCGATGTCGAAGTGCTCGGCCCCGCGGGTGCGCCGGTCGTGAAGGTCAACAACCGCTATCGCTACTGTGTGTACCTGTGCGGCAAGGGCGGCAGCGTGCTGCGGCGCACCGTCAGCGAATATCTGCTGGCATTTTACGCAAGAAAAGAAAACCGCGGTCTCGACATTTTTGCCGACTGCAATGCTTTACAATAGAGAAAAGAGGATGAAATTATGGCTATTCGCAAGATCCACGAAGTGGGCGATCCCTGCCTTGCAAAGGTCTGCCGCCCCGTGACGGAATTCAACGACCGGCTGCATGAGCTGCTCGACGACATGGCGGACACACTGGAGGAGGCCGGTGGCGTCGGCCTCGCCGCCCCGCAGGTCGGCATCCTGCGCCGCGTCTGCATCGTGGAGGATGAGCAGGGCGAGATCATCGAGCTCATCAACCCCGAGATCATCAAGACCGAGGGCGAGCAGACGGGCCTCGAGGGCTGCCTGAGCGTGCCGGGCAAGTACGGCATCGTCACGCGCCCGATGGTCGTGCGCGTGCGCGCGCAGGACCGTTACGGCACGGAGTTTGAAGTTGAGGACGAAGAGCTGACCGCGCGCTGCTTCTGCCACGAGATCGAGCATCTCGACGGCCACCTCTACACCGAGCACTGCAAAGTCCTCACCGACGAGGAGCTGGAGCAGTATATCCGCGAGCAGGAAAAGGAGCTGGACGAGGAATGAGGATCGTCTTCATGGGCACGCCCGACTTTGCGCGCACGATCTTAGAGCGTCTGGTCGCGGACGGGCACGACGTGTGCGGCGTTTTCACGCAGCCGGACAAGCCGCGCAACCGAAACAAAGTTACGCCAAGCCCTGTAAAGGAATATGCTTTGTCGCAGAATATTCCCGTTTTTCAGCCGGTGACGATGCGCGACGGCACGGCGCTTGAGGATTTCAAGACCCTCGCGCCCGAGCTCGCGGTCGTCGCGGCCTATGGTCGCATCCTGCCGGAGGAAATGCTCGCCGTGCCGGTGCATGGCTGCATCAACGCACACGCGTCCATTCTGCCGAAGTACCGCGGCGCAGCGCCGATTAACCGCGCCATCTTAGACGGCGAAAAGGAGACTGGCGTGACCGTGATGCACATGGCGAAAGAGTGCGACGCGGGCGATATGATCTTAGTCAAAAAGCAGGCCATCCGCCCCGACGAGACGGCGGAGGACCTGTTCAAAGAGCTCGCTGTGCTCGGCGCGGATGCGATCGCTGAGGCCATCGTTGAGATTGAAAACGGCACAGCGCAGCGCGTGCCGCAGGACGAGTCGCAGGCGACGTATGCGCCCATGCTCTCGCGCGAGCTTTCTCCCATTGACTGGACGAGAAGCAGCACGCAGATCATCGACCAGATCCGCGCGCTCATCCCGTGGCCCTGCGCCGCGGCGAGCATTCTCGGCGCGAACACGAAAATTTTCCATGCCGTGCCGCTCGGCGAAACGAAGGACGTGCCCGGCACGCTGTGCGCGCGCAAAAAGGGCATCGAAGCCGCCTGCGGCGACGGCAAAAGCATTCTCATCACGGAGCTGCAGCCCGACGGCGGCAAGCGCATGGCAGCGAACGCTTTTCTGAACGGCAAGCGCATCGCCGCGGGGACGGTCCTCGATGCGTAAGGGAAATACCGCGAACGCGCGCGAATGCGCGCTCTCCGTTCTGGTCGCCTGCCGCCGCAACGGTGCGTGGGCGGACGCCGCGCTGAAGGCGCAGCTCGGCAAGTGCGCACTGAGTGCTCAGGACGCGGCGCTTTGCAGCCGCATCGTCTACGGCGTGATGCAGAACGAGCTGCTGCTGAACTGGTATTTGAGCGCCTACTGCACGCAGAAGCTCGACCATTTGCAGCCACCGCTCTCCGACATTCTGCGCATCGGCGCGTACCAGATCTTATTTCTGGACAAGGTACCCGACCACGCCGCTGTCAGCGAGTCCGTGGAGCTCTGCCGCACGAACGGCAGAAGCGCCGCGAGCGGACTCGTCAACGCCGTGCTGCGCAAGGTCGCGCAGAATAAGTCGAATCTCCCGCCGCTGCCGGAGGGGAATTTCGCACGATTGAGCGTCGCCTACAGCCACCCGCAGTGGCTCGTCAAAAAGCTCGTTTCTCTCCTCGGCGTCGAGGAAGCGGAAGCGTTTCTTCGCATCGACAACGAGGCTTCGCCCATCAGCGTACAGGTCAACCCGCTCAAAACGAATGAAAAAGCGCTCGTCGACGAACTTCGCGGCGAGGGCGTCTGCGTCACGCCGCACCCGTGGGTGCCCGGATGCCTGGAGCTTTCCGGCACGGGCGACCTAACGACGCTCAGCGCTTTCTACAATGGCCGCTTCACCGTACAGGACGCGGCGGCACACCTGATCGTCTGCGCCGCGGACTTTGCGCGCGGGCAGAGGGTGCTGGACGTCTGCGCCGCTCCGGGCGGCAAGTCGTTCGCCGCGGCATTCGCGATGGAAAACGAGGGGAGCATCCTCTCGTGCGATCTACATGAAAACAAATTGAAGCGCATCCGCGAGGGCGCGCAGCGCCTCGGCATCACGTGCATCGAGACCGCCGCCGTCGACGGCCGCGCGTTCCGCGAGGAATGGGCGGGGCGTTTTGACGTCGTCATCTGCGATGTGCCGTGCTCGGGGCTTGGCATCATCCGCAAAAAGCCGGACATCCGCTATAAGGATGCGCAGGATTTTTCCGTGCTGCCGGGGATCCAGCGCACGATCTTAGAGAACAGCGCGCGCTATGTGAAACGCGGCGGCCTTCTCGTCTACTCGACCTGCACGATCCTGCCCGAGGAAAACGAGCAGGTGACGGACGACTTTTTAAAAGCGCACGACGAGTTTACTTACGAAGCCTTTTCGCTGCCGAACGGCGTGAGCGCGCCGGGGCATTTGACGCTCTGGCCGCAGCGCGACAATACGGACGGGTTCTATCTCAGCCGCATGAGGAGAAAGACGCATGACTGATTTAAAGTCAATGACATTGGAGGAAATCACCGCGGCGCTGCGCGCGATGGGCGAACCGTCGTTCCGCGGCAAGCAGGTCTTTACCTGGCTGCACCGCGGCATCACCGATTTTGACGAGATGATGAATATTCCCAAATCCCTGCGCGAAAAGCTCAGGGCGGAGTACTACATCACCGTGCCGACGGTCGCGCGCAAGCAGGTGTCGAAGCTCGACGGGACGATCAAATACCTCTGGGAGCTGCAAGATGGCAACTGCATCGAAACGGTGCTGATGTCCTATCACCACGGCAACACGGTCTGCATTTCCTCGCAGGTCGGCTGCCGCATGGGCTGCAAATTCTGCGCGTCCACGCTGGCCGGCAAGGTGAGGGACTTAACACCGTCGGAAATGCTCGATCAGGTGCTTTTCACGCAGCTTGACTCCGGACGCGAAATTTCCAACATCGTCCTGATGGGCATCGGCGAGCCGATGGACAACCGGAAAAATGTGCTGCGCTTTTTGGAGCTCATCAACCATCCCGACGGGATGAACATCGGCATGCGGCACATCTCGCTTTCTACCTGCGGCGTGGTGCCGGGCATCGACGCGCTCGCGGAGGACAATTTGCAGCTCACGCTGTCTGTTTCGCTCCACGCGCCCGACAGCGCGACGCGCAGCCGCATCATGCCCGTGAACAACGCCTACGACGTGGAGGAGCTGTTCGCCGCTTGCCACCGCTATTTTAAGAAGACCGGCCGCCGCATCTCGTTTGAATACGCGATGATCGACGGCGTGAATGACCACGACTGGCAGGCCGACCTGCTGGCCGAAAAGATCCACGGCATGCCAGGGCATGTGAACCTCATCCCGCTCAACGACGTGGTCGAGAGCGAGTTCAAGCCGAGCAAGCGCGTCGCGGCATTCCAGAAGCGCCTTGAGTCCCACGGCCTGACGGCGACGGTCCGCCGCAGCCTGGGCGGCGACATTGACGCCAGCTGCGGACAACTCCGGCGCAAAGAAATGAAAGCAAGAGAGGGGGTCGCGCAATGAGAGCCTGTGGAAAAACCGACGTCGGTCTGCGGCGGCATGAAAATCAGGATACCTTTGCCGTCGAGCAGGGCAAAAAGCTGCTCATCGCCGTCGTGTGCGACGGCATGGGTGGCGCCGAGGGCGGACAGATCGCAAGCTCTGTTGCGGTGGAGACCTTTATGAAGGAAATGCGCGCGCTCATCCGCGCGGACATGACCGCCGAGCAGCTGCGCGAGCTCGCGTCGTTCTGCGTGGCGAAGGCCAACACGGCGGTCTATCAGCGCGCGCTGCAAGACCCCGCCTATCAGGGCATGGGCACGACGCTCGTCAGCGCAGTGGCAGAGGAGAAGTACGCCATCGTCTGCAACATCGGCGACAGCCGCGCGTATTTGATCCGCGGCGGCGAGATCACACGCATCACGCACGACCACAGCGTCGTGCAGACGCTCGTGGAAAACGGCAACATCACCGCCGAGGAGGCGCGCACGCACCCGAACCGCAACCTCATCACCCGCGCGCTCGGCCCAGACGAAAACACGCTCTGCGACGCGTTCGAGGTCTCGTTCACCAAGGGGGACAAAATTCTCCTCTGCACGGACGGCCTTGTCGTCACCGCGACGGACGACGAAATTTGCCGCGCCGTGTGCGCGGGTAAGAGCGCGGAAGAAAGCCTTGACGATCTCATTGCGCTCGCCAAGGCGCAGGGCGCGCCGGACAACGTGACGGCTGTGCTCATTGAACACGAGTAAAGGAGGTGGCACCGTATGAACAATATGATCGGAAAAATGCTCGACAACCGCTATGAGCTGCTCGAAGTCATCGGCAGCGGCGGCATGGCCGTTGTCTACAAGGCCAAGTGCCACCGCTTGAACCGCCTCGTGGCGGTCAAGGTGCTCAAGAGCGACCTTGCCGAGGACGCCGACTTCCGCCGCCGCTTCCGCGACGAGTCGCAGGCTGTCGCAATGCTCTCGCACCCGAATATCGTCTCGGTCTACGACGTCAGCCGCGGCGAGACGGAGTATATCGTCATGGAGCTCATCGACGGCATCACGCTCAAGCAGTATATGGAAAAGCGCGGCCAGCTCAACTGGCGTGAGGCGCTGCACTTCATCACGCAGATCATGAAGGCGCTCTCGCACGCGCATTCGCGCGGCATCATCCACCGCGACATCAAGCCGCAGAACATCATGGTGCTTCGCGACGGCAGCGTCAAGGTCGCTGACTTCGGCATCGCCTGCCTCGCCAACTCCGCCAACACGCTCACGCAGGAGGCGCTCGGCTCGGTGCACTACATGTCGCCCGAGCAGGCGAGGGGCGACCGCACGGACGCGCGCTCGGACATCTACTCCGCGGGCGTCGTGCTCTACGAAATGCTGACGGGGAGACTCCCGTTCGAGGGCGACAACGCCGTTTCCGTCGCCATCCAGCACCTTTCCTCCGTGCCGCTCTCGCCGCGCGAGATCAATCCCGACGTGCCCGAAGCGCTTGAGCTCATCTGCATGAAGGCGATGGCCTCCGATTTGGAGAAGCGCTACGCCTCGGCGGATGAAATGCTCGCAGACCTTGAGGAGTTCCGCAAGAATCCCGAGGTCGACCTCGACTTCACGATCGAAGACCTGCACCGCGAGACCGTGGACGAGCCCACGCAGTATATCCCCGCCGTGCACACCGTCTCCAAGGCACAGAAGGTGCAGGAGGCGGACGACGAGGAGGAAGAAGAGGCATCCCCGCACAAGCTGGGCACGCGCAAGCTGCTCACGATCATCGGCGCGGCGGTGGCCGCGGTGGCACTCATCGTGCTGCTCTGGCACGCGATCTTCAGCGATCTTCTCGGCGGCGAGCAGACGCCGACGGAGTATGTGGTGCCGTATCTCATCGGCATGACCATCGACGAGGCGAACGAGGACGAAAATGTGAAGGGCATCTTCACGATCGAACAGATCGGCCAGCGCGCGAGCAGCAAATACGCGGCGGGTCAGATTATCGAGCAGTCGCCCAAGCGCGGCAAGACCGTAAAGGGCAACCGCGTCATCTCGGTTTTCGTCAGCTCCGGCGCCAAGACGGAGAAAATGCCGAATCTCGTCAACAAGGAGTACCGCGACGCAACGCTCCAGCTCACCAACCTTGACCTGAACCTTGTCGTCAACGACCCGGTCGAGGAATACAGCAGCATCACAAAGGGCTATGTCATCCGCACGATTCCCGAGTACGGCGAAACGCTTCAGGAGGGCGACAGCGTCACGCTCGTCGTCAGCAAGGGCGAGCAGCCCAAGCCCGTGACGGTGCTCTCTTTCATCGGCATCGACATTGAGATCGTCCGCCAGCAGGTCACACAGACCGGCCTTGTCGTCGGCGAGGTGACGCAGCGCGCATCCGACGAGCCCTACGGCACGGTCATCGAGCAGAGCATCAACGCCGAAACGAAGGTGGACGCGGGCACGACCATCAACTTCGTTATCAGCGAAGGCCCCGCCATGCCGGACTACGGCGATGACGCCACGACCTCTGGAGGGGAACCGCAGCCGTGAGAGGAAGAATACAGCGCGCACTGAGCGGCTTCTACTATGTCAAATGCGCGGACGGACAGCTCTACACCTGCAAGGCGCGCGGCAAATTCCGCAGGGAGGGCATTTCGCCGCTCGTGGGCGACGACGTCGAATTCTGCGAGGTGCCGGGCGGCGAAGGCCGCATCGACGAAATTTTACCGCGCCGAAACAGCTTTGACCGCCCGAGCGTCGCCAACATCGACCAGATGGTCATCGTCTGCTCACAGGCGATCCCGAAGACCGATCCATATTTGGTCGACCGCATGACGGCCATCGCCGCGCTCAAGGGCTGCGACGTGCTCATCTGCATCAACAAGTGCGACTTAGACCCCGCGGACGCGCTGCGGGAATACTATGAAAACGCGGGCTTTCGCACCGTCAGCGTCAGCGCGGAGACGGGCGAGGGTATCGAGGCGCTACGCGCCCAGCTCGTCGGGCGGCTCTCCGCCGTCACAGGCAACTCCGGCGTTGGCAAGTCGAGCATTCTGAATGCGCTCGCCCCCAGCATGTCGCTCAAAACGGGCGAAGTGAGTCAGGCGCTCGGCCGCGGACGGCACACGACGCGCCATGTTGAGCTCTACGAGCTACCCTGCGGCGCGGAGATCATCGACACACCGGGCTTTTCCTCGTTCGAGACGACGGGGCTCAATTTGGAGCTCAAAGAAAAGCTACCCGAGTGCTTTTTGGACTTTTCGCCCTACCTTGGCGACTGCCAATTCATCGGGTGCAGCCACACAAAGGAAAAGGGCTGCTCGGTGCGTCAGGCCGTAAAAGATGGCAGGATCGTCAGAGGGCGGCATGAAAGCTACTGCCGACTCTACGACGAGCTCAAGGACCTGCGCGAATGGAACGCGGGCAGTCAAAAACGACGCTAACCGAAAATAAAATGGACAAAGGCCCGCTTCCGAAAGGAAGCGGGCCTTCGCCATTTAGAGAGATGAGAGAGGGATCAAATATCAATCCTGAAACAGGGGGGTGGAGAGGTAACGGTCGCCGGTGTCGGGCAGCAGGACAACGATGGTCTTGCCCTTGTTCTCGGGACGCTTGGCGAGCTGGATACCGGCCCAGACGGCAGCGCCGGAGGAGATACCGACCAGCACGCCCTCGCTGTGGCCGACAAGCTTGCCGGTGGCAAAGGCGTCGTCATTTTCGACGGTGATGATCTCGTCATAGATCTTGGTATCAAGAACGTCAGGCACAAAGCCCGCGCCGATGCCCTGGATCTTGTGCGCGCCCGCAACACCCTTGCTCAGAACGGGGGATGAGGCGGGCTCGACGGCGACGACCTTGACGTTGGGGTTCTGCTCCTTGAGGAACTTGCCCGTGCCGGTCAGCGTGCCGCCGGTGCCGACGCCGGCGACAAAGATGTCGACCTGCCCGTCGGTGTCTTCCCAGATCTCGGGACCGGTGGTCTCATAGTGCGCCTTGGGGTTCGCGGGGTTGACGAACTGGCCGGGGATGAAGCTTCCCGGCGTCTGCGCGGCGATCTCTTCAGCCTTGGCGATGGCACCCTTCATGCCCTTTGCGCCGTCGGAGAGAACGAGCTCTGCGCCGTAGGCCTTCATCAGCTGGCGGCGCTCGACGCTCATGGTCTCGGGCATGACGATGATGATGCGATAGCCGCGTGCGGCGGCCACGGATGCAAGGCCGATACCGGTGTTGCCGGAGGTCGGCTCGATGATGACGGAACCTTTCTTCAGCAGACCCTTTTCCTCGGCGTCATCGATCATCTTTTTGGCAATGCGGTCCTTGACGGAACCGGCCGGGTTGAAGTACTCCAGCTTGGCCAGAATGTGAGCAGACAGCTGCTGCTCCTTTTCAATGTGGGTGAGCTCCAGCAGCGGGGTGTGACCGATCAGCTGGTCAGCGGCAGTATAGATCTTGCTCATAATAAATTCCCTCCTGATACAGATACAACTTCTCGAACGGGCCCCGGCACTCGAGGTGCGGCCCGGAACTACAAACCTTTAAACCAACATTGTTTGTGGGTTTGATGGTATTATAGTCCCCTTTGCCCTGCTTGTCAATGCTTTTTTGCAAAAAAGTGGGATTGAACTATTATTTACCCTGTTGTATAATAGGTTTAACATTCTATGGACATCAAAGGAAGTACACGAATATGATCGTTTCCACCAAAGGGCGCTATGCGCTGCGCGTGATGATCGACCTTGCCGAACATCAGGCGGAAAAATACGTTCCCCTCAAGGAAGTCGCCGCACGGCAGGAGATCTCGGAAAAATATTTGGAGAACATCCTCAAGGTGCTGGTGCAGAACGGCTTTCTGGAGGGTCTGCGCGGCAAGGGCGGCGGTTACCGCCTGACCCGCAGCCCCGACCAGTACACCGTGGAGGAGATCCTCATGCTCACCGAGGGCAGCCTGGCCCCCGTCACCTGCCTGACGCCGGGTGCATCCCCCTGCGACCGCCTGGCCAACTGCCGCACCTATGAGATGTGGAAGGGCCTGAACGACCTCATCTCCAACTATTTCAGCCACATCACCCTTGCCGATCTTGCCCTGCCCGATCAGGCTGGCAACGACTATGTAATCTGACTCGTTCCTGCTCCGGCTTCTTACGGCGCACCGCACATTGCGGTGCGCCTTTTTTGCACAGTTCCTCGCGAAATGTGTGGGAATTCTTGGCAAGTATCACGGTTGATGGACGTCCGACGATGCGGTATACTACCACCTGTATCCCACATTTTTTGGTTACCGTGAAAGGAGCGATCCGTTACGAAATACATTTTTCAGTTTGCGCGCATTCTGGCGTTCTGTTTTCTGGGCGAGGTGCTGCACGCCGTGCTGCCGCTGCCGGTGCCTGCCAGTGTCTACGGGCTGGTGCTGCTGCTGGCTGCACTGAACTTCGGCTTTGTCAAGCTGGATGACGTGAAAGAGGTGGGCATCTACCTCACCGGCATCTTCCCGCTGCTGTTCGTGCCTGCCGCAGCCGGCGTGATGGAGCTGTGGGCCGAGATGGGCAACATGCTGCTGCCCATCCTCATTGCCATCATCCCGGTGACCGTGCTGGTCATGGTCTCCGCAGGCCGCACCACCCAGGCCATGACCGGCCGCAAAAAGAAGGAGGCAGACCATGCTGAATGATTTCCTGTCCGGGTCGGCGGCGTGGGGCGTGCTGCTCACGCTGGCAGCCTTTGCACTGGGTGCCCTGATCAACCGGATCACCGGCAAAGCCATCTTCAATCCCCTGCTGCTGGGCAGCATCTTTGTCATCATCTTCCTGTCGGTGTGCAAGATTCCCTACGCCGACTACAAGGCCAGCGCCGCCCCGGTGAACTACCTGCTGCTGCCGGCCACCGTGGCTCTGGCCATCCCGCTGTATGAAAAGTGGGATCTGCTCCGGGAGAACGCCGCCGCCATCATCGCCGGCATCTCGGTTGGCACACTGGTCAGCCTGGGCAGTGCCCTTGCTCTTGCCCTGGCGCTGGACCTGACCCAAGAGCAGTACGCCACCCTGCTGCCCAAGTCGGTGACCACCGCCATCAGCATGGACGTGGCCGCTGAGCTGGGCGGCATTGCCGCCCATGCCGTGGGTACCAGCAAGGCCCTGCAGATGGGCGAGGTGGAAGGTGCCATGAGCGGCCTGTCCATTGCAGTGGCCGGTGTGCTCACCGCGGTGCTCTGCCCCGTATTCGTGAACCTGATCCACTAAAAACATTTATGATATAAAGCACAGCGCCCCCGCCGGGAGAGATCCCGGCGGGGGCGCTGTGTTATTGAGGAGAGATG
>OGLN01002383.1_pt1 | contig 11683 bp, 7 predicted proteins | sample 1572641 | NCBI WGS metagenome assembly OGLN01 (sample SAMEA2581903, study PRJEB24529) | metagenome | biome: Human gut stool | place: China | collected 2011
AGCTGTGATTCGTTTCGGACCCCTGGTCCTGTCTCTGCTCTCCCCGTTCTACATTCTCTGCTGCGTCAACCAGGTTTATTCCAACGTCCTGCGTGGCGCAGGAGACACCAGAACACCAATGATCGTAATGCTCGGAAGCTTCGTCGTGTTCCGCCAGATTTACCTGTTTGCGATGTCTCATATATTTGATTCCATCATTCCGATTGCACTTGGTTATCCGGCGGGATGGCTGGTATGCAGTGTTCTGATTTATGCCTGCTATCGGAAATTCCGGTGGGATAAAGGAATGCGGAAAAACTGAAGGATTCCTTTCCTGACATAAGCAAAAGGGGCTGTTGCACTAAGAAAATGAACGTAGTGCGACAGCCCCTTTTTTCGCATTATTTTTTCAGGAGTGCTGCTGAATGCTCTTCAGTTAAAATAACTCCGCAATCGCCGCGATCTTCTCACAGTTTTCCGGCAGCGGGTCGTTTATTTTCGGTGACTGGCGCGTTGCCACGTAACGGCTTGCAATTCCGGCAGAGGCTGCACCGTGGCAGTCAGCGATATCGTCATTTCCTGTCATCAGGCATTCTGCCGGATCGAGGTGATACTGCTTCAGCAGCATCTCATAAAACGCCGGATCCGGTTTTTTCACACCGGCATCCGATGAGAGCAGGATTCCATCAAAGTATTTCGTAAGGCCGAGCAGGGAAATTTCCGGCGCGGTGAAAAGCGCCTGTGCGTTGGACAGCAGAAAAACCTTCTTTCCTGCGTCTTTTAAACGCTGCAGCATTTCCGGCACGCCGGGGAACAGTTTCAGTTCTTCTATCGAAATCGCACGGAACATTTTCGCCAGATCTGCAATTTCTTTTTCCGTTACCGAAACAGCTTGATCCTCAAACAGCTGCCGGAACACATCCGCAATGTCGATTTCCGGTACATGGCTGCCGCGGCATTCCATTTTAAGCGCAGCTTCCTGCTCTTTGATTTTTGTCTTATACGCCATCCGGAGTTCTTTCGGCTCATAGGCGGCCCCTTTCATGCCGAAGAACAGGCTCATTTTTTTCCAGAGATACGCTTTCTTTTCATTCGTATGTATATCTACCAGAGTTCCATATAAATCAAAAATATAATTCTGATACATCCTTCATCATCCTTTCTTACGGAAAGTTTTCCACACGACACGTATTCTACCAGACTTTTCTCCACAATTCTATGTCTTTTTTCCAGACTTCCTATCTTTTTTTCTCCACCCAGACTGTCCATCAAACCAGATCGTTGAAACCTGTTTTGTCTTGCTCTCTGTAAGAAAGAATCCTGCCCGGAGGGCTTTTTACTTTATCGGAAAATTCAACGAAGTTTCCGGTAACGTAAAAAAAATTCCCCCGTACAGATTTTGTCCGCAACAGGGGAATTCATTACATCTCACAGTCTCCTGCGAATTGTAATCTTTGATTTACTTTCTCGCATCCAGCATTTCTTTCACCAGACGAATATACTCCGGTGTCGTTCCGCAGCAGCCGCCGACAATGCCTGCACCCGCGTCTACCAGAATGTTCATATATCTTGCAAACGTCGGCGCATCCATGCTGTAGATTGCCTCACCGGTCGGCGTGATTTTCGGCAGGCCGGCATTCGGTTTTACGATAACCGGTACTCTTGCCACTTTTTTCATGGAATTTACGACTGCCTCAAGCTGATCCGGTCCGACCGAGCAGTTCAGTCCTACGGCGGATGCTCCCATTTCCTGCAGTGTCTCAACTGCTTCCACAGCGTTTCCGCCGAACAGGGCAGAACCGTCTGCTTCCAGCGTCAGAGAACACATAATCGGCAGATCGCAGACAGAAAGTGCAGCATCCATAAAGACACACGTTTCGTCTACGCTCAGCATCGTCTCCGCTACCAGAAGATCAACGCCCGCATTTGCTACCGCTGTTACCTGCTCTGTGTAGGATTCCAGCAGCTCTTCATAAGAAAGATCGCCTTTGGGCTGCAGCATTTTTCCCGGCGTAGAAAAATCTCCCGCAATCAGCGCACCTGTTCCGACAAGCGCTTTTTTCGAGATATCCACCAGGCGTGCATTCAGCTCCTCCACCTCGTTTTCTCTTCCATAATCCGCTAATTTCAATCTGTTTGCACCAAAGGTCGGCGCATAGACAATCTGGCTTCCCGCCTCCACGTAAGCCTTCTGTAAATTTGCCAGAATATCAGGATGCTCCAGAACCCAAAGTTCTGTACTGACTCCTTTTGGCATTCCCGCTTTTGTCAGATTTGATCCGGTTGCGCCATCCAATAAAATGACACCTGCTCCGGCAAGCTGTTCAAATTCTTCTCTTGTCATTTTCTTTTCTCCATTCTGCCCGAGTTCCCTGCAGCACATGTCCGCGTATACTGACAAATCCCGGCTGTTTTTTCTGAACCTGCCGCACTTTTCGCGTCAAATTCATGTTCAGTATAGCATTGTATTGTTTTCCCGACAAGTAGAAAAGAGGTATCCGTTTTGGATACCCCTTCGTCTGTTTCTGTTCCCGAATGTTCAGCAAACCACGACATTCTCAATCATGATGCGCGTCTGAATGATGTGTCTCCGAATGATGCGTCTCCGAATGATGTGTCCTGCCCGAGCTGTTCCCTCCACCGGATGTGGTATTTTTCGGTGACCCCGGAGACAAATTTGTTCCCTGGTTCACACGGGTTGCTTTCTGTCCATTTTCCACCTGCGAGGATGCCGATACCGTTGAAACACCCGAATCGGAACTGTTTTCCGTTGCAGCATTTTTTCCACACGCAACGAAAGCCAGTACTGCTGTACCGACAAGTACGGAAATTACTGCCTTCTTCATTTCTCCACCTTCTTTCCTGGTACATCGTTTTCGCCTGAACATTAGAGCGTGTCTGAAAAATTATTTCCGCAATTTGCGAGATACACTCTGGTTGTAATTTCATTTTAAATGAACTTCTTACTATTGTCAATTTACTCTACAAATTCCCTATTATTTTCTTTTTTTTGTTCAAAAATATTTTCAGACACAAACGGCAGCCGGACCCCTCTCCCGGATCCGGCTGCCGTTTGTCCTGTATCGTATGCTTTTATTCTGCAGTGCTTGAAGACGTCGAATCAGTGCCTGTGCTGCTTGTCGATGTCGTTTCGGTACTGCCTGATGTCGTGCTGTCAGACGTTGTACTGTCCGTTGCGGTACTGTCCGTTGTTGTGCTGTCGGTTGTGGTTCCATCTGTGGAATCTGTAGAAGCGCTGTCAACTGTCATCGTATACAGATCTGCGTCCGTTACTTCAAGTTTTTTCCAGTTGGATGCGACCTTGATATCGCTCTCCTTTACCCATCCATCCAATGTATCGTTGTACTTATCCGATTTGCGGTTGGAAATGATAGTCTGTCTTCTGGACTCGGTTTTGTCCTCGTCGAATGCTTTATCTACACGGATCACATAATATGCATCGTCGCCTTCGATGACACCGTCATAATACTCGCCATCCTTCAGCTTTGCTGCTTCTTCCGCTACTTTATCTCCAAGAGAACAGGTATCGTCATCGTCTTTCTCCGATCCGGTTCCAAAGGATGTCTCGGAAGAGGTCAGATAAGAAACCTCAGAGGAGGAATCGCTGGCGGAACTGCTCGATGTGCTCGCGCTTGAAGCGTCGGATGCGCTTGTGTCGGAAGCATCGGAAGAAGAGCTGCTCTCATCGGAGCTGTCGGCAGAATCGGTGGAATCTGCGGTATTCTCCGCATTTAACTGATCGTTCAGCTCCTTGCGCAGATCGGTAAACGATGCGGCTGCAGGATCCTCAGACTCTTTTAAGAGATCCAGGAATCTCTGTGCGATTTCTTTCTTTGCCGCTTTTTCCTCGTCCGTCAAATCAATCGTTTTTCCATCGTCATCCTTCTCGGTTCCTGCTGTGGATACCGTGATGTAGCTGATGGAGGTCTGCTTTGCCTCTTCATCGGATACCTCGGTATCTACATCTGCGATGATCGGATCATAAATTTTGGTTTGAATAACATACAGCTCCAGTGCATCCTGGATGTCCTCAACGGTTGCGTGCAGCTTTTTCATCACATCGTCACCGTTCTTATCTGCGAATGCCTGTGCAGCCTCTTTCGCCTGCTGTTTTTCCTCGTCTGTCAGGGAAATTCCGTATTCCTCTGCGTGCTGCCGCATCAGAAGCTCTTTTTCGATCGTATCAAGAGACTGCTCCTTGAACGTTTCCCCGGTAGTCTTTCCATCGTCGCCTTCCTTGTCGTACATCTCAGACGGCATCTGCATTCCGTACATCGAGTACATCTTGGAATAATAATTGTACATGGTTGCCTGCTGATATCTCAGCATGAAATTTGCCTGTCCGAGTGTAATCGACTCGTCATTTACAGTAACTGCCGTTTTTGTTCCGTCCACATTGTCGGAACCGCAGCCAGTCAGTCCCATCGCTGCCATCGAAGCACTCAGCATAACGCAGACTGCTTTTGCTTTTAAATTTTTCATTACTTCCTCCTCATGCAGGGCGAAATGTATGCTCAAAAAGAGTTTTTCTTTTTACACGTTCGAATTTCCGGTCCTGCATCGATTTTTATAAACGCTTTTCCTATTATACCCTTTTTGTTGATACAGGGCAACTTTTTTCTTCCCTGTTCACGCCTTTTTCACACGATTTTGTGGTTATGCGAGTATTTCACTCCTGTGTGATCTGCAGCAGATCTTCCACCAGTGCATGGCTCTTCTCCAGCAGATCGATCTTTTCCTTTGAATTTCTCCGCCGCGGCGTGTAGACAAACGCCAGCGACTCCATCTGGAATTTCAGTTCGTCTCGGTATTTCTGCAGCAGCTCCGGAATCCGCGCCACATCGATTTTTGCATGCTGCTGTAAGGTGACTCGTACCGAATCGCCCATCTGTTTCAGCTCCGTCACATACGCACAGTGCGCCAGCGCTTTCAGTTCTGCAACAGCCAGAAGATTCTGTACATTTTTCGGCGGTTCCCCGAAGCGGTCGGTCAGCTCCTCCGTCATGTCCTCATACTCTTCCTTATTTTCAATCGCCGCAATTCGCTTATAGGTGTCAAGCTTCAGAGACTCGTTGCTGATGTAGCTGTCCGGAATATAGGCACTGACATTCAGATCAATCGTTGTCTCGAACGCTTCTGCCGGTGCGATGCCCTTCGCCTCCTGGACAGCCTCTGCGAGCATTTTACAATAGAGATCGTATCCAACCGATTCCATATGGCCCGACTGCTCTGCGCCCAGCAGATTTCCGGCACCGCGGATCTCAAGGTCACGCATCGCAATTTTAAAGCCGCTTCCCATCTCCGTAAATTCACGGATCGCATGGAGACGTTTCTCCGCTACTTCTTTTAGCATCTTGTTTCTGCGGTACATCAGAAACGCATACGACGTCCGGTTCGACCTACCGACGCGGCCGCGGAGCTGATAGAGCTGTGACAGTCCCATCTGGTCGGAATCATGGATAATCATGGTATTGACATTCGAAATATCGAGTCCTGTCTCAATGATCGTTGTTGACACGAGCACATCGATCTCTCCGTTGATAAATCCGTACATGATCTTCTCGAGCTCGCGCTCCTTCATCTGCCCGTGCGCAAAGCCCACATTTGCATCCGGTACGAGCTTCTGGATCGTGTTCGCCATATCCGCAATCGACTGGACACGGTTATAGACATAGTAAACCTGCCCGCCCCGCGCAAGTTCACGGTTAATCGCCTCGCGGACCATTTCTTCATTGTATTCACAGACAAAGGTCTGGATCGGCTGTCGATCCTGCGGTGCTTCCTCGAGCACACTCATATCCCGGATGCCGATCAGGCTCATATGCATGGTACGTGGAATCGGTGTCGCCGTCAGTGTCAGAACATCCACATTTTTTTGCAGCTGTTTGATTTTTTCTTTATGCGTCACGCCGAACCGCTGCTCCTCATCGACAATCAGAAGGCCAAGATCTTTGAACTTTACGTCCTTCGACAGAACGCGGTGTGTTCCGATGACAATATCCACGAGTCCTTTTTTCAGATCCTCCAGCGTTTTTTTCTGCTCTGCCGGCGTGCGGAACCGGCACAGAAGATCAACGCGCACCGGAAAGTCCTTCATGCGCTCAACGAACGTATTGTAATGCTGCTGTGCCAGAATGGTGGTCGGAACGAGGTAGACGACCTGTTTGCTCTCCTGTACTGCCTTGAACGCTGCACGGATTGCAACCTCGGTTTTGCCGTATCCGACATCGCCGCAGATCAGGCGGTCCATGATCTTTTTGCTCTCCATGTCCGCCTTTGTCGCCTCGATCGCCGCAAGCTGATCGTCCGTCTCCTCAAACGGAAACAGTTCCTCAAATTCCTTCTGCCAGATCGTATCCTTTCCGAACTGATAGCCGGATGACGCCTGCCGCTCGGCATACAGCTTCACGAGATCCTGTGCGATATTTTTTACCGCATGGCGAACCCGTGTTTTCGTCTTATTCCATTCCTGACCGCCGATTTTATTCAGCTTCGGCACCTTTGCAGCTTCGCCGGACGCATACTTCTGCAGCGTATCGAGCTGGGTGGCCAGCACATAGAGGTTCGATCCGCCCGCATACTCGATTTTCATATAATCACGCGTTACGCGGTCCATCTCAATTTTCTCGATGCCGCGGTAAATACCAAGACCGTGGCTCTCGTGCACGACATAGTCACCGATCGAAAGATCCGCAAAATTCTGGATTTTCTGACCGGAATACTCCGATTTCTTCCGGTTTTTCTTCTTCTCTTTTCCAAAAATATCCGTCTCTGTGATCAGCACAAATTTCTGCATCGGATATTCAAAGCCTCTGCGGGCCGCGCCGTGGATCAGCATGACCTCGCCCGGTTTCAGAACACGCTCCTCATTCTCGCTGTAGAAGGCCGGAATCTCCTCATTCTGCAGGTCCTCCGCCAGATGCTGCGCCCTCGTCCGCGACGGACTCGCCAGTACAATACGGTAACCCGCTTTTTTCCAGGATTTCAGATCTTTTACCAGAAGCGGGAACTGATTGTTATACGAATTAACCGATTTCACCGTCACACTGAACTCGTCACGGATATTCCACTCGCCCTTCTGCGGCTCCATCAGCGACACGGCAACACAGCCGCGGCGGTTCAGTTTTGCCACAAGCTCCGCCGTACTGCACATCAGCTTCGCCTGTCCCGGCAGGAGGTATCCCTTTTCGAGACGGTGGCTCACGCTCTCCTGAAACTCCGCTTCCAGCGCGGCGGCACACTCGATGATACGGTTTGGTTCATCGAGGAAAATGCGGCTGTTATCCGGCAGATAATCGAGAAACGAGACAGTTTCCGGATAAAAATAGTGAAGATACTGTTCGGCTCCCTGCAGAATTTCGCCTTCTCCGATCTGGTCGCAGATTTCCTCTGCTGCATGGCGGATCCTTGCCGCTTCCTCTGTCATCATCTTGTCGCGGAACTTTGTGCTCTGCGCTTTTGCCTCTTTTTTAATCGCTTTCACACCGCGCGCAATCGTATTCTCTGTTAAAATCAGCTCCGATGCCGGATAGATTGTGATTTCCTCGAGGTTTTCAATCGACCGCTGGCTCTCCGCATCGAAGCTTCGGATGGAATCTATCTCATCGCCCCAGAGCTCAATCCGGATCGGATTTTGTTCCGTCAGCGGATAAATATCGAGAATGCCGCCGCGCACGGAAAACTGGCCGGTCGACTCCACCTGAAAGGTACTCTCATAGCCGAGCCGCACCAGCTCTTTTCTTATTTTATCCAGATCGAGTTCGCTGTCATTGCGCAGATGGATGCAATGTTTTTCGAACACGTCAAGTGGCAGAAGAAAGTCCATACATCCCCCTACACTGGTGATGATGGTAACTTCCTTCCGCTCAAGAAGTGCCTGGATCACCTGAAGCCGCTGCCGGATCAGCAGATTTCCGTGAATGTCTGCCTGATAGAAAATCAGGTCCTTCGCCGGATAATACAGCGTCTCCGCATCGTACAGCCGGTAATCCTCATATAATTCTTTTGCTTTTAATTCATTTTCCGCGATCAGAAGCCGCACCGGGGCATCCTCGGAGAGGCCTGCGATCATGTGGGCTTTCTGGCTTTCCAGACAGCCCGAGATCACCGTCACACCTGCGGTTCCTTTTTTCAGATCACGGAACAGCTCGTCAAAACGGGCAATTTCTTTGATCGGTTCTAATAACGCTTTCATTTTCCTTACTCTGCCGGGTTTGCAGATTTGCGGTTATACTCATTCATAGCTGCGTCCACATCCCCGTTCAGCATCTGCTCGATTGCTTTTGCCGCATGCTCGATCGCCAGATTTACAAGGGGACGTTCGTCTTTCGTAAACGGACTTAACACGTAGTCCGCCAGATCCCAGTTTTTCGGTTTCTCACCGACGCCGACCTTCACACGCATAAAATGGTCGGTGCCAAGATTAGCGATGATGTTTTTGATGCCATTGTGGCCGCCCGCGCTTCCTTTTTTGCGGATACGGATCTGTCCCGGCGCCAGGCTGATATCATCGTAAACCACGATCAGCTCGCTCTCCGGATCCACTTTGTAATAGTTCACCAGCTCCCGCACAGACTCACCGCTCAGATTCATATACGTCATCGGCTTTGCAACGATAACCTTCTGACCTGCGATCATGCCTTTTCCGAACAGAGCCTTGTGGCCTGTACCGGAGGAAGGGATCTGATATTCATCGATCAGATAATCGATGGTATCAAATCCGACATTGTGCTTCGTCCCTTCGTACTGGCGCGTTGGATTTCCCAGACCTACTATAATATACATAAATTCTCCTGTCATCAGACCATTTTCCGGCGCAGTTTTTGTTCACGTCACGGTCAAAACGGATATTCTCCATCCACTTCGCTACTTGCGCATAACCGAATAGCTGCTTCGCCGCACCGAAAAATGATATATTGTTTTTCCATCTGTCATAAAGAAAGAACACGAACAAAAGAGCAGCCTTTTTCCTGCTCTTTTATTCGCTGAAATGCTTCGGCAATGTTTAGTTAAAGTATACCAGTTCGCTCTCCGGTTTCTTGGCCGGTTTGATTTCTTTTGCATACAGAACCGGGCCTTCGCCATCGTAAACCTTCATATAGCCCCATTTTACCGTTGCAGTCACGTCAACCCAGGAACCCATTACGAGAGATTTGGCGCTTGCGCATTTGCAGACATAGCCGATAAAAGAAGTATCATCTGCACAGCAGGTCATTGCCATACGACCCGGAACAAAGAAATCGGCTCCGACATCCTTGCTCTTTAATACCATACCGCGGAAATGAACAGTCTTGCCCTCGTAACGCTCCGGGTTGTCGCCCATATCGACATACCAGATTCCGTAATCGGCATCGTCGATTTCGATCACATCGGCATCGGTATCAAACGGCATCTGATCCTCAAAAATGTTGTCAATTTCGCCTTCTTCATTCTCAAACAGAACGTCGCACGCCTGGTTGACTACTTTGATGCTGCGGCGGAAGGATGGAAGCGGATCTTCCGGACGGCAGCGGTTGAACATGACCATATCGGCATTTTTTGCCATCTCCATGAAGACGGATTTCATGTTCTGCATATAGATCTGGAAGCAGCTTGCGTCGACGGTCACGATCTCCTGTACGATGCCCCAACCGCGCGGCAGTTCCATTTCTTCGAGTTTTTTTACGCTCCAGAGCGGGTTGTATTCGAGAATGATTCGCTCCGGGCGGTATTTGCGGTTCAGTTTTTTCAGGTAATCCAGGGTAAACTGCTCTGGTCCTTCTACGATTTCCAGGACGGTGTTGTGTTTGAGCAGTTCTTTTTCGTCGTACTCTACTTCACCTTCTTCGGTTGTGATCAGAAGGGTCGGTCCGTCGATCTGGAAATAGTCCTGTGCTACGGTAAAATTGATAAAAGAGGTTTTTCCACTCTCCAGAAATCCTGTTATGAGATAAATCGGAATTTCTACTTCGTCTTCTTCGTACATTTTGTACCTCCGTTGTCTTTGACGTACTCCCGGAATCTTTCTGCACTTGCTTTTGCGGCTGAGATTCCGGGCGTGCCTTTTGCTTTGTCTCTAAATCAAGAAAAAAGCTGCCACATCGGATTTTGTTTCTGATGCGGCAGCTTCACTACAGTTCACAGGTACCCTGCGGACCGTAATTTTCGCAGCTACTTTGTATTTTTACAGTCCGAACAGCTCTGCCAGCTTATCTTCTGCTAATTTGGAACCGATGACACAGATTCTTCCGGTGAATTCCGGTGCTCCGTCACGTACTTCGTACTCTTCCGGAACCATATCGAAATAGATCCACTGTCCATCGGCGCCTGCTACCATACCTTTGGCCCGAAGAACCATACCATAAGCGGTATCCTCGGAAAGTTTCTTTAAGATGCCTTCGATCTGCTCTTTGGTGAAGGTCTTCACAGTCTCCTGACCCCAGCTTGTGAAAACTTCGTCTGCGTGGTGATGATGGTGATGCTCGTGACCGCAGCCACACGCATCATCGTGATGATGATGCTCATGGTCGTGATCGTGACCGCAGCAGCACTCGTCATCATGGTCGTGGTGATGATGCTCATGCTCCTCGTCGTGATCGTGGCCGCAGCAGCACTCGCCGTCATGGTCGTGATGATGATGTTCATGTTCGTCCTCATCATGATCGTGATGATGGTGCTCATGCTCCTCATCGTGGTCATGGCCGCAGCAGCACTCGTCGTGGTCATGATGATGGTGATGATGCTCTTCCTCTTCTACCTGCGCAAGGTTGATGATGGCACCTTCCATCGTATCGAGTACTTTCTTACCACCCAGTACTTCAACCGGTGTGGTAATAATGTGTGCTTCCGGATTCAGTTCGCGGAGCATTTTTACAGCTGCCTCTACTTTTTCCGTATCGGCTTTATCGGTACGGCTCAGGATGATGGTTCCTGCGCTCTTTACCTGGTTCTCGAAAAATTCGCCGAAGTTTCTGAGATACATTTTGCATTTCATAACGTCGACTACGGTTGTTGCGGAATTCAGGGCTACGCCTGCTTCTTTTTCTACGCCGTCTACCGCTTTGATGACGTCGGAGAGTTTACCTACGCCGGACGGCTCGATGATGATGCGGTCCGGGTGATATTTGGTGATAACGTCTTTTAACGCTGCGCCGAAGTCTCCTACAAGAGAGCAGCAGATGCAGCCGGAGTTCATTTCACGGATTTCGATACCGGCATCTTTTAAGAAGCCTCCGTCGATTCCGATTTCACCGAATTCGTTCTCGATCAGGACAACCTGCTGGCCTTTCAGTGCGTCTCCGAGGAGTTTTTTGATCAGGGTTGTTTTTCCTGCGCCCAGGAAACCTGAAATAATGTCTATTCTTGTCATTGATTTAACCTCTTTATCTTGTTGATTCCGTTTATAGTTAGCTGCAAAAGGGCCGAAGTTTATCCTCCGCCCCACACTCACGCTTATTATAGCAACCATAGAACAAAAAATCAAGAGAATTTCCCTTGCTTTTTCTGCATTTCACCATTATAATATATTACATGTCTTTTCTACTTTAACGCGTTGAATGGGCAAATCATTTTACCTATGAATGGGGGATTTTTTTATGAGTGGAACGAAAGAAAAAAAACTCAATCTGCCACAGTCACTGCTTTTGCTGCTGCTGATCATCGTATCCGTCGCAGTCTGTATCCGCCTGAAAACCGGCGGTCCTAT
>OGLN01002388.1_pt1 | contig 11659 bp, 10 predicted proteins | sample 1572641 | NCBI WGS metagenome assembly OGLN01 (sample SAMEA2581903, study PRJEB24529) | metagenome | biome: Human gut stool | place: China | collected 2011
TACCCGCCCCGCTGCAAGAGCTTCCCGCACTCGATTAAAACCGTTCCTTTCGGGTCGGTTACAACATAGCTGCTGTGCATTTGCATTAAGTTGGGCTTTACAAAAAACCTCGTCTTGCCGCTGCCGGAGCCGCCGATTACAAGTACGTTTTTGTTTCGTGCATATTTCGGGTGCTTCGGGCGGCTACTCATCATCAGCCTTTCGGTCTGCGTCAGCAGCACGTTATTTTCAAACATGGGGTCGATATATGGCTTTATATCCTCGGCATTGCCCCAACGTGCAGAGCCGTACTCCATGCCCTTACGGTATTTCTTTGCGTTCTTGCCTTTCACATAGACCGCAAGCCGGATAACGACAGCCCCGACAATGCCGATAAGCAAATCCATAGGGGCAAAACTCGGCAGGGCATTTGAAAAGGCGGCAGAAAAGCCACTGCCAATGGAAAGCAGCTTGCCGGAGAGGTCAGCCCCCGGCGAGAGCCGCACCGCCTGTCCGACTTTATCAAAGAGATACACAAAGAGCAGATAGGGGGCGTTTAGGATAAGCAGCTTCTTGATATTCGGCTTCATAGCGATACCTCCCTGTCCTTGTGTTTTGTCTTTTGACGGTTCGCGTTAAGCTGCTTTGCTGCTTCCCGGAATGTGGCAAGTGCCTTTCGGATAGAGGGCTTTTGCTCCTTGTTCAGCTTCTTTGCGGAAAACTCCTTAAAGGCTGCGGTCAGAGCGTCCGCGTCCCGCCCCTTGAAAAAGACGAGATAACGGGGCGGCGTTTCGGTGCTGTCTTTCTTTAGGGCAAAGTCGATACCGTATTTTTTTGCCGTCTGCTCAAAAGCTTTGATATTGCCCTCGGTTATCTCAATGTTGGATAGCCCCGCGTTCTGTTTCGCAAGCTGCTTTAGGGTCTGCTTCCCGTGGGGCTGTTTTTCCTGCTGCTTTTTTGCCTGTGCAAGCATGGCTTTGATTGCCTTTTGCAGCATTTCAGCGGTCAGCTTTGCTCCCTTGACAGAGAGCGCAACCACTTTTTCGTTGATTTCGTCCTGCAATGTTTACCGTCCTCCTTTCCCGGTAGTGATAGTGTTAGGGTGGCACGCCGCTTTTGGGCGTGAAAAAGGGGCGTCCGTTCTTCACGCCGCCCCGTTAAATCCGCACCCGCAGCCCGTTCAAGTCCTCGGCGCGGATACCTACAAGATACCAGTTGTCCCCGTACTCAATCCGGGTCGGCTTCCATTTGCCGCCTGTGAATACGTCCATGCACTCGCCGCAATGCAAGCCGCCGTAATAGTCGGCAATATCAAAGCGAATATCGTAGCGGTCAGCGGTTTCGTCAAAAATCAAAGCTCCTGTTTTCTGTGCCATGTGGTAAATCCTCCTTTTTTCGTTTACAGGCTTTCGCCCTCGTTGTAGGTGTAGTAGTCCGGGTCGCCGTACTTCGGCTTCCTCGGTGCAAGTGCGCCGCTTGCCATATCGTGAGCGACAAGGGAAGTATAGTAGCTGTCAATGGTAGACGGGGCATTGAAAAGCACCGCCTTTAGGTACTGCTTGATGTTGCGGATCTTTGTTGTATTCTCCTGCATACAGTCAAGCACAAAGCGGATATGTTCGCTGTTCAGCTTCATAAACTTTGACTTCACAAGCTCGGCGGGGTAATCGTCCCCGGCAATACGGATTTTCTTTCGTGCCGTACAGACGGTTTCAAGCATAAGGTCAACAATCTCATTCAGACGGTCGCGGTCAAGGCTTCTGTCCTGCAAGAGAATGTCATAGGCGATATTGTCTTTGATAATTTCCTCATACACTCGGTAAGCGTCGTTCCTTTCCGTTCTTTTCCGTTCCGGCGGCTCTGCCGCTTCGTCCCCGTCATAAGGCAAGGGATTTAGGGAATGGATAGGAATGGAATGGGTAATTGATAAATCCGTATTTGATTTTTCTTTTTTTGGTAAGTTAGTTCTTGATATATCTTTATTTAATTGCGTTGGATTTTCCGACGTCGGATTATCCGTTGTCGGATTTTCCAATATCGGGTTATCCGCTGTTGGATTTTCCAATACCGGGCAATCCAATTCCGGCGGCTGCGGCTGTTCGTAAATGGTGTACTCGATAGCGGTCATTTTGCCTTTCTCGTCGCGTCCCTGCCGCCTTGTGATATATCCGGCTTTTTCAAGCTCCCAAACGGCGGTACGGATAGCGTCGATACTTTCCCGGTTGATATAGGACAGCCCCGCAAGGGTGTAGTCCCAATCCTCCGGCAAAGACAACATTTGAGATAACAGCCCCTTTGCCTTTAAGGAAAGCTCCTTATTGCGTAAGTGGTGGTTGCTCATTACGGTGTAGCCTGTGTTGCGCTCCACGCGGAATACTGCCATAGCTTCATCACTCCTTTGCTTTAGATTTGTTGCGCAGTAGAACGCGGATTTTGAGGGGTAAGGTATCTTTTCCTTGCTTCCTCTGTTTTGCGTTCTGTAAGCCCGATAAATCAAGGCTTTTTTTGCCCCTACTGCGTAACATGAGGGCATAAAAATAGCGGCGTTCCTGTTCTCCCAGTGAGAGAGTGAGAAACGCCGCTGTGCGGGTCGCTATTTCATTTCTTCTGCTATCAGTTCTTGCATGACTTCTCCAAAGTCTGCCATGAAAGAAAAGATGAAGTATTCCAAAACGTCGGGGTCTGCGTCCATAGGCTCGGCTTCCTCTGAAAAAGGCAAGCCCATTAGCCCATAAAGCAGTTTGATGATTTTGAACAGCTTGCCCCGGTCGGTGGGGTTGTTCATGGTTACAAGTACGTTGGTAAGGCGGTTGATTGTTTCCATGTCGCCGCCTGTCGTTACCCATACCATTTCCGCGAACGGCTGCGTGATTGCCCCGGCGACAAGGTTTATCTTATCCTTGCCGATTTCGCCGGACGGAAGTATAATACCCTTAGTCAAAAGTTCGTTTTTCATGTCGTCCTCCTTATATTCTGTGGTGCTAAAATGGTGCCCGGTCTTACAAAAACACCTTATGCGGAGATATGACAAGAAAAATGAAGATATGCGGAAAACCTTGATTTTAAGCCATTTTCACATTGGTTTATAAACATTTGTGAGGACTTATAAAAGGTTTTGCGTCTATCAAATCAATAAAAAAGATCCCGATAAAATTAATACGGAATGGTTTTTATGGCACAACCAAAGGAGATACTTTCATACAGGGCAGATCGCCATTTGCCTGCTATATCTCCATGACGATAAGTGGCTCCTGACGACGATCAAGCGGATTGTAAAAGAATTAGATGTTGTTGATAATGTCGGCTTTGAAGCAAGTGAGATTGATGTGTACCGAAAATACTTTGGCAGATTGGTTCTGAAATATCACAATACAAAACGCGGTATGGGGAGAACCTATATGTCAATCATGGATGAGCTGGAGGTAATAGAGCTTTTGCCAACAGCGTATGATGGTGACGATTTTCCCGGCTATGAAAATATCAGACTCTCCTTCTCGCAGCTGGAAGCCATTATTTGCAACAAGCGTAGCGGATGGCTCGATGCGCTGCGGAATCAAAAGGCAGTCTACCTGATTACAGATACCAAAAATGGCAAGCTATACGTTGGCTCGGCAACCGCGCAATATGGAATGCTGCTTCAAAGATGGACAAATTATGTGGTCAACGGTCACGGCGGGAATGTCGAACTCAAGCGTATTGTTGATACAAAGGGATTTGACTATGTAAAGAAAAACTTTCAGTATTCTGTACTAGAAAACTATAACGCCAAAATGGATGATCATTATATATTAAGACGCGAAGCGTGGTGGAAGGGCACGCTTTGTACCAGACAGTACGGCTATAACAAAAACTAAGCTCGTATTTCACAAAGTTACGCTGAATGAAGCCGTCATCAGTGGGCGGCACGCGCTTGGGATCAGGGTCATCGCCCTGCGCTGCGCGGGCTTCAACAATGTAGATATCCGGGCCTGCTTCGGAAAAATCCGGGTGTTCCGCGTTCCCGCGTATTCGCCTTACGCGGTGGCCGAGCACGCAATGGCACTGCTTCTCACGGTCAACCGGCACACCAACAAGGCCTATATCCGCACCCGCGATTTCAATTTCAGCCTTTCCGGCCTCACCGGCTTCGATCTGCACGGCAAAACAGCCGGTGTTGTGGGAACCGGCAAAATTGGGCGCACGTTTGCTGAAATCTGTAAGCGCTTCGGTATGCGCGTTCTGGCATACGACAAATTTCCGTCTCCTGACAATGGGCTGTCTTATGTACTGCTGCCGGAGCTGCTGGCACAGGCGGACATTATTTCCCTCCACTGTCCGCTGACAAGCGAGACGCGGCACATGATCGACGCAGCTGCCATTGCCGGAATGAAGCCGGGGGTCGTGATTGTGAATACCTCCAGAGGGGCATTGATCGGCACGGAGGCGCTCATTGACGGCCTCAAGCGCCGCAGGATCGGTGCTGCGTGTCTGGACGTTTACGAGGAAGAGAGCAACCTGTTCTACGAGGATCGTTCGGACAGCATTGTTGAGGACGATGTGCTGGTGCGGCTGATTGCCATGCCGAATGTGATCGTCACGTCTCATCAGGCGGTTTTGACCCGCGAGGTGTTAAACAACATTGCAGCGGCCACGGTGGTGAATCTTCTGAAATTCAAGCGCGGCGAAGCCGCGCCGGATCCGGAGGTCTGCTACCGCTGCGCACAGTAGGGCTTCCACGATATGCAGAAACCGCGCTGGCGCTGCCAGCGCGGTCATTTTAATTTTCCCGGGTTTCGAGCATTGCCCATGCGATCACGAAAAACGGCGTTGACAGGCACATGGAGATCCCGAAGAACGCCTGCACGCAGTACCCGAGCACTGCGCTGCCACAGATGAGAGCTGCGGGCCGTTCCCCTGCCCTGCGTACAAAGCGGACAGCGGAGCAGCCAAGCGCGCCCAGCCAGCAGAGCAGGGCGAAAAGGCCCTGATTTGCAAGGATGTTCAGATACTCGTTGTGCGCCGTATCGATCCCAGTACGGCGTACAATGTGTCCGGCTTCGTCGTACCGCTCAAAATACGCCGTAATACGGCGGGACAGCGTATCCGGGCCGCCGCCGAACAGCGGTCGCTCCTTTACTGCCTGCCAGACGTTTTTCCAGATATAGATCCGGCCGGAGCCAAAATCGTCCTCCACGCGGCCATGCAGAAGCGCGTGCGCTTCACCGAGCATTCCGGGCAGTCCCGGAAGCAGGAATACCGCGAGGAACGCCGCAAGCAGGACACCTCCAATGATGATTGTCGCTGCGCGGCGCTTTTTTTCGTCCAGCGCCAGCGGAAGCGGCAGAACAAGGCCGGCTGCAGTACCGAGCAGTCCGGCGGAGACATTCATCCTGACGCTGACAGTCACGCACAGCGTCAGCGGCACAAGCAGCCAGCAGCGGCGGAGCTTCCACGCGCCATAGAAAAATGCGGGTACGGCCACGCACATCACAGCCGCCAGCAGGTCTGTATTGCCGATAGTACCGAGATATGCGCCGCTGTAGGCGGTTCCGGCATCGGAATAGGCCAGCCCCTTCGGGTACAGGCCAAGCGGGTTTCCGCCCGCCAGCTGCCAGAGCGCCAGCAGGCAGCATAGGCTCATGGCCGCGCCGAAGACGTCAAGCAGCCATGCTTTTGGGCGCGCAAGCCGCCCCAGCAGCAGGAAGACCGCGCCATACAGCGCAAGCGTCAAAAGTCCTTCGCGCCGTGAAAGACCAAGCCACGCGTCAGCGCGCCACGGTGAAAGGAATGTCGAGAGCAGGCTGCACAGCATGTAACCCAGCATCAGCCATTCAGCCGGGCGGACGGCACGCAGCAGCTTGCAGAAGCAGACCGTTCTGATCTGCCGCAGTGCAGACAGCGCCGCAGCAGCGCAATAGACGATCGTCAGAAGCAAAAACAGCCGGTATTTGGCCTCCAGAATCTTGGTGTAGCCGTCCGGCCCCGTCCAGAGGAGAAATGCGCTCAGCATCAGCGCAAGGTACACATCGGAGACGGTTTCCGCCGTCCGCGCGCTGCGGTTCATCTGCGTTCCAGCGCGGCCTGCAGTGCGCCGCAGAGCGGAAGGCCGGCGGACGCGTCTGAAAGAAGAAAGACTTTAGCATATGCGGGTGTCTTGGACGCGCTGGCTGTCAGCGTCAGCTCGTTTACGCCGGTATCCGACGCGGCGATTTTCTGAACGGACAGGCCTTCCATCAGACCGTCGCTGTCATACAGCGCCAGCAGGCAGGTAAACTCCGTTCGTGTCTCCGGGGTCCCGGCGCGCATATCGCTCATGTCCACGTCCAGCAGATATTGCGTCTGACCGGCAGACGTGTCGGCGCGCAGCGTTCCGGCGAAGGCCGCAGCGGAAGCGGTGTAACTCAGCGTCGTGGGCCGCACGTCCGCGGCGGCGATGCGGCTGCCGCTGTCGTCGCGGAAAATCGCGTTTGACAGGTCAATTGCGCCGGGAACGGCGTTCTGAATCGTGAGTTTCAGCAGGCTGACTTGATCGGCGACGGGCGTAGCCGAGGCGAAGCTGGCGCGGAGCTTGCCAGGCTCAGCGTTGATCTGACAGCCGCCAGCAGGTTCGGCCTGCACGGAAAGCGACTGGTCGTAGGTCAGGGTGAAGCTTCCGCCGCAGACGATGCCGCGCCCCTGTAAAACAACGGATACGACCGCAGAGCCGTCCGGCTGGATCGCACCGCCGACAGCCCAGAGCTTTGGCGCACGGTCGGATGGGAGCACCACATCGACGCTGCCGTCTTCGGCGGACGCGTCAATCGATTTTCCGTCTGTGTCGTACATACGCACGTCCGTCAGCGTGACGGCGGACGTATCCCCCGCCGTTCCGACGGTGCGGAACATGGCGGCGCAAAGCTCTCCTGTAGAGAGCGGCTGCGTGCCGCTGAAGCTGACGTGCACCGTACCGGGCTGCGGCTCGTTCCATGTCAGAAGCTCGACGGCCGGGTGCAGCTTCAGAACCGAGGTCAGCTGCAGGCAGTCCGGGTCATATTGCAGGGTAAAATTTCCGCCTGCCGGGGATAACTTCCCTTCCAGCCTGACCGTCATGCGGACAGAGCGGCTCTCCACTGTCTGTTCACGGCTGAGGGTCAGGCGGGCGGTGCTGCGGGAAATGCTTCCCTTTTCGGCAGTTGCCGGGACGGACGTGCCGTTTTCGTCATACAGGCGGATGCTTTTCAGCGTGAGGGCGCTGCCAGTTTCCAGCGTCGCCGCAGAAACGCGGAATTGCAGCGTGCAAAGGCTGGTGTTTTCCAGTGCAGTCGTCGACACGAATGTCACGAGCTGCAGACCGGGCTGTTCGTGGTTGAAGACGCACATTGCGCCGTCTGCGCCGCTCCATTGGAGCAGCTCAAGCTCAGCCGGGTCGTACGCAAGCTCAAATCTGCCGCTGTACACGCTGCCGGTCAGGCGCACCTGCACCGAGACTGTCTCGCCTGCGCGGCCGCTGGCCGAGGTGATCGAGAGTGTGCGGCCCTCGGCCTGTGCGAAGGGCGTGCAGAGGGTGAGCAGGAGCGTCAGGACGAGGAGCAGTGGGAAAAGTCTTTTTTTCATGGCGCGGCCCTCGTCAGTTGAGGCTCGGGATGAGTCTTGCATCGTAGCGCAGGATCAGGATCGCGTCGCCCGCGTCGATCAGACCGTCGTGGTTGACGTCCGCAGCGGCTTCCTGCTCCGGCGTGAGCGTAATGAGACCCACGGAGGCGCGCAGGCAGAGCAGTGCGTCGGCCGCGTCGATATAGCCGTCGCCGTTTACGTCGCCCAGCTGGGCGGCGGCGGTGACGATGATCTTAATCTCTGCGGAATAGCCGCCGTCGACCGTTGTGGCGGTTATGGTCGTTTCGCCGACGGACAGAGCCGTTACGATACCCGTGCGGGAGACGGTCGCGGTCTGCTCGTCGCTGCTGACCCAGGTCAGGTTTTTGACGGTCGCGTCGTCCGGGGCGATGATGGGCTGGAGCGTGACGGTGCTGCCCATCATGAGCGTATGCGTCGGCTCGTCAAACCGGATGCCGGTCACGCGGACGCGTTTTGGCTGGACAGGCACGATGCAGCTGGCGCGGTAGTCCCCCGCTGCCGCCGTTACGACGGTAACGCCCGCAGCAAGCGGCGTGACCTTGCCGTCCTGACTGACGGTCACGGCGGTCTGGTTGCTGGACGTCCAGCGGATGGTCGCTTCTGTGCCCTCGGGCTTCAGCGTCGCGGCCAGCTGTTCGGCCTCTTCTCCGGCGTAAAGCGTCAGCGTATAGCGGTCGAGTGAGACGCCGGTCAGGCTGGACTCGCCGGGCTGCTCGCCGGTGACGGTTATGGTGACGGACGAAGTGCATTCGCCAACACTCGCCGTGATCACCGCTTCTCCCTGTCCAACAGCGACGACCTTGCCGTTGGAGAGCACGCGCAGGACGGAGGTGTCGGAGCTTTCCCAGGAAACGCGACCGATATAATCATCCGGGGTTACAGCTGCCTCCAACTGCACGGAACTGCCGACGGGAAGAGACTGCGGCGCATTGGAAATCGAAAAATCTGACAGCGGATTTTCCGACCAGATAACGTGCGTGACCGCCTCGACCCGTTTTTCATCGCCTTCCGGGTATCCGTTGGAGAAGACAAGGTCGGCGCTCCCTTCCGGAGTGTTGGGTGCAGTCAGGTATCCCGTTTTTAAATCGTATGTCAGATTTTCGGCTTCGGATTCGACCGACCAGCTTATATCTGGGCTGAACCACAGATCAAGAAATACGGAGTCATTCGGGCGCATGGTTATGCTTTCCGCTGCTCCGATCTTGTCATTATGGGTATAGTACCGGACGCGCGTTGTGCGTGTGGGTTCATTTTCAGAGAATTTTGCAGACGCAGGTACATCAAGATAGTAGACTCCGTCTGCGGGAATCAGTTTGTCGGGATCATCCACGCTTAAATTGGCAGTCGGAAAACCGATCTTCCGGCCTACCTGATAGCCGCCTACTACCGTTCCGTCCAGAAAGTATTCATAGCCCAGACAGCGGGCAGCTACGTCTACATCTCCCTGATGCAGCAACTTGCGGATTAAAGAAGAACTGACCGGAGCACTTTGGATGGTATCTATCTGTATATCATCTGTGTAAGCCTGTGCACGGATGACCTCAATGCCGATTGCCTGCCCGTAGCGTACATAATCGTCAAACCCTTCGCTGCGGTTGTGACCGAAACGGTGATCGTATCCTATCACCAGATACTTTACCTGAAAACGTTCTTTCAGTATTTGAGTCATGAATTCTTTGGCGGTCAGACGGGAGATGTCGGGCGTAAAATCAAGCATCAGGCAATAATCTACTCCCGTGCCTGCGAGCAGGTTTGTTTTTTCTTCGGGAGTAGTTAAAAGTTCCGGATGGTAAGCGGCGTTCATCACTTTGCGCGGATGAACGGGGAATGTGACCAATGCAGAACGCAGACCTTTGGCTGCCGCTATCTCCTTCACCTGTTGAATCAGATAGCGATGTCCCATGTGTACTCCGTCAAAGAAACCGATGGTAGCTACGCATGGTTCGGGAATCATAGCCGATGTGTCATTTATAATCTGCATACTTACATTCTCATTTTTTTCTGAAAAGATGGCTCCAGTCTTCACCGGCTTTCGGTGTGTAGGTCGAGATACCCAGTTCCTGAGCTACTTTACAGTTAATTTCGGAATCGTCAATAAAAAAAGTCTCTTTCGGGTCAATACCCGCATCTTCGGTCACCGCCTTGAATATTTCCGGTTCGGGCTTGGCCATTTTCATTTCATAAGAGAGATACGTCTTCTCAAAATAGTCCTCTACTTTGAACGTACGGTAGGGGAAGGCATTCTTGCATACCCATTTCCAGTGGATGTCATTGGTGTTGCTGAGCAGATAGACTACGTATTTCTCGCGTAGTTTGAGCAGCAAGTCGAGCTTGTAGGTCGGGATGTCTACCAGAAAGCTGTTCCAGGCTGCGTCGATCTGCTTGTCGCTTACCATCTTTCCCATCATCTCCCGAATGCCGTCACGGAATTCGGCAGGAGTGATCAGTCCTTTCTCCTGCTGCAAGAAGATTCCGTCCAGCTGGTGGGTGCAGAACTTTTCTTCTATGTTCTGGAACCCGATCTTTTTAAAGTTCTCAATACAACGTTCGCGGTCGAGATTTATCAGTACACCGCCTAAATCAATAAGTAAGTTTTTAATTCCTTTACTTTTCATTATTTTCTCATTTGTGAATACTACGTTGAACAAGGCGAATAAGTTCTCCAACCCATAACACCGTGGACGAAACGCCTATAATAAGAAGCCAGGTTTGCCAGTCGAGCGGTTCCGTGCGGAATACGGCTCCACCGAATTGTACGATGAGGAATTGTCCGGCAAGAATAGCCAGTACAATAAGCTCCATCCCATACGATTTGGAAAGTCCCTTGAATGCCGAATTGGTAGTACCGAATACACGGGCATTGAACAGATTCCAGAATTGCAGCATGACAAAGAAGGTGAAGAAAATGGTCAGGTTGTGTATATCCATACCTTCCGTGCTGTGGTCGAAATAATAAATCATTCCGAGCAGTACGATGAGGAAGATGGAGCCCACACCTAATATATTAGACCGCATTGCCTTACTGATAATAAAATCAGTGCTTCGACGGGGTTTCTCAAGCATCACGGTTTCGCTGGGCGGAATGGAAGCAAGTGCCAAAGCGGCAAAAGTGTCCATAATCAGGTTCACCCATAACATTTGTGTTACAGTCAGCGGAAGTTCCGTACCGATCACAGAACCTAACAAGACAATGAGCAGTGCTACGAAGTTGATCGTCAGCTGGAAAACAATGAAACGCTGGATATTCTTATACAGGGAGCGTCCCCACATAACGGCAGTTCCGATACTGTTGAAGGAGTCGTCGAGCAGGGTAATATCGCTGGCCTCTTTGGCAACAGAAGTACCTGTACCCATTGACAAACCTACTTGGGCATGATTCAAAGCCGGAGCGTCATTCGTTCCGTCTCCGGTTACAGCTACCACTGCTCCTTTTTGTTGAAGCAGTTGTACCAGACGTTGTTTGTCTGTCGGACGGGCGCGGGACATGATTTTTAAGTCCATCACTCTGTCCAGTGCTTCTTCATCGCTCAATTCGGCAAATGCAACACCGGTGATTCGATTTCGTTCCGTATCAGTTTCAGAGTTCCAAAGACCTATCTGGCGTGCGATTTCCGTTGCAGTTCCCGGAGTATCACCGGTCACGATCTTGATGCCGATACCTGCGGACTGGCATTTAGCAACCGCAGCAGGTACGTCCGGACGAATCGGGTCGGAGATGGCAACTACTCCCAAGAAATTCAGGTCGTTGGCTGAAACCAGTTCCGTACAATCGTTTGGCTCATTTTCTCCGACAATCTTGAATGCAAATCCAAGTGTACGCATAGCCATATTCTGATAGCCCAACAGTTGTGCTTCTACTGTGGAGCGATATTCTACGGCGTCCACTCGTCGTCCGTCCAGGACTACTTCTTTACACTTGCCCAAAACAATTTCCGGGGCTCCTTTTATATAAAGTATTTTTTTTCCGATCAGTGGCGACTCAACAAGGGTTGCCATGAATTTCCGTTCGGTAGAGAAAGTGAGTTGGTCGAGGATATGTGCTTTCTCGCGAAGTTCCAGATAATTTCTTCCCATCTCAGTCCAGCAT
>OGLN01002395.1_pt1 | contig 11644 bp, 10 predicted proteins | sample 1572641 | NCBI WGS metagenome assembly OGLN01 (sample SAMEA2581903, study PRJEB24529) | metagenome | biome: Human gut stool | place: China | collected 2011
TATGAGGATTGAAAAAATCTGAAAGTATTACAGCATCTACTGAAAATCTAAATCCATTTACCTTTTGAATAAGTTTAAAATTATCTCTGAGTATTGTCATATCCTCATTTTCATACAACATAATTATTCCTTTTCAAGCTCCTTATGAGCTAATTCTTCAGCAGTTTTTTCATTTTTTAATTTATTTGCTTCTTTTCTATTAAATCTGACTTCTTCAACATCAAATTTCATTAAGCCTTTATTTTCTACATCAACAAATAAATATCCATTAAGTGGACTTATACTTGAAACTTTTCCATCTCCCTTTGGAGTTCTTACCTGTTGATTTACAGCAGGATAATTTCTAAGAGCTTTTTCATATTGTTGATACTCATAGTTGATACAACATAAAAGTCTACCACATACCCCAGAAATTTTAGCAGGATTTATAACTAGTCCTTGGTCTCTTGCCATCTTTATAGATACAGAATCAAACTTATTAATGAATGTCCTACAGCATAGCTCTTTTCCACATACACCCACTGTTCCTAAAATTCTAGCTTCATCTCTAACACCTATCTGTCTTAGCTCTATTCTCACTCTAAAAATATTAGCTAAATCTTTAACTAAATCTCTAAAGTCTATTCTTCCCTCAGCTGTAAAATAAAATATCAATTTTGTTTTATCAAAGGTATATTCAGTTTCTACCAACTTCATTGGTAATTTATGATGAGCTATTCTCTCCTTACAGATATTTTTTGCTTCTAAAGAGTCAGCTTTCAATTGTATATATCTTTCCTCTTCCTCTTTACTAGCTCTTTTTATAACAGGTTTTAGTGGAAGAACTAGTTCTGTTTCTGGTATCATTCTAGCCTCTCCATAAACTAAACCTATCTCCTTACCTCTAACTGTATCTACTATTACCTTATCACCTTTTTTATACTCTACACCATCTATCACTTCAAAGTAATATCTTTTTTTAGTAACTTCAAACATAACTCCTAATACCTTATATAACTTTGGCTCTTGAGTTATTTCAAGTTCTTCTTTATTTATATCTTCCATCAAATCCTCCAACTACTCTCTAATAAATATTATTTAAAAGAAAACAATATTTATATCATCTTATCATAATTTTTCTTTCAAAACAAGATTTAGATTAATCCCTCTTGTAAAAAACTAAAATATCCATCTTTTGTGATAATTATATGCTCAAGAAGTTTTACATCTATCATCTCTAATACCTCTTGCATATGTTCAGTTATTTGAATATCCTGCTTAGATGGACGTAAATTTCCAGAAGGATGATTATGAGCAAATATAACTCCTTTAGCTTTGTACTGTATTACCTTTTCTAAAATCTCTCTAGGATAAACAGCACTTTTATCAATAGTTCCTACAAATAAAGTTTCGCTTCCCACTAATATATTAAAATTATTAAGAAAAATAACTTTAAACTCTTCTCGACTAGAAAATCCTATATCACTTCTTAAATATTTTAAAAGAGACTCTTTATCTCTAAGCTGTATCCCATCTCTTTTCATATCTCCTCTATAAAGATATTTAGATGTATCTCCTAAAAGCTTAAGAAATATAGCACTATTTTGCTTTATCCCTTTAACACTCATCAACTCATCTATAGAAGCCATTACAACTCCATCTAAATTTCCAAATTTTTCTATCAACTCTTTAGCTATCGGTTTGGTATCTTTTATAGGTATTGCATAAGTAAGAAGTAACTCTAATATCTCATACTCTAAAAAGGCTGAATAACCTCCTTGTAAATATTTTTGTCTTATTCTCTCCCTATGTCCCTTATATTTTTTATCCATACCTATCCCCCTAATAGTTATTGACTATTTAAATAAATCATATACTTCAGATGGAGTTTTCATTCCATTTATCATATCCAAAGCACAATCTATCATAGGATAAGTCAAAACAGCTCCTGTTCCCTCTCCTAATCTCATCTCCATATTGAGAAAAGCCTTCTCTCCTAATTCATTTAATACTACTTTCATTCCTGGCTCTTCACTCATATGAGTCAATAATATAAAATCTTTAACTTTAGGTTCTATCTTATATGCTGTAAGAAGAGCGACTGCTGAAATAAACCCATCTACTAACATCAGTTTTCTATATTTTACTGCTCCTAAGTACATTCCTACCATACAAGCTATATCAAGTCCTCCAACGTGAGCTAATATATCCACTGGTTCCATTTCAAAAGTATTGTATCTCTCACAAGATTCTTTTATCACTCTCTTTTTCTTAATTAATCCAGAATCAGAAAGTCCTCCTCCTCTTCCTACTATTTCATCTATATTACCTCTCGTAAAAGAGTATAATATTGCTGAACTTGTAGTAGTATTAGCTATTCCCATCTCTCCATTAGAAAAAACTGTAACCCCTTGAGATTTTTCTTTTATCATATCCATTCCTACTTGAATAGCTTTTAAACACTCTTCTCTACTCATAGCTGGCTCTTTATAAAAGTTATTTGTTCCTTTTTTTATATTTTTATTATATAAATTTGGATAATCTCTTGGTATAGGTTCTTTTATCCCTATATCCACAAGATTAAACTCCACTCCCAATCTTTTACTAAATAAACCAATACAAGCAATTTTATTTAGCATAGCCTCTGAAACTATTCTTGTATATTCTACTGGACAAGATGAAATCCCCTCTTCTAAAACTCCATTGTCTGCTGAAGCTACTATATGGCATTTCTTATCTACCTGTTTTATAGGGTAACCATATATTCCTGCCATCTTTACCACTATTTTTTCTAATACTCCAAGACTTCCTTGAGGTTTCATTTTTCTATCCAATTCCTCTTGAGCAAGTTGCATACTCTCTATATCTAAACCTCTTAGCTCTCCCAAAATATTTTTTATATCTTCCACACTAATCACCCTATATTTAATCCTTTTAATATTGGAAATCTATCTACAAACTCTATTATACATATTCCACCATTTTCTACTGAATATTTCCAGTAACTTTCTATTCCATTAGAAAAGTACCAACTTAATATACAGTTTATTACTCCCCAATGAGTAACTACTAAATTGTTTTTTTCTAAATCTAAACTCTCTACAAACTCAACAGCTCTTTTTTGCAAATCTTTTGGATTTTCTCCAGTGATAAAATTAAAATTCTGCCAATCTTTTTCACTCTCTTTACACTCTTCTGGATATTTTGATTTTATCTCTTCATAACTAAGTCCTTCAAAAATTCCAAAATTTAATTCTCTTAGCCTTTTATCTAAAACTAACTCTTTTTTTAAATAATTAACTAATCTTGCTGTTTCACTGGCTCTTTTTAAATCACTAGAATATATATTATCATATGATATTTTTCTTAGAACCTCTTTGGCTCTCTCTCCCTGTTCTCTTCCCTTTTCATTTAGAGCTGGGTCTAACCAACCAAAGTATATTCCTTCTACATTCATATCTGTTTGTCCGTGACGTACTAAAATAAGCTTTCCCATATTTACACCTATACTAACAACATAGCTCCTATATATAGTAAGAAAAGAACTAAAACTTCTGAAAGCTCTACCACAGCTCCTAGTGTATCTCCAGTTACTCCCCCTATTTTTCTAGTCATAAGTTTTGCAAAAATAAATCCTAATAACATCACAACAGGAATAATTATAAGTATAGTAAGAGGTATAAAGAATACATAACATACTATACCACTAAATATTAATGTAAGTATTGTAGCTACTACTACTCCAAAACCATCAGTATTATCTACAAAAGTTTTTCCCATTCCTGTTGCTCTAGCATAAGGAGCAGAAGCACAGTTTATTACACTATTTAATCTCGCTATAGCTGGTGTCAATAACAATACTATACCTGATGGTATTCCTGCTATCATATCCAACTCATATATTAAAGCCACTTTTAATATGAAGTAAAGTATCAATACTAATCCACCATTAGTCCCTAATCTCGAGTCCTTCATTATATCTAACATTTTTTGCTTACTTCTATAACTAAAGATTCCATCAAAGGTATCAGCTAGTCCATCTAGGTGTAATCCTCCTGTAAGTATTACCTCTATAATTACAAGTGTAACAACCATTACCATTGGAGAGTATATTACATAGCTAAGAGCCCAGAAAAAAGCTAGCAATATTAATCCCATTACCATTCCAACTATTGGAAAAAATTTCATACTCTTTCCCAATGAATCAGAATCAAATTTTGGTTCAAATCCAATTGGTAATCTTGTCATAAATTTAAAAAGTAGTGCTATTCCGTTCATATATTTTCCTCCATTATTATTTCAATTTTAATTGTAAACCTGATACTGCCATATAAGCTTCATCAGAATATTTTCCTGCCATTTGATTTACTTTTCCACAAATATCTCTAAAATATCTTCCCAAAGGATAAGGTGGTATCACTCCCATTCCTAACTCATTAGATACAATTACTGTATCCATTGGTATCTCTTTAAAATAATCAAAAAGTTTATTTACTTCTTGAGATATCTCCTTTTCTATTTGTTCTAAACTTTCCATAGGAAGATTATCCCAATCTATATCCTTATCCATTATCATAAGATTAGTTACCATATTAGTTAGACAATCAAGTAGTATTACTCCATCTTTTGCCACATAAGGAGATATTTTTTTTATTAAATCTCTGTACCCTTCTATTGTTATCCAATCCTCTCCTCTCTGCTCCCTATGTTTTTTCACTCTCAGCTTCATCTCATCATCAAAGGGAATCGAGGTAGCTATATATATTCTTTTAGTATATTCTCTATCAAATATATATTGCTCTGCTTGAGCACTTTTTCCACTCCTTGCTCCCCCTGTAAAATATATTATTCTTCCCATATTTTCACTTCCTAAAAACTTCTATTACTCTGATTATAACATAAATATAGCTCTTAGGTAAAGAAAAAAGAAAGTAACTTAAATATCCAGTTTTTTCTAACAATTTCTTAAAAAAGTATGGTATAATTTTTTAATAGAAATTTTTATTATTTAGAGATAAGGAGTATTTTATGAATAAAAATATTAATGAGATAGATAAAAAAGTTATAAAGTTTCTTTTATCAGCTGGAGTATATAGTGATTTAGCAATTACAAAAAATCTTGGAATAACCTATGAAGAGTTAGAAAAATCCTACGAGAATCTTTTAAAAGAGGGTTATTTAGAAACTTATGAAGAGTATCAAAAAAGAGAGAAAGAAGAGTGTTCTTCACACTCTAACTGTAATACTTGTTCTAAGTCTAATAGTAGTTGTGGAAGTTGTTGTTCTAAATCCCAAGATTATTCAAATGTGAAAGTTATAACTTGGAAAGCTATTGATGAATTTCAAGAGTAATAAACTATTTAATAATATTAATTTACAGATAATAGGGGGCATAAATGTTTTTAAAAGCAGTTGAAATATTCGGTTTTAAATCCTTTGGTGAAAGGGTATATATAGAGTTTAATAGAGGACTTACTTCAATAGTTGGTCCCAATGGAAGTGGAAAATCCAATATTCTTGATGCTGTATTATGGGTTTTAGGGGAGCAATCCTATAAAAACATTAGAGCTAAAGAGAGTTCTGATGTGATTTTCTCTGGTGGAAAAGATAAAAAAGCTATGAATTTTGCTGAGGTTTCCCTCTATATAGATAACAGTGATAGTTTTTTAGCAGTGGAAAATGATGAGATAAAAATAACTAGAAAGTTGCACTCTACTGGTGAAAATGAGTATTTTATCAATGATTCTAAATCAAGATTAAAAGATATAGCTAATCTATTTTTAGATACAGGAGTTGGAAAAAGTGCTTATTCTGTAATAGGACAGGGAAAAGTAGAAAGAATAATCAGTTCCTCTTCTAAAGAGATTAAAAGTATTATAGAGGAAGCTGCTGGAATAAAAAAATTCCAAGGGCAAAAAAATGAAGCTGTAAAAAATCTTGAAAATGTAGATACAGAGCTTGAAAAAATAGATTTAATTCTCAATGAAGTGGGAGAAAATAGAGATAAAGTAGAAAAACAAGCTGGAAAAGCTCAAGAATATTTAGAGTTAAAAAAAGAAAGGGATTCACTTGCTAAGGGAATATATCAATGTGAGTACAATAATAAAAACAGTGAGCTAGATAAAAGTAATCAAAGTAAAGAAAACCTAGATAGTGAAAATAATAAATTACAAACAGAGTTTGAAGAAATTGAAAATAGATTAGAAATAATTGATAAAGAAAAAATAGAGTTAAAAAAATATATAGAGGAAAACGGAAATAAAAATCAAGAATTAAAAAGAGAGATTGAAAGTAAGGAAAAAGAAAAAGTAAGAATAAGTGAAAGATGTGCTAGCTATAAAAGGGAGATAGAGGAAAGAGAAAGTAGAGTTACAGCTGGAGAAAGTAAAATTGAGGAGAAAAGAAAAAGTTTAGCTGAATTAGATAAAGAATCTCTTCTTGTTGCACAAAAAATAGAGTTACTATCTGAAGAAAATCAAATCTTTGAAAAAGAGATAAAGGATTTAGAGAAATCTAAAGAGGATTTTGAAACAGCTAGAGAGATAAAAAAGAAAAAAGTGATGGAACTTGAGTTAGAAAAAATGAAACTCATTAATGAGATTGAAAATTCTAACAGAAGGGTAAAGGGAAGCACTAATAAGATAAACTCTTTAAAAGAGGAACTAGAAGCAGCAAATAAAAAGATTTTTGAAGCGGAAAAAGAGTTAGTTAGTGCTAAAAAATCTAAAGAGGAAAAAACTTTAAGTCTCGAAAATATAAAGGGAAGAGGAGAGTTTTTAGAAAAAGAGATTAGTAGATGTAGCCAAAGAATGAACAAGCTTTCTGAAATAATTAGAAGTTCTGATTATGATGAAAAAAGATATTCGTCAAAATTACAGGCTCTACTTAGAATGGAAGAAAATAATGAGGGATTTTTTAAGGGAGTAAAAGAGATATTAAATAGTAAGATACCTGGAGTAGAGGGAGTTTTTATCTCTCTTGTCAATGTTCCTGAAAAATATATGAAAGCTATTGAAGCTGGAGTCCCTGGAAATATACAAGATATCATAGTTTCAACAAGTGATGTAGCAAAAAAAGCTATCAATATTTTAAAAGAGAAAAAAGTAGGAAGAGCCTCTTTCTTAGCATTGGATACTATTAAGGTAACTCCTAAAAAAGAGCCAAATATTAAATTAGATGGAGTTATTGGACTAGCTTCTAACCTAGTAGAAACCCAAGATAGATATAAAATAGTAGCAGAATTTATATTAGGAAATCTTCTTGTAGTTAAAAATATGGATACAGCTCTTAAGATAATAAAAAACTCTCTTTTTGCTGGAAACGTAGTTACTTTAAGTGGAGAACTTCTTAGCTCAAGAGGTAGAATTACAGGTGGAGATTCTGGTAACTCTACTGCTAGTCAACTTTTTGAGAGAAAAAGAGAGATAAAACAACTTAAAGAGCAAGTAGAAATTTTGAAAAAGAGAATTGAAGAGAGTGTTGAAGAACAAAATAAAATTAATAAAGAGTTGGAAAATTTTGAAAATGAAATAGATAGAATAGACAGTACTGAAGAGGAGCTTAGAAAACAAGTAAGATTAGCTTCAGAGTATTTTGAAGAGTGTAACTCTAAAGTAGAAAGAGTAAGTAAAGAGATTAGAACTATTAAAATAGAGCTAGATGAAGAGATAAAATACAGTGAGGAGTTTGAGAAAAAAATTACAAACTCTAACAACGAGATGGATAAGATACAAATTATTGTTAATGAACTTAAAAAAGAGGAAGAGGAAGATATTTTAAAAGCTCAAAAAATAAATAGTATAATCACTCAAAAAAGAGAGGAGTTCTCTGATAAAAAAATAATTTTCTTAAATGCTCAAGATAGAATAAGTCAAATTGAAAGAGAAAAAGATAGAGAAGAGAAAGAGTATAAAATTCTTTTAAGTGAAAAAGAGGATATAAAACAAAAAATCTCCCTATTGAGAAAAGAGGTAGAAGTATTAGAAAAGAGTGAAAGTGCTCTTACTCAAGAGATTGATGAAAGACTTCAAAAATATGAAAGTGAAAATATTGAGATAACAGAGAAAAAACAAATAAATGAAAAGTTAAGTGAAGAGGAAAGAGAATTAATTAAAAAAAGAAAAGAGATAGATAGTTTTCTACTTCATAAAAGAGATGCTTTGAACAAATTAAATGATTTAATTGAAAGATTAAAAAGTGATTTGGAAAGATTAAAAGAAAATCTTGAGTCTTTAGAAGAAATAGAGAGTGTTGAAATTAGTATAGAAAATATCAAAGAGTGTAAAGAGAGATTTAAATCTTTAGATAACAGATTAAAAAATTTCCAAGCAAAAAAAGAGGATTTAGTTAAGGGAAAAAATGTACTTTTAGATTTAATAAAAGAGATAGACGAAACTATACACAGTAGATTTTTTACTGTCTATAAAGCTATTGATGAAAATTTCAATAAGATGTGTATGGAAACTATAAATAATGCTGAAGGAAAATTAATTTTAAATAACCCAGATAACTTTGATGAGTGTGGAGTAGAGATATTTGTTAAATTTAGAAATAAGAAAAGACAATCTCTATCTTTATTATCTGGTGGAGAAAAATCTATGGTTGCTATTGCCTTTATTATGGGAATATTTATGTTCAAACCTAGTCCATTTACATTCTTAGATGAGATAGAAGCAGCACTTGATGAAAAAAATACTAGAAAATTAATAGGTAAACTAAAAGAATTTACAGATAAATCTCAATTTATATTGATTACTCACAATAAGGATACTATGAGAGAATCTGAAAGTATATTTGGAGTAACTATGAATAAAGAGATTGGAATATCTAAAATTGTTCCTGTAAAATTTTAAATATAGAGTGTGAAGAGAATTAAAAAATGGAAAATTCCTTGACTTTTTACTTTTACTAAGGGTAAAATATAGAGTAGAACATTTTTATTTGAGGAGTAATAATGAGGATATTAGCATATATATATTACCTCATCACATCTTTAAGGAACTTTCTCTATGATAAGAGAATTCTTCCTATAAGGAGGGTAGAGGGAGTAGAGATTATCTGTATAGGTAACATCACAGTAGGAGGAACTGGTAAAACTCCCGCTGTACAATATTTTGTAAAAAGATTACAAAAAATGGGAAGAAAAGTAGCTGTTGTTTCAAGAGGATATAGAGGAAAGAGAAAAAGAGAGCCTCTTTTAGTAAGTGATGGATATGAAATTTTTGCTACTGCTAGAGAGAGTGGAGATGAACCATTTATACATGCTCTTAATTTAAAAGTTCCCATTGTTGTCAGTTCAAATAGATATAAAGGTTGTATGTTTGCTAAAAAACATTTTGGTGTAGATACCATTGTTTTAGATGATGGATTTCAACATAGAAAGCTTTATAGAGATAGAGATATTGTTTTAATAGATGCTACTAATCCATTTGGTTGGGGAGAGGTTCTTCCTAAAGGAATGCTCCGTGAAGATTTTAAAAAAGGAGCAAGAAGAGCTTCTGAATTTATTATAACAAAATCTGATTTAGTAAGTGAAAGAGAAGTTGAGAGAATAAAAAAATATCTTAAAAAGAAATTAGGAAAAGAGGTTTCTATAGCAAAGCATGGTGTTACATCTCTTTGCGATTTAAAAGGAAACCAAAAACCTCTTTTCTGGGTAAAAGGAAAAAGAGTTTTACTATTTTCTGGATTAGCTAACCCTTTAAATTTTGAAAAAACAGTGATCTCATTAGAGCCTTCATATATTGAAAGAGTAGATTTTATGGACCACCATAACTTTAAAAGAAAAGATATCGAACTTATACAAAGACGTGCTGATAGTATGAAAGCTTCATTTATAATAATGACTGAAAAAGACTTAGTAAAACTTCCTACTGATATGCCTATGGAAAATTTCTTTGTCTTAAAAATAGAGTTTACAGTTTTAGAGGATAATTGTTTAAAAGGAATTGGAGGAAATATAAATAATGCAATGTGATATGCTAAATATAATAAAAGAAAAGAAAGCCAGTGAACTTTTCAATCTTTTAGAAAGTCAAGGTAAGATAGAAGTTTTGAGTGAATGTGCTCAATTTTTAGATAAAAGAGCATATATCACTATTGATACAAATGGAAATCTAAAAAGAAAAAAAGGAAGTATAGCTCTTCCAGTAATAGCTTTTTTAAATGATAATAATCTTTTTGTAGAAGAGTTACTATACTCTTGTGATATAAAAGAGAGACAAAATTTAGACAAAATTGAAAGATATTCTAGTTTAGATATAGAAAAAGTAAAAACTAACTATATTAAAACTCTTTTTAATGGAAATCTTGAGTTTGCAAAAAGATATGGAAAAGAGTTGTTCTTAAGAGATAGAGAAGAGTTTTTTAAAATCTCTTCTAATTTTGCTCTAATAGGAACTAACAATATAAAACCTCTTATGGTATTAGCTTTAAATAAACTTATATCTGAATACAATGAAAATATTTTCTATATCTTCATACAATATATGGTAAAATTTAGAGATAATACAGAGATATATGAAAAAGTTAGTGAATATGAAGGAGAAACTAAGGAGATAAAAGAGATTTTAAAACCTAATAAAAATCTTTTAAAAAGCCTTGAAGGATTAGAAATTTTATCTTCCTTAAAATTAGTAGAGAATATAGATATATCTAATAAGAAGAAAGTCTTAGGAAAATTAAAATATATGATAGAAAATATAAAAGATTATACTCCACTTAGAGAAGTAGAAAAAAAACTTTTGGAGAGTTTTTTATAGGAGGTAGTGATGTTAGAGTATTTTAATAGCAAACTGATTACCTATATTAATGGAAAACATACAAAAGAGGAAGTTTTAAAAATATTAGTAGATTTAATTAGAGAAAACACTGATATCTTAAAAGATGAACAGCATTTCTATGAAAATATAATGGCTAGAGAGGAATTAGGAAGTACTGGTATAGGTCAAGGAATTGCTATTCCTCATGCTAGAAGTGAAAAAATAGAAGAGATAGTAGTAGCAGTTGGATTAGTTGAAAATAAAATAGATTTTAATTCTCCAGATGGAGAAGGAGTAAATCTTATTTTATTAGTAGGTGCTCCTAAAGGAAAAAATAGAGAATATCTATCTCTTGTTTCTGAACTTATGAGAACTTTTAGAAATAAAAAATTAAGAGAAGCTGTAACTTGTGCTTCTAACTATCAAGAGCTTTTAGAAGCTATTGCGGAGTTAAAATGAGAATAGGAATTTATGGTGGAAGCTTTAATCCCATACACAAAGCTCATGTTGAAATAGTAAAATTTATTCTTAAAAAACTAGAATTAGATAGAATAATTATTATTCCTGTTGGAAAAGCTTCTCATAGAGATGATATTATGCTAAGTGGAGAACTTAGAAAAAAAATGTGTGAATTAGCCTTTGAAGGAAATGAAAAAATAATTATCTCTGATATTGAAATAAAAAGTAAAAAAACCTCTTATACTATTGATACCTTAAAAAAAATAATATCTTTTTATGGTGGACACCATGAATTTTATGAAATAGTTGGAGAAGATTCTGCTTATAATTTTTCTAAATGGAAAGATTATAAAAAAATATTAGAGTTAAGTAAAGTTATTGTTTTTCGTAGAGAGGGTTATAATGGTGGTGTTTCTCATAATAATATAATCTATTTAGATACTCCA
>OGLN01002416.1_pt1 | contig 11541 bp, 10 predicted proteins | sample 1572641 | NCBI WGS metagenome assembly OGLN01 (sample SAMEA2581903, study PRJEB24529) | metagenome | biome: Human gut stool | place: China | collected 2011
TTGTCGATACGAATGATGTTTGGGACGATGGCGACCGGGTCGGAATCACGATCGCTCCCGAAAATATACGGATTGTTCAATCAACTAAAAAGGAAGGAAGTGATAAGTAAGATTTCAGCTTTTTTTATGCGGCGTAAGAACTGGACGATTCCTTATGCCCTGTTTTTGGCTGTCTTTGTCGTAATGCCCTTGTTGTTGATCGTATTATATGCGTTTACAGATGCCGACGGAGCGTTCACTTTTGCTAATTTCCGTAAGTTCATGGTACACCCCGAAGCGATGAATACGTTCGTCTATTCGATCGGGATTGCGATTATCACGACGCTTGTCTGTCTTATCCTGGGCTATCCGGCTGCTTATATCCTGAGCCAGGAGCGTTTTAACACTTCCCGGACGATGGTCGTGCTATTCATCCTGCCGATGTGGGTGAATATCCTGATCCGTACGCTGGCTACGGTAGCATTGTTCGATTTCCTAAACCTGCCGTTGGGAGAGGGGGCGTTGGTTTTCGGTATGGTGTATAACTTTATCCCTTTTATGATTTATCCTATTTATAATACGTTGCAAAAAATGGATCATAGCTATATTGAGGCGGCGCAGGATTTGGGAGCCAATCCCCTGCAAGTTTTTCTGAAAGCAGTGCTTCCGCTTTCCATGCCGGGCGTGATGAGTGGGATCATGATGGTTTTTATGCCGACTATTTCGACGTTCGCTATTGCCGAATTGCTGACGATGAACAATATAAAACTTTTTGGTACGACCATTCAGGAGAATATAAATAACAGTATGTGGAATTATGGAGCAGCACTTTCGTTGATAATGTTGTTGCTGATAGCCGCTACTTCACTTTTCAGTACAGATGATAAAGATAACTCTAACGAAGGAGGTGGGCTATGGTAAAGAAGATATTTGCACAGACTTATTTGTGGATATTGCTGTTGTTGCTTTATTCTCCCATCGTAATTATCGTCATTTATTCATTTACTGAAGCTAAAGTTTTGGGTAACTGGACAGGCTTTTCTACTAAATTATATTCTTCGCTTTTCACAACAGGTGCACATCACTCTTTGATGAATGCACTGATTAATACGATTACTATTGCTTTGCTTGCTGCAACTGCATCTACATTGCTGGGAAGTATTGCCGCTATCGGTATCTTTAATTTGAAATCCCGCTCACGAAAGGCGATTGGTTTTGTGAATAACATACCTATTCTGAATGGTGATATTATAACCGGTATTTCTCTTTTCCTTTTGTTTGTTTCGTTGGGAATCACACAGGGATACACGACAGTTGTATTGGCACACATTACATTCTGTACACCGTATGTCGTATTAAGTGTTTTGCCCCGTTTGAAGCAGATGAATCCGAATATTTATGAAGCTGCCCTCGATTTAGGAGCTACTCCTATGCAGGCCTTGTGGAAAGTCATAATTCCGGAGATTCGTCCGGGAATGATTAGCGGCTTTATGCTTGCACTGACACTATCCATTGATGATTTTGCCGTAACTGTATTCACTATCGGTAATCAAGGTTTGGAAACGCTTTCTACTTATATCTACGCCGATGCCCGCAAGGGAGGTTTGACCCCGGAACTTCGCCCGCTTTCGGCTATCATTTTTGTCGTGGTACTGGCGTTATTGGTTGTAATCAATTACCGGGCAGGAAAAACGAAGAAAAAAGATTAATAGACTATCAAATGTGCTACTACGTAAATAATATGAAAAGAATAATTCCTGTTATCCTGTTTTTACTGACTTTGACCGGTTGCTACAATTCCGGTGAACCGCGTGAGCGGGTCCTTAAAATCTACAACTGGGCGGATTACATCGGCGAAGGTGTACTTGAGGATTTCCAGGCATATTATAAAGAACAGACCGGTGAGAATATCCGTATCGTTTACCAGACATTCGACATCAACGAGATCATGCTGACGAAGATTGAAAAGGGGCATGAAGATTTTGATGTTGTTTGTCCTTCGGAATACATCATCGAGCGTATGCTGAAGAAGCATTTGTTGCTACCTATCGACACGAATTTCGCACATTCTCCCAATTACATGAATAATGTGGCTCCATTTATTCGTAAGCAGATTAATAAATTGAGTCAGCCGGGTGAAAAAGCCAGCCGCTATGCTGTATGTTATATGTGGGGGACGGCAGGTATTCTGTATAACCGGGCTTATGTGCCCGATTCGGTAGCCCTGTCCTGGGATTGCCTTTGGAATAAAAAGTATGCCGGAAAGATCCTGATGAAGGATAGTTATCGTGATGCTTATGGAACAGCCGTGATTTATGCGCATGCAAAGGAACAGAAGTAGATATTAAATCATCTGGTAAAACAGTGGGGACTTATATTTATGATACGTTATTACAAAAGCCAGATCAAAAAATTAAAGGAAAATTAATTCGAACCATAGAACGAGAAAACTATACAAACGAGTTATCTCTAATTTTGGAAAATCAAAAAAAATTCCATCTTGAATTACAAGATAGGGAATTATATCATCAATGTATAGAATTGCTTTATTATAAAAAGGAGGCACATAAAAGAGTTATTGGAACTTGGGATTTTACTTCGTTATTCATAAAAGACATATTGTTTTATCAACGACCATTGAAAAGCAAAAAGGCTTTGATTGATAATTGCCCGTATGAAGAATCCTTTTATATAGAAAATGGGGAGAAAAAAAGTAAACCAAGGAAATGTATTGCAAAATCCCATCCTCTGTTCCAAGAATTTCGGATATGGCAGTTTATTTCCAATTTAAGGATTTATCAAAAAGTGAAAGAGGTGGACGGCAAATTGCAGTTTAACGTTGATGTAACAAGTGATTTTTTGAGAGATGAAAGCGCTTATGTGGAATTGTTCAAATGGCTTAATGAACGGGCAGAGGTTTCGCAAGAAGATTTGTTGAAGCATTTAGGCCTTAAAAAGACGAAGACGGAAGATACGGTGTCTTTATATCGATGGAATTATGTAGAGGATAAAAAATATCCCGGTAATAAAACTCGTAGTTCTATTTTGAAAAAGTTATTGAAGCTAGAACTCTTCTAAGAGATGGGAAATTTCAAAATGTTAGTGAAGCTGTTAAGGAAGTTGGAATAAGTAGAAGTACATATTATAAATATAAAGATTTTGTTTTTTCTCCTTCAGATAGTAATATTGGAAGAAAAGCACTTATTTCAATAATGCTTGAAGATAAAAAAGGAGCTCTTTCTGAAATTTTAAATTTTTTATACTCTGTTGAATGTAATATTATTACTATTAATCAAAATATTCCCATCAATGAAGTTGCATCAATCATCATTTCAATGGATATTTCTGATACTAAAACACCAATAGAAGAGATATTAGTCAATCTAAAAACTGTCAAATATGTTGTTTCATCTAAGCTAGTAGCTTTAGAGTAAATAATAAATATTATTACTTGAAATAAAAAGAGAAAACTATATTTTAAACTTGATAAAATTTATCTCTATAGTTTTCTCTTTTATTATTTTTATTTAAATTTGTATACGGGCAGTAATAATTATACTATTTTTGTTGTCCAATCTTCTACATTCCAAACTTCTGTTACTACATCCATATAAAAATCTGGCTCGTGACTAACTAATACTATTGTTCCTTTAAACTCTTTTAAAGCTCTTTTTAGCTCTTCTTTGGCATCTATATCCAAGTGATTAGTTGGTTCGTCTAAAACAAGCAAATTAATCTCTCTAAGCATAAGTTTACATAGACGTACCTTAGCATTTTCTCCTCCAGATAATACTTGCATCTGACTTGTTATATGATTAGTAGTTAAACCACATTTAGCAAGAGCAGCTCTTACTTCAGCATTAGTCATACTTGGAAACTCATTCCATATCTCATCTAAAGCTGTAGTAGTATTTCCTGCTTTTTCCTCTTGTTCAAAATATCCAATTTCTAAAAATTGTCCATGTTCTATTTCTCCAGATATAGGTTTTATCTTTCCTAATAAAGTTTTTAATAGAGTAGATTTTCCAAGTCCATTTACACCTTTAATAGCTATTTTTTGATTTCTTTCAATAGTAAAGTTAAGAGGTTTTGTAAGAGGGTCATTATATCCAATAACTAAATCTTTTACTGTTATAACTTCTCTACTTGGAGTTCTAGCTGAACTAAATCCAAAAGTTGGTTTTGGTTTTTCCTTAGCTATTTCTATAATCTCCATTCTATCCAGTTTTCTTTGCCTATCTTTAGCAAGGTTTGTAGTAGCAACTCTAGCTTTATTACGAGCTATAAAATCTTTTAGATGCTCTATCTCTTTCTGTTGTTTTTTATATGCTTGCTCTAATTGTCTTTTCTTTAATTCATACATCTCTCTAAATTGATAGTAATCTCCAGTATAACGAGTCAATACAGCATTCTCCACATGATAAATAACATTTACAACAGAGTTTAAAAATGGAATATCATGTGATACTAATATAAAAGCATTCTCATAATTTTGTAAGAAGTTCTTTAACCACTCTATATGATTTTCATCTAAAAAGTTTGTAGGCTCATCTAATATTAATATCATTGGATTTTCTAATAAAACTTTAGCTAGTAATATCTTAGCTCTCTGTCCTCCAGAAAGTTCTGATACATCTCTTTCAAGACCTATATCCATAAGCCCAAGTCCTTTAGCATACTCTTCTATTTTAGAATCTAAAGAGTAAAAATCTCCACTGTCTAAGATACTTTGAATCTCTCCTACCTCTTCCATAAGAGCATCCATCTCTTCAGGAGTACAATCTCCCATTTTTTCATATAATCCCATCATCTCTTGTTCTAATTCAAACATATGATTAAAAGCTGACTTTAAAATATCTCTAATAGTTTTTCCTTTTTCTAAAGTACTATATTGGTCTAAATAGCCAGTAGTAATATGATTACACCAAGTAACTGTTCCCTCATCTGGCATAAGATTCCCAGTAATTATATTTAAAAATGTTGTTTTTCCCTCTCCATTAGCTCCTACAAGTCCTATATGTTCTCCTTTTAAAAGTCTAAAAGAAGCATCTTCTAATATTACTCTAGAACCAAAACCATGGCTGACATTTTTTACATCTAATATACTCATATCCTCTCCTTAACTCTCTATTTTTAAAATATTTTTTATATGAAATACAAGTGATAAAATTATAACTAATATTCCTGAAATTACAAATATATCTTGGATTCTTATAATATCAGCTATTGGACCGAAAAAACTCATTCCCAATGGCAAAGAACAAGTATTTACTATTTGTAAAAAACTAAAAACTCTTCCCTGAATACTATTATCTACTCTCCTTTGAATAGTTGTTATAATTGGTGTTGAATAACATGGAGAAGTAAAGCCCATCATAGTATTAATCAATAGATACAAAATAAAATATCTCATACTTCCTAATCCTACCATAAATAAACCATACATTATTCCAGATAAAAGTGTTATTTTCAATCCTAAATCTTTTTTTAATTTAGTTATAAAAATTCCTCCCAATATCATTCCAAAACTATATGTCATCTCAGTAAAACTAAACCTCCAAACCTCCATTCCAAAGGTCCTATTCACTAATAATGGATTTAAAAATGCTGATGGACTTATTAAAAACAGTATTATAAACTGATATAAAAAAAGGTATTTTAAACTTTTATTTTTGATTATATACATTATTCCAAACTTTAACTCTATAAAAAAATCATTCTTTTTATTCTTAGCTTCTCTAGAAAAAAGTTTTAAATTCAATGTTATTGTTATTAAAATTCCAATAATTGCTGTAATAATATCTATCATTAAAGTAAACTCTATTGTGCTTAAACTCAATACTATTCCACTTATAACTGGAGATAAAAAATTTATAACTGAAGAAATAGTGCTATATATTCCATTCACTCTAAATAATTTTTCCTCAGGTACAATTTGAGGAATTATAGTATTTACAGTTGGAGTCTGTACTCCAGTTCCAAATGAACGAATTATTAATACTACAAACAATAGATTATAATTTCTTTCTCCTAGAAAAAATGAGATTGCTAAAAGAAATGTAGAAATTGCTATAATACTATCTGAAACTATTAAAATAGATTTTCTATTATATTTATCTATCAAAGTTCCTGAAAAAAATGATATTAACATTTGTGGTAAAAAACCACACAATGTTGTTAATGTTAGAATTTTAGCTGAACCTGTTTCCAATGTCAAATACCATATAATTCCATACTGAACTATTGATGAGCCAAATAAAGAAATTGATTGTGCTACTATAAATTTCTTTGCTACTTTTTTCCAATTTTTCATAATCTATTACCTTCCTATTCTTAATTTTTAAGCAAAATAAAAGCCACAACAAAACATTGCTGTAGCCTTTAATTTTAAATCTTTCTTCAAAAATAGACATCACAAAATTGATATACTCAAATATATCTTTTCAATACTATTTTTGATGAAATAGGAAAGTTTTATACTTTCAGTTTTAGCTCCATACAATGTTTCATCTTGACAATTGTATAGAGCACATTTTTCTTTTTAGCTCATCTATTTTTACATTATTCATTTTAATTTCCTTCTATAATTTTATTCTCGTAATTTCCTTAGATTATACCTTGCTTTAAAATAAAAGTCAATCTGAGCTTATTTTATTTTTGTCTATATACATATTATTTTAAATATCCTATCAATAGAGCTATATCATTTCCTGTAACTCCACTTATTCTTGAAGCCTCTCCTATAGATAGTGGTCTTATCTCTTCTAATCCACTTCTAGCAATATTAGAGATTCCTTTTACTGTAGAAAAATCAAAATCTTTAGGTATTCTCATCTCTTCTAATCTTTTAAACTTCTCTATTTGCTCATTCTCTCTTTGAATAAAGATGTCATATTTTATAATAGTTTCTATCTGATTTTTAATAAATTCTGGATAATCTCCAATCTCAGTAACATCTTTTAGACTATCATAAGTTACCTCTTTAACCTTTAAAAGTTCTCCTATCTTTATTCCCTTAGCAAATTTTTGATTAGAACCTAATTTTTCTAAAAGTTCATTAGCTTTAACCATAGGTACACTTATCTCTCTAAGTCTCTCTATCTCACTATTTACAATATTAATAGCATTCTCTAAATACTCTAATTTTTCTTTAGATAAAAGTCCTATTTCCTTTGCCTTTTCATACAATCTCATAAAGGCATTATCAAATCTTAAAGTAAGTCTATACTCTGAACGAGATGGTAATACTCTATATGGTTCTGGAGTTTTCTTATGTATAATATCATCAATAAGAACTCCTATATATCCCTCACTTCTATCTATGATAACAGGTTCTTTTCCATCTAATTTTCTAGCAGCATTTACCCCAGCCATAAATCCTTGACAAGCTGCCTCTTCATAACCAGATGTTCCATTTATCTGCCCAGCAAAAAATAGCCCAGCTATTTTTTTACTTTCTAAACTTGGATATAATTGAGAAGCTGGAGCATAATCATACTCTACAGCATAACCATGTCTCATTATTTTAGCATTTTCAAGTCCAGCTATAGTTCTCATCATAGCTTCTTGAGCAAATGGTGGCATAGCTGTAGTTAAACCATTTACATAGATTTCTTCAGAATCAGCAGATTCTAACTCCAAAAATATTTGATGGTTTGTTTTATCTGGGAAATTAAGTACTTTTCTATCTAGTGACGGACAGTGTCTAGGTCCATGAGTCTCTATTATTCCACTTACTATTGGAGAGTATTTTAACATCTCTTTAGCCACTTCAATTGTTTTTTCAGTTGTGTGTGTAAGCCATGTAGGAACTACATTGTTTCTCTCTTTATTAGTAAAAATTGAGAAGTATCTAGGGTGTTCCTCTCCCTTTAATTCCTCCATTTTAGAGAAATCTATACTTCTTCTATCAAGTCTTGGAGGTGTAGCTGTCTGATATCTCTCTATATGGATTCCATGGTCTCTAAGAGAGTCTGAAAGTTTCTCAGCTGATTGCTCTCCCTGTCTTCCAGCAGAATAAATTACATCTCCTATAACTATCTTTCCTTTTAAGAAAGTTCCAGTACAAAGTACAACAGCTTTAGCAAAATAAGAGATTCCAAGTCTTGTTCTAACTCCTTTTATCTCTCCATCATCTACTATAATTTGTTCTACACAATCTTGAATCATATGAAGATTATCTGTATGCTCAAGTTTTTTTCTCATCTCTGTTCTATAAAGATATTTATCAGCTTGTCCTCTTGTTATTCTAGCTGCTGGTCCTTTACTCTCATTTAGATGTTTCAATTGAAGATTAAACTCATCTGTATGTTTTCCCATCTCTCCACCTAAGATGTCCATCTCTGCCACAAGATTACTTTTTCCAGGACCCCCTATTGAAGGGTTACATGACATCATTGCAATTGTATCTAAGTAAAGTGTAAATATAGCTGTATCTTTTCCAAGTCTAGCTGAAGCAAGTGCTGCTTCTACTCCAGCATGACCTCCTCCAACAACTATTACATCATAAATTTTTTTCATCTTCTCCTCCTAACTCCATAAATTAAGAAAGAGGATTACTCAAATTTGAGCATCCTCATTTTTTATTTTCCAACACAGAAATTGCTAAAAATATGGTCTAATAAATCTTCGCTAGAAATCTCTCCAGTTACTTCTGAAAGGGAATCTAAAGCTCCTTTTATATCAACAGCCATTAAATCCATTGGTAATCCAGCATGTATAGTATCAAAAATATTTTCTACATACTGTTTCGTTTTCTCTAAAGCAGATTTATGTCTAACATTTGTAATTGTTATCTTTTGAGAACTATCTTCAACATTTCCATCTACTATATGATGATAGATTTTATCTTCCATTTCATCAATACCTATATTTTTCATAGCTGAAATCTCTATCCAATTCTTTATCTTAGTTAGTTTTGATAAATCTACCTTTCTTTCCATATCTATCTTATTTAAGATACCAATTACTTTTTCAGAATTTATACTTTCATGGATTTTTATATCTTCCTCTTCTAGCTCTCTTGAACCATCTATTACAAATAATATGAGGTCAGCATTCTCTATCATTTTTTTAGATTTTTCTACACCTATATTTTCTACAATGTCATCAGTTTTTCTAATTCCAGCAGTATCTACTAAAATCAATGGTATTCCTTTTAAATTTACAACCTCTTCTATCACATCTCTAGTTGTTCCAGGAATATGAGTTACAATAGCTCTCTCCTCACGTAAAACTGAATTTAAAAGGCTTGACTTACCAACATTAGGTTTTCCTACTATGGCAGTCTTAATTCCCTCTTTAATCATCTTCCCTTTATCATAAGACTTAATTAATCTATCTGTTGTATCAACTACCTCTTGAAGGTTTCCTACTAGATTCTCTGGTAATGGGTCATCTATTCCTTCTTCTGGGTAATCAAGAACAACATTAATATGTGCAGCAACATCTAAAATTAATTTTTTAAGATGTTCTATCTGCTCTTTTAAATCCCCTCTAAGTTGGTTTAATGATAAAGATACTGATTTTTCTGTTTTTCCATGAATTATATCTATTATAGCTTCAGCTTGAGTTAAATCAATTCTTCCATTTAAAAAAGCTCTTCTTGTAAACTCTCCAATTTCAGCATGTCTTGCTCCATATTTTAAAACTGTTTCAAGAAGTTTTTCAGTTATTACAAATCCACCATGGCAATTTATCTCTACAATATTCTCTTTTGTATAAGTATGTGGAGCTTTCATAATAGATACCATTACTTCATCAATCAGTTGCTCTCCATCATAAATATGTCCATAGTTTATACTAAAATTTCTCAATTCCTCTATTTTTTTACCAGACTTTGGTTTAAAAATTTTTTTAAGAATTGTAAAAGCATCGCTTCCTGAAATTCTTACAATACCAATTCCCCCCTCTCCACGAGGAGTTGAAATAGCCGCTATAGTATCAAAAAGCATGATTGCCTCCCTATTTTTTTCTCTTAATAACAATATATCTCTTAGGATCTCTTCCCTCACTGTAAGTATCTAACTCTTGATACTTATTTACAACCTCATGTATTATCTTTCTTTCTCTTGGTGGCATAGGATTTAGTCTAACTGGTTTTCCAGATTTTAAAGCTTTCTCTGCCATTTTTTTTCCTAACTCTCTTAGTGTTTCAGTTCTTTTAGCTTTAAATCCCTCTACATCTACTTCAATTCTATAATCTTTCATTATTGAATTTAAAAGATATTCAAAACTATTTAAAGTTTTTCCTTTTTTACCTATGATAATTCCATTATCTTCTCCATATAAATTAACAAGATAATTTCTATCACTTAATCTATCTACTTCAACTTTTAGCACTAAACCAATATTTTCTAAGAGTTCTTCAGCTTTCTTTTGAATAGTTTCAGATATGTCCTTTTTATCTTTTTTTACTTCTTTAATATCAATAGTTTGTTCTTTAACATGTTCTTTTTTCTTTTCAGTTACTTCTATATCTTTGATTTTTTCAATTTTACTTTCTTTTTTCTCTTTAGGAGTTTTATCTATCTCTATTTCATAAACTCCTTCCCTATTAAAAATTCCTAAAAAAGATTTACTTTTTTGTTTCTCTATAACGTTAACTACTTGCTCAGGAGTTGCTTCCATGATTTTTAACGCTCTTGTTATAGCTTGCTCCTGACTCATAGCTTTAATTTCTATAACATTTTTCATAATAGTTTATTCTCCTTTTTTCATAATCAAGTATTGTTGAACTACTGCTGCAACACTTGATGCTAACCAATATATTTGTAATCCTGCTGGCATTTTATATGATATAAATACCATCATTAAAGGAAACATATACATCATATTTTTCATTTGAGGATTATCAGAAGATCCCATCACTTTTTGTTGTAAAAATGATACTACTCCATTTAGTATTGGTAATATATAATAAGGGTCTGGATTAACAAGTTGCATCCACAAAAATGTTGAATCTTGAGGTACTGTTACAGGGTCTCTTAAAACACCAAATAATGCCCATAATATAGGAAGCTGTATTAAAAGAGGTAAACATCCTCCCATTGGATTAACTTTATGTTTTTGATATAACTCCATAGTTTTTTGATTCATCATTTTAGGGTCATTTTGATATTGTTGCTTAATTTTTTCTATTTCTGGTTGTAGTACTTTCATACTTTTCATAGATTTATCTTGTTTTAAGGTCAATGGAAGTAAAATAATTTTAATAACAATAGTTGCAAGTATAATAGCTACTCCAAAATTTCCTGTTAAACTATACATTAAATGTAATAGAGCTGAAATAGCTCCTTTCAATAAACCATAAATATAACTCATTAATCCTCCTAATTTTTATCTCTTTTTTCTGGTACTGGATCATATCCTCCAGGATGAAAAGGGTGGCATTTAATTATTCTTTTTATTCCTAAAAAAATCCCTTTTATTATCCCAAATTTTTCTATTGCTTCATAAGTATAAGCTGAACATGTAGGATAAAATCGACAATTTTTTCCTAAAAATATAGATATATACTTTTGATAAAGTTTTATTAATAAAACTTTATCAAAAGTATATATC
>OGLN01002417.1_pt1 | contig 11538 bp, 9 predicted proteins | sample 1572641 | NCBI WGS metagenome assembly OGLN01 (sample SAMEA2581903, study PRJEB24529) | metagenome | biome: Human gut stool | place: China | collected 2011
GCTTGAAGTCGGTTTCGAACAGGTAGCCCGAACCTACGCCGATGCCCAGCGCCACGACGCGTTCGAAGGCGCGGCCTGTGGCGTCCTGGAACACCGCATAGCTCGAATTGAGTCCGCGGCCCTGGAGGAACATGCGCCGCAGCGAGGTTCCCGAGCCTTTCGGGGCGATCAGGATCACGTCCACGTCGGCCGGGGGCACGATGCCCGTGCGCTCCTTGTAGGTGATGCCGAAGCCGTGGGAGAAATAGAGGGCCTTGCCCGGCGTGAGGTGCTTTTTGATTGAAGGCCATACGGCGATCTGCCCGGCGTCGGAGAGCAGGTACTGGATGATCGTGGCGCGCTCGGCGGCCTCCTCGATGCCGAAAAGCGTCTGGCCCGGAACCCAGCCGTCGGCTACGGCCTTGTCCCAGCTCGCGGAGCCTTCGCGCTGGCCCACGATGACCCTGAATCCGTTGTCGCGCAGGTTGAGCGACTGTCCGGGGCCTTGCACGCCGTAGCCGATGACGGCGATGGTCTCGTCCTTGAGTGTTTTGAGCGCTTTTTCCAGAGGAAATTCCTCGCGGGTTACGACGTTCTCTTCGACGCCGCCGAAATTGATCTTTGCCATGATTTTCGTGATTTTGAGTTTGTTATATGTTCTGAAAGTTATTTTTCGCTTTTGCTCCCTTCTTCATCGGATTCGGCCCTTAAACGGTCGATTTCTTCAAGGTACTCGTTCAGCAGCTCGCGCCGCGACTTGATGATGGCCACCGTGCCGCTGCGCACGAACTGCTGTACGCCGTAGGGTTGCAGCAGGCGGAACAACGCCTGCGTGTCGGCCTTGTGGCCGGTCTTCTCGACGACGATGTAGTCCTCGTCGATCTCCAGAATGCGGACGTTGTGTTCCCTGACGAGTTGTTCGACGCCCCGGCTGCGGGTCACCTTGTAGAGGGCGATCTCCTGCTGCACGACCTCGTCGGGGGTGTAGACGAAGGTCTTCAGCACGTCGATCTTCTTCTCGACCTGCCGCACGAGTTTGTCGACCTGGTCGGGTGTGGTGCGGACCACGATGGTGAATTTGTGGATGCCCTGCAACGCCGATTCCGAGGTCGTGAGGCTCTCGATGTTCACGTCGCGGCAGGTGAAGACGGTGGTGATCTGGCTCAGCAGGCCCACCTTGTTCTCCGAAAACACGGTGATGATGTATTCCTGTTCCATACGCTGTTTCGTTTTATTCGAACCGGATTTCCGATACCGGGGCGCCCGCCGGGACCATCGGGAAAATGTTCTCTTCGCCCTCGACGCGCACCTCCAGCAGGAAGGCGCCTTCGGAGGCCTTCATGGCGGCGATTGCCTCGTCGAGTTCCTCGCGCCGTTCGACGCAGCGGTACGAAAGGCCGTTGCCGCGGGCGATCAGCCCGAAATCGGGGTTGACCATCTCCGTAAAGGAGTAGCGGCGGTCGTAGAACAGCTCCTGCCATTGGCGCACCATGCCGAGGAACGAGTTGTTCAGCAGGACGATTTTCACGGGGATCTTCGACTGGAAGATCGTGCCCAGCTCCTGAATGGTCATTTGCAGGCCGCCGTCGCCGGCGAAAAGGACGACTTCGCGGTCGGGGGCGCCCAGCTTGGCCCCGATGGCCGCCGGAAGTCCGAATCCCATCGTGCCGAGACCGCCCGAGGTAACCACGCTGCGCGTGCGGCGGAATCCGAAATAGCGCGCGGCGTTCATCTGCTGCTGGCCCACGTCGGTCACCAGCACCGCGTCGTTGCGGTAGGCCCGGGCCACGGCGGCGACCGCCTCGCCCATGCGGATACGCCCCTCGGCGGGATGCACGGCCTTGCGGATGACAGCTTCGTATTCGATCTGGTCGCAGGCGCGGAATCCGGCGATCCATTGGCTGTGGTCGCGTTTGCGGATACGCTCGGTGATGAGCGGCAGGGAGCGTTTCACATCGCCCACGACCGCCACGTCGGCCGGGATGATCTTGCCGATCTCCGCGGGGTCGATCTCCAGGTGGATCACCTTGGCGTTGGCGCCGAAATGCGCGGGATTCCCCGTCACGCGGTCGTCGAAACGCATGCCCACGGCCACGAGCAGGTCGCACTCCTGATTCTTGATGTTGGGACCGTAGTTGCCGTGCATGCCCAGCATGCCCACGTTTTGCGGATGGTCGGTCGGCAGGGCCGAGAGACCCAGCAGGGTCGAGGCGGCGGGCATGCCGCTCTTGTCGAGCAGCGCCCGCAGCTCGGTTTCGGCGTTGCCCAGGATGACGCCCTGGCCCACCATGACCAGCGGACGGCGGGCCTGGTCGATCAGCCGTGCGGCTTCGGCGATGCGTTCCGCGTCGGGTGCGGGCGCGGGGAGGTAACTGCGGATCGAGGTGATTTTTTCGTAGCGGAACGAAGCTGTTCCGCATTGTGCGTCCTTGGTGATGTCGACCACGACGGGACCCGGACGGCCCGAGCGGGCGATGTAGAAGGCCTTGGCGATGGCCGCGGGAATGTCCTCGGTGCGCTTGACCTGGCAGTTCCATTTGGTGACGGCCTGCGTGATGCCGACGAAATTGGTCTCCTGAAAGGCGTCGGTGCCCAGCAGCGCGGAGCCGACCTGTCCGGTGACGAGCACCAGCGGCGTGGAGTCCATCAGCGCGTCGGCCAGCCCCGTCACGGTGTTCGTGGCGCCGGGACCCGAGGTCACCAGACAGACCCCCACGCGGCCGCTGACGCGGGCATAGCCCTGTGCGGCGTGCACGGCGCCCTGCTCGTGGCGCACGAGGATGTGGCGCAGGCGGTCGCGGTAGTCGTAAAGCGCGTCGTAGACGGGGATGATCGCGCCTCCGGGATAGCCGAAAACGGTTTCGACGCCCTCTTGGAGAAACGATTCGATCAGGGCCTTCGATCCCGTCATCGAGGGGTCGGAGGCCGTGCGTCGCTCTTCGGGACGGAGTGTTTGAGAGGTATTCATTGCGGGTCCGTTTTTTTATTCTTCGTTATCGTCGACGATACGTACGGCGCCCTTGTCGGCCGAGCTGACCAGCCGGGCATAGGCGCGCAGCGACGCCGGAACGCGGCGGTCGCGGCCGGCGGGGCGGAAGCGTTCCTGTGCGGCCATGCGGGCGGCGATCTCCGCATCGTCTACCGCGAGGCGGATCGAGCGGCCGGGGATGTCGATCTCGATCTCATCGCCCGTGCGGACGACGGCGATCTCCCCGCCCGAGGCGGCTTCCGGCGAGACGTGGCCGATCGAAAGCCCCGAGGTTCCGCCCGAGAAACGCCCGTCGGTGATCAGCGCGCAGGCCTTGTCGAGGTGTTTCGACTTGAGGTACGACGTGGGGTAGAGCATCTCCTGCATGCCCGGGCCGCCCTTGGGGCCTTCGTAGCGGATGACGACCACTTCGCCCGGCTGCACCTCGTCGGCGAGAATGCCGTTCATGGCCTGCTCCTGCGATTCGTAAACGCGCGCCGGGCCGCGGAAGACGAACAGTTTTTCGTCCACGCCGGCGGTTTTGACGACGCAGCCCTGCCGGGCGATGTTGCCCGTCAGCACGGCCAGTCCGCCGTCGCGGAAATAGGCGTGCTCCACGTCGCGGATGCAGCCCGCCGTGCGATCGGTATCGGGTTCTTCGTAGTAGGAGTGCTGTGCGCCCAGCTCGCGGCTGTAATGGCCTGCCGGGGCGCTGAGCGCGCGGCGTCGCGCGGCGTCGGCGGCTGCCGGGTTGAGAATGTCGCAGGCCGGGATCGCTTCGCCCAGCGTGCGCCCGTCGACGCGCAGGACCGAGGTGTCGAGCAGTCCGGCACGGTCAAGCTCGCCCAGAATGGCGAAGATGCCTCCGGCACGGTTGACGTCCTGGATGTGGTAGTGCGAGTTGGGGGCGACCTTGCAGAGCACCGGGACCCGGCGCGAAAGGCGGTCGATGTCCTGCATCGTGAAATCGACGCCGGCCTCGTGGGCCACGGCCAGCAGGTGCAGGACCGTGTTGGTCGAGCCGCCCATGGCGATGTCTAACGACATGGCGTTTTCGAAGGCGGCCTTCGTGGCGATCGAACGCGGAAGCACCCGCTCGTCGCCCTCGAAGTAGTAACGTTCGGCATTGCGGACGATGAGCGCCGCAGCGTCCTCGAACAGCCGGCGGCGATTGACGTGGGTGGCGACGATCGTGCCGTTGCCCGGCAGCGAGAGACCCAGCGCCTCGGTCAGACAGTTCATCGAGTTGGCCGTGAACATGCCCGAGCACGATCCGCAGCCGGGGCAGGCGCAGCGCTCGATCTCGGCGATCTGCGCGTCGCTGCACGTCTCGTCGGCCCCCATCACCATGGCGTCGATCAGGTCGACGCTGCGGCCCTGAAATTTTCCGGCCTCCATCGGCCCGCCCGAGACGAAGACCGTCGGGATGTTGAGCCGCATGGCGGCCATCAGCATGCCGGGGGTGATCTTGTCGCAGTTCGAAATGCAGACCAGCGCGTCGATCTTGTGGGCGGAGGCCATGTACTCGACGCTGTCGGCGATGATCTCGCGCGAAGGCAGCGAGTAGAGCATGCCGTCGTGGCCCATGGCGATGCCGTCGTCGACGGCGATGGTGTTGAACTCCGCGGCGAAGCACCCGAGGGCTTCGATGCGCTGTTTGACATATTGTCCGATTTCGTGCAGGTGTACGTGCCCCGGCACGAGTTGGGTGAACGAATTGGCGATGCCGATGACCGGCCGGCCGAACTGTTCTTCGCGCATGCCGTTGGCGCGCCAGAGGCTTCTGGCTCCCGCCATCCGGCGGCCCGTCGTGGTGACGGCGCTTTTGAGTGTGTGTTTCATCTTTCCGTTTTCGTTTCAGTCTCCTGCCGGGTCCGGTCCTGCAACAAAAAAACCTTTCTCCGGTGGGAGAAAGGCTTTATTTTCAATCAACTATGCACGCCACCTTTCTCCCGTTATCTCCGAAGGACGACGAGCAGCAGGGTAATGACGTGAATATTCGAATGATTCAGGGCGTTCATAGCCGGTTTTCCGTGTTTGTTCGTTTTCTGCGACAGTGCATCCGCGTGCAGGCCGGGTCTCCCCGTTATGCCGGATGCTTTCTGTCTGACTATGGCAAAGATATGAATATTGAATCAGTTGAACAAATAATTTCCTAAAAAAATTTAATATTGTAACAGTCCGGAAGCATATTCTTTCCTGAAGTTCGCAACTGTGCGTGACGGCTCGTGTTTGCTTACAATTTGAAACCGGCATTTTGGCCTCCGGATGCGGTTCCCGGGCGTTTCCTTCCCGCGGTCCGGCGGGTGTGGGCCGAAAGGCTTTCATTTTTATTTCCGAAATCTCTGTTGCGGCCCTTTTGCGCTGCTCCTATATAAATAAAAGGCCGTCTGCGCAACGGCGGGCCGCTTACAAATTGTTACATGGATTTGGATTATTAAAATATTTGTTTTATATTTGCCGACGATGGTTACCAAACGGCATAACACGACGACAGGGCGAGGTTGCGGATTTATCGGCAATCCCGTAGGCTGTGTTTATACCGCTCTCTTCACGACCGCCACAACTGCCACGACGACTGCCACGACCCCCGTGGGGGTTCAGTAGTCAATATTCCGTCCGCATACCTGCGTGTGCACATCCCGGCCAAGGCTGCCGGAGCGGAAACAGAAAATCAGGCAAAGGTAGTTCAATTCATCAAAAAAATTGGTATGAAACATATTAAGGTTTTCGCGCCGGGAACGGTCGCGAATCTGGGGTGCGGTTTCGATGTGATGGGCCTTACGCTCGACGGCGTGGGCGACGTGCTGGAAGTGGGCGTTGCGGAAAATGCCGAAGGATTCGAAATCCGTAACCGCAGCGGGGTGGAACTCCCCGGAAATGTCGAAGAAAACGTCATCACGCCCGCCGTACGGGCCTTGCTCGAAGCTTACGGCCGTCCGGTGCGGATCGAGGTGGAGATCCTCGAAAAGATCGCTCCCGGCAGCGGCATCGGGTCGAGCGCCGCCTCGTCGGCCGCCGCCGTCTACGGGGTCAACGAACTGCTGGGCCGCCCGTTCTCGGGCAAGCAGCTGGTGGAGTTCGCCATGATGGGCGAGGCGTTGCTGGGCGGCACGCCCCATGCCGACAATGTAGGCCCCGCGCTGTTGGGCGGCGTGGTGCTGGTCCGCGGCTACCGGCCGTTCGACATCGTGCGGCTGCCCGTGCCCGACAACTTTTTCTACGCCGTGGCGCATCCCGGCATCGTGGTCAGCACCCGGGAGGCGCGCGAGGCGCTTCCGAAGCGGATTCCCCTGTCGGATGCCGTTGCGCAGTGGGGCAACGTCGGCGGACTGGTCGCCGGGTTCGCGCTGCGCGACGTGGCGCTGATCGGCCGTTCGATGCACGACGTCGTGGCGGAGCCGTACCGCAAGGGATTCATCCCCGGGTACGACGCGCTGAAGGAGCAGGTGCTGGCCGGAGGCGCGCTGGCCATGAATATCGCCGGATCGGGACCCTCGGTTTTCGCGCTGGCCTCCAATTACGAGGCTGCCGTGCGGATCTCCGGGGAGATGAAGCGGCATTTCGAAGGGCTGGGAATCGGTTGTAATAGCTATGCGGGCCGCGTGTCGAATGCCGGGGCGCGGGTTGTCGAATAACAAAAGCGAAGTACGATGAATTATTACAGTACGAGAGATCGGGAACGGGCGCACGGCTGTTCGCTGCGCGAGGCCGCGATGATGGGACTGGCCCCCGACGGGGGGCTGTTCGTCCCCGGACGGATTCCGCAGGCCGACATGGCCCTTGCGGAGCGTCTGGCCGGCGAATCCTACGCCGCGTTGGCGGGTTATCTGGCGGGGTTGTTCTTCGGCGGCGATTTCGATTCGCAGGCCGTGCAGCGTGAATTGGACGGCCTTTACGACTTCCCCGTGCCCCTGCGCGTGGTCGGCCGGGGACGCTATACGCTGGAACTGTTCCACGGTCCGACCTGCGCCTTCAAGGATTTCGGCGCCGGGTTCATGGGCCGGATGACAGGCCTGCTGGGCGCCGCCGATGAAAAACTGGTGATTCTCACGGCCACCTCGGGCGATACGGGCAGCGCCGTGGCGCACGGGTTTCACAATGTGCCGGGCGTCGAGGTCGTGGTGCTCTATCCCGAAGGGAAGATCAGCCGCCTGCAGGAGTGCCAGATGACCGCCCTGGGCGGCAACATCCATCCGCTGCGCGTCGCCGGAACGTTCGACGATTGCCAGCGGCTCGTGAAGGAGCTGTTCGCCGACGCCCCGTTCCGCAAGCGGCGGCGGGTGACGTCGGCCAATTCGATCAACCTGCTGCGCTGGATTCCGCAGGCGTTCTACTATTTCTACGGTTATTGCCAGTGGCGGCAGGCCACGGGCGGCGACCGTCCCGTCGTCGTCGTGCCGAGCGGCAATTACGGAAACCTCGCCGCCGGAATGCTGGCCCGGCGCATGGGACTGCCCCTCGGGGGCTTCGTCGCCGCCTCGAACGTCAACGATGTCGTGCCCGAGTTCATCCGCACGGGCGTCTACCGCCCGAGGCCGTCGGTGCGGACTCCGGCCAATGCGATGGATGTCGGCGCACCGAGCAATTTCGAACGGATGCTGTGGCTCTGCGACGGCGATCCGGAGATGCTGCGCGCCGAACTGGAGGGATTCCGCTGCGACGATGCCTCGATCCGCCGCACGATCGACGAGCTGTATGAGCGCCACGGCTATTTCTCCGATCCGCACAGCGCCGTCGGCTATGCGGCCTCGGCGGCCGTGGACAAGCCGGGTTTTTACCTCTCCACGGCGCATCCCGCCAAGTTCGGAGAGGTCATCGAATCGGTGACCGGATCGCGGGTGCCGCTTCCGGAGCGGCTCGAACGGCTGACGCGGCGGCCGCAATGCTCCGAACCGCTGGCGGTCGATCTTGCCGCCCTCGAAGAGTTCGTGGCGAACGTCTGAATGTGAAAATCCTCCGCCCGATCGGGCGGAGGATTCTTTCTTTTGTTGTGTTTTCGGTTGTGTTTTTAGTTGCTTTTGTTTATATTTGTTGCGGAAAAAGCAAATAAATCCGATACTAACGTAAAAAAACTTCCGATGAACCTCAAACGTCTGCTCCCTTTGCTGATCGTTCCGCTGCTGCTGACGGCCTGCCCGTCGGGCGCCAACCGGACGAAAAACGGTCCCGATCTGCGTAACCTGCCGCGCGAAATCCGCTCGGGCGAACAAGGTCCGTTCCACGTGCAGGGCATTGCCGTCGATCTCGAACGCGGCTACATCTATTTCTCCTTCACGACCAAACTGCTGAAGATGGACTTCGAAGGCAATCTGATAGGCAGCGTGGACGGCATGACGGGCCATCTGGGCTGCCTGACGATGAATCCTGCCGACGGCCGCGTTTACGGCTCGCTGGAATACAAGGACGATGCGATCGGCAAGGGCATCCGCCGGACGCTCGACGCCGGGCAGGTGGCGCCTGAAGACGAAAAGGACCGGACGGGATTCTACGTCGCCATTTTCGACGTGGACCGCATCACGCGTCCGGACATGGATGCCGAAAAGGATCGTGTGATGACCACGGTCTATATCAAGGAGGCCGTCGACGACTATTTCGCAACGGCGGAGAACGGCGGACGGACGGTCGAGCACCGGTTCGGCTGTTCGGGCATCGACGGCGTGACCTTCGCGCCCCGGTTCGGAGCGAAGGAGGGCGGCGATTATCTCTATGTGGCCTACGGCGTTTACGGCGACACCCTGCGCACGGACAACGATTACCAGGTGCTGCTCGCCTACGACACGAAGGACTGGAAGCGTTTCGAGCAGCCGCTCTCGCAGGGAAGTCTGCATAAAAGCGGCCCTGCGGCGCCCGATCACAAGTATTTCGTCCGCACGGGCAATACCTCGTGGGGAATTCAGAACCTGGCCTATGATCCCGCGTCGGGAAACTGCTATGCCGCGGTTTACAAAGGTAAAAAATCCCAGTACCCCAATTATTCGCTCTTTGTGATCGACGGCGGCAAACCGGCTCGCAGGGAGCTTTTGCAGGGATTCGATACGCCCACCGAGGGTGAGGTGCTCTCGCTGGTTCCCGCCGGGAAATCGGCCGGCGGCATCTACGGCTGGGATTTCAAATGGGGAACGACGGGACTGTGTCCGCTCGGCGGCGGCTATTTCTACATTTCGCAGAACGCCCGTTCGAAGGAGACCAAACAGCAGAGCAGCACCGTTCGCCTCTATCGGTGGACCGGCGATGCGGATGCCCCCTTCCGGCCGGTCGAATAGCCCTCTCCGGTTGTGCCATGCGCCCGGCCGCTCCTGCGAGCGGCCGGGCGTCTTCTTGTCGGCTGCATGAGGAGCTGCCGGTAAGCCTGCATGTTGCCTGTTTTGGACGGGAGCCTTGCAAAGGCCATACCGTTTCCGGTGATGGCGGGCGCCTTTACGGTTCCGGGTTCCCGAAGTCGAACCGCAGCTGCACGCACTCCGGGCAGGCCTCCGGCGAGTTGCCGACCGTAAGGCCGATCAGCCGGATTTTACGCCCGTGGAAATCCGCCGCGGCCAGCAGTTCTTCCGACACGCGCCGGAGGGTCTCTGCCGAATCGACGGGCGTGAATAGGGTTTTCGAGCGGGTTATCTGCCGGAAGTTGTCGAACTTGAGCTTCAGGACGACGGTCTTGCCCCGAAATTCATGCCGCATCACCCGGTTCCAGACCTCCTCGCGCACGGCCGACAGTTCGAGCCGCAGCCGTTCCCGGTCGTCCGTGTCTTCGGCAAAGGTCGTTTCGGCTCCGAGCGACTTGCGGACCCGGTTCGGCGTGACCTCCCGTTCGTCGATGCCCCGGGCATAGCCGTAATAGCTGTGTCCGGCCTTCCCGAACTGCTGCACGAGTGCCGCTTCGTTCCAGAGCCGCAGGTCGGCTCCCGTACGGATGCCGAGGCGGTGCATCTTTTCGGCTGTCACTTCGCCGATGCCGAAAAAGCGTTCGACGGGCAGTCCGGCTACGAACTCCTCGATCCGCTCCGGCGGGATCGTGAACAGTCCGTCGGGTTTCCGATAGTCGGAGGCGATCTTTGCCAGCATCTTGTTGACCGAGATTCCGGCCGAGGCCGTCAGTCCGGTTTCGGCGAGGATGCGGGCTTTGATTTCGCGGGCGACCAGCGTCGCCGAACGGACGTGGCTCACGTCGAGAAACGCTTCGTCGAGCGAGAGAGGCTCCACGAGTTCGGTGTATTCGCCGAAGATGGCGCGGATCTGTCGGGAAACGGCTTTGTAGACATCGAACCGTGCCGGGACGAAGATCAGTTCCGGGCACAGCCGCTTCGCCAGCACGGACGAGAGGGCCGAATGAACCCCATAGGGGCGGGCTTCGTAGCTTGCCGTGGCGACGACCCCGCGCGGTCCGTCATATCCGACGGCGATCGGACGGCCCCGGTATTCGGGACGGTCGCGCTGCTCTACGGATGCGTAAAAGGCATCCATGTCGATATGGATAATCTTGCGTTGGGACATCGGGCGTTTGTCGGACGGACGCAAAGATAATGCAAATTATTTCTTTTTTGCCGGTCGAATCCGGCGTTTCATACCGGCAGGTTGAGGCCCGGTTGGCTGCCGGCGCGTATTGGCGGTTGAAAATCTCTTCCGGATTGAGGGAATGCGAACGGATTGCGTATCTTTGTCCTCGTTTATATATCCGATGAAAAATGGCAGATGATTATTTAGGCCGAAAAATGGAAGAGTACCTGGCCCGTTCGGCATCCGGCCAGGCCAGTCGCCGGCCGCTGGTAACATTGAGCCGGCTGTTGCTGAAAAACCGCAGCCATCGCGGCTACGATCCCCGCTTCATCGTGCGCGAAGACCAGCTTCGCCGCATTATCGGGGTCAATACCCGCATTCCCTCGGCGCGGAATCAGCAGGTCCTGCGATTCCGGCCCGTCCTGGCGGACGAAGCGCCCGGGGTCTTGGCCGAAATCCGCCTCGGAGGGGCCTTGCCCGAGCTTCATTTACCGCTTCCGGGAACCGGGCCGAACGCTTTCATCATCGTCTGCTCGACGGTTCCGGAAGATCGTTATGTCGATATTGATTTGGGTATTTCGGTTCAGAGCATGCTGCTCCAAGCGGCTGAAATCGGACTGAACGGCATCTGTATCGGCGCGTTTGACAAAGAGCGGATCCGGCAGAAATTCCATCTGGAGTCCGAGCCGCTGCTGATCCTGGCCATCGGCAAAGGCATCGAGAAAATCGAATTGGTGGAGATTTCCGAAAACGACGATCACCGTTATTTCCGCGAGGACGGCATACACTATGTCCCTAAAGTCCGTGTGGAAGATCTGATTATCGGGTAAGTCGGATTTTACGCCGCCCGCTGCCCCTCTCCTCGGGGCGGCCCGCTGAACAGCACAGATTCCTTATTGTGGGTGAACGGGGCGCTGGTTCCCCAGGACGGATAAACGCGCCGGAGACCTCCTCGGAGTCGTTCCCGCCGTGCTGTTATTCTTTTTCTGCCGGGATGCCGCGGCCTCCGATGTCCGAATCTCCTGCGTCAGCCGAGTTCGGCAAGGATCTGCCGCACGACGCTCTCGTCGGCATCGGTCAGGGTGTATTCGGGAACG
>OGLN01002420.1_pt1 | contig 11525 bp, 12 predicted proteins | sample 1572641 | NCBI WGS metagenome assembly OGLN01 (sample SAMEA2581903, study PRJEB24529) | metagenome | biome: Human gut stool | place: China | collected 2011
CTTTGATATTGTATTTCGAAGTTCATCTGCTACAATTTCTGCAATCACTTCGAGTCTTTCCTCGTCTGCGAGCTTTATTTGCTTTACATCCAATGTAATATAATTTCCAATCGGTTTATTTAAGGCTTTTTCTCCTTCTTCATTTGTAATTTTTATTCTTGAAATTTCAACTTCATTTTTCACATCATTTTCAATATCTACACCCTCTATTTGTTGAAGGTTATTCTGTTTCTTGTAAACTTCATTTCTTTCTAGTGCTAAATCTGTTCTAAAATCCATAAAAAAATCACTCCTCCTGCTTATTTTTGCATTTAAGGAGTGTTTTTATTCAAATTTGATTATTTTTATGTATAAAATTATGAACAATATCTACAAAGCACTGCTTCTAGCCCAACATTTAAGTCTATAGCGCCACTCTTTGATTTATAATCTAAATCTATAAATTCTTGCAACAGTTTTCTTAATTCTGCTTCTTTAAAATATTTTGATTGCATCGTATATTTGTTTACCAAGAATGTTTGATTTGGTTTTAAGTTTAGGCTTTCTGCAATGTTTAATTTTTCGTTTATTGCTATTTTTGTGATGTACAATTTTTTGAAGTGCCCATATAATGTGATAAATATTTTTTGTATTGGTTCTTTAGCATACAACAAATTTTTTAATACTTGTAATGCTTCTGATATATTTTTCTTTCCAAGACTATCTGTTAAATCGAATATTATACTTTCAAATTGTTTTATTCCTAATAAGTCTATATTTTGCTTTATTATCGTTCCACCAGTTCCAACATATTCTATTTGTTTACGAATTTCGTTTATTAAGTCCTGTAACGATGTTCCGCAATTTTCTATTAAATAATTTAATGTAACAGCATCTACATTTACCTTATACATATTGCAAATTGATTTTAGCCTTTTTACTAATTCCGCAGGTTTCTGTTTTTCAAAATTACATACACAGCCTAATTTATCAATTGTTTTATATAGATTGTTTTTATCTGCGTCATTTTCAATAAACAATAATATTACAGAATCATCTATCATATCAACATTTTCTTCTATGTATGTTGCTAGCTTATTCTCAAATTTATTGTCATATTTTTTTGATGTTTTTTCTTCAGTTGTAGCGTTTTTTCCTCTTTTAGGCTTTTGGAATAATCCTGTATCTTTTGCAACAATCAGCTTTTGTGGATATCCAAATGCAGGCGTTTCTATATCTGCAATTATTTCTGAAACATTAGTGTTGTCAATTTGAATATAATTTATTCCATTTACTGTTTCACCAAATAATTTTTTTATTTTTTTTACGTTGTTATCTAATAAAAAACGCTCTTCTCCATATAGTAAATATATGTTATTTAGTTTTCCAGCTTTCAGTTCATTTTCTAATGCTGTGATATCCACAATTAGCCTCCTAATTTTTTTATAAAATCTACCTCTTATTTAAAACTATTCTAAAGATTTCTGCCACGCTCCAAGCTTGTGCAAATGCTCCTCTTTCTTCATATGGTTCTGTTGAATCATATATTTCACTTATCGTGCCAATACTTGACCTTTCAAACATTTCTGCTTTGAAAGTTTCCTTTGTTGTATCTACAAGCTTCGTTATTTTTTCTTCTAATTCTTGCCTTTTGGTTCTATTCTTTTCTATTATCATAGTATTTTTTAATGCATCATAATATAATCCTAATAACCATGGCCAAGTAATTCCCTGATGATAGCTTAAATCTCTCTTGTATGCAGAACCTTCATATACATCAACATAACCGTCTTCATCTGAGCTTAATGTTTTTAGTCCATATTTATTTAATAATTTATTCTCAACTGTATTTAAAACTTGCTCTGCAATCTCTGCATTATCAACAATCGGATGTGATAAACTTAATGCAAATAATTGATTTGGTCGTACCTTGCTATCTCCTAACACATCATATAAGCAATGTTTGTCTTCATTATAGAACTTTTCATCAAATGATTTTTTAGTCTTTTCAGCCATTTCTAGATATTTTCTACACAATTGCTTGTTCTCATATTTTTCTGCAAGTCTAGCCATTATTTTTAATGCATTATACCATAAAGCATTAAGCTCTACAGTTTTACCATTTCTAGGAGTTATTGCATGGTTATCTATTTTTACATCCATCCAAGTAATTTGAGTATTTTCTGTTCCAGCAGAAAGTAAATTATCCTCTTTATCTAAATAAATGTTATCTTCATCAACATCTATTCTATCTGAATATGCATCAATTATTTTTACCAGACTAGGATATATTTCTTCTTTTATAAATTCATTATCATTCGTATATTTTAAGTATTTGTACACTTGCTCTATCAATAATAATGAGCTGTCAGCGCTATTATATAATGGTCTATTATCATAGCCTGAATATCCATTTGGAACTAGTCCATATTTTATGTCTCTTATATTTGTTAATAAAACTTCTTTCGCTAATTCATATCTTTTTGTTAATAGTAGCAAACCTTCAAATGAAATTAATGAATCTCTTCCCCAGTCTAGAAACCATGGATAACCCGCAATTACTGTATGTAATCCAAATGATGGTCTATTTACTATAAAATTATCTGTTGCTAATATCAGAGCTTTTAACATATCAAGTTTCTTGTCATTCATTTTACTATTTTGAATTATACCAGTATCATAAATAATTCCGGTCATTCTTAGTAATTCCTTGTTAATAACTTTTATTCCATCTATTTCCTCTATGTTTTCTTCTAATGAGCATACAAAAGTTATCTCTTTTTCTTCATTTGGTTCCAGATTTATCGAATATACCCCCGGAACATAGTGATTTTCTTCTGCTTCAAAGCCTCTTTCTTCTTCTCTTAAATAATACATATTTCTGAATGTATCATCTATATGTTTAAAATATCTGCCATCAGAACAATTCATGTAAATTGGTGTTTCCGAATTTTTTTCTAGTACAACTCTAACTTTATTTCCAGAATGTGATTGTTCTACATTAAATTGATGGTCTTTATTTATAGAGTGAAAGTCTCTAAAATTTACTACTGGCGCTAAAGTTAATTTAGCTTCTGCATTTTGATTTTTTATTTGATAATATACAACTACTGTATTTTTACCATAATCCATACAAATAAACTTCTTGATTATTATATTTTCAACTTTATATGTAAATATTGGTATATATTCTTTTTTGAAATCTACTAAATATTTATATCCTTCAGATATTTCTCCATTTGCCATATTTGTAAACAAATCATATTTAGTTCCATTTGTTTCAATGCTTTCGTCTAATTTTGATAATATTAAAAATCTTCTTGCTGGTGGTGTGAGTGGTGCAACCAATAATCCATGATATTTTCTAGTGTTACATCCCAGTGCACTTTGGCTACAAAATCCACCTATTCCATTTGTAATTATCCAGTCTCTTTTTAGAGATTTCTTTACTTCTTCATCAATTTCACTGTATTTCATCTATCGTTTACCTCTTTTTATTTATTCTTGTTTATTTCCTTCATTCTTCTTAGAGTTTCTTCCATTTTAGACTCTAACATTCTACCCTCTTCAAGCTTTCTATTTACATCAGCTTTACTTGACTGTCTATTATTTTCTTTCTTTTGTCTTATTTCACTCTTCTGTATTTCTATGTTTTTACTGTTTTTTTCATTCTCTTTATTTTTCTTACCATTTTTTTCTTTTTTGTTATCTACTTTAGAAATTTTTTCTATTTCTTTTATTCTCTTTTCTCTGTTGCTCTCACTATCTTGTATTGCCTGAATTCTATCATTATATTTTTCAAAGAATTTACTATTTCCTGAACGTTTTTTGTTTTTCTTCTTTTTACTCTTTGTTTGATTGTTTTTCATTTTCTTCTTTGTGTCTTTTATTTTTGAATCTAGTAGAATAACTCTTGTATCATTTTGCATATCTCTAAATTTCATATCATCACAAATTAGTTGGATAATACTTGTTGCTATCGCATCAGAATTATGTCTAATTCTTCCATTTTCGATTGTAGACATATTTCTTTGAATTAACTTAATTCCTGCTTCTCTTACTTTCGAAACATCTTGTTCAACAAGTTCTTCTCCTCCTTTATTGTACTGCCTTATATACTCTGGCACAATCTCTCCTGTATCATAAATACAATAATCTATTATGCCTTTTCCAGCATGGTCTATTATAGCCTTTATGTGGTCATATAGAGTATAACTATCAGTTTGACCATACTCTGTCATTATGTTACTTACATATACTTTGAATGCACTAGACTCTCTTATTGCTTTTGATACTCCCGGTACCAATAAGTTTGGAATTACATTTGTGTATAAACTTCCCGGTCCAAGTACTATTGCATCAGCCTCTTCAATGGCTTCTATTACACCTGGAGCAACTCTTGTGTTGGTTGGCGAAATAAATATTCTATTTATCTTACTTATTTTTTGACTAACCATTTCTGGAATTTTATCTTTACATTCCACCACAGTTCCATCTTCTAATTCTGCACATATCTTAATTTGATCAAGTGTTACTGGAAGAACTTTTCCTGTCATATTAAGTATTTTTGAGCTTTCTTCTACTGATGCCGAGAAATCTCCAACAGCCTCTTTCATTGCTGTTAAATATATATCTCCAAATTTTAATCCTTCTAATTTTGGATTTTTAAAGGTTAAATTCATCAAGCAATCCATTTCATTTTCATTTGCAGCAAGTGCCACATAGCTACCCTTTACATCATCTAATGGAAGAGTTCCCAAGTCTTGTTTTGATTTGCTTCTCTGCTCTCCATAATCTGAAACTGTAACAATTGCTGTTATATTGTCTGTGTAATTTTTCAAGCCTCTAAGTACTGTGTTAAGTCCAGCGCCACCACCAATTACAACAACTTTTGGTCCTTGATTATATACTTTTTTATTAAATATTAAAGACTTTACACTTCCATTTTGTTCTGTATTTCTTGTGTCAGATTCTTCAACAAATAACTCTAGTGTTCTTCTTTGAATACATATCATACTTATTACTGTAAATGTAAATCCTGCCACAAATGATGCGATAATTATAGCAACTTCCTTAAAACTTATTTGATTTGTTACCATTACCTTCGCAATTCCATAACATACGAGTACGATTCCTACTAACATTAAAAACATCCATCTCTTTATTTTTGTTCCCGATTTAAACCATTTCAAAAAACCTTTCATTTTTCTATTCCTTTCAAATGTGATAATTTCTATTCTCCTAATATCTCTACTTCTAGTTCAATTTTCTTACCAAACTTCTCGTAAACTTTTTCCTTAACAATGTTTGTAAGCTGAATTACATCTTCAGCAGTAGCATTTCCTGTGTTTACAACAAATCCAGCATGTTTATTAGACACTTCTGCTCCACCTACATTAAAGCCTTTTAATCCTGCTTCATCGATTAGTTTAGCAGTAATAAAATCTTCTCCTCTTTTAAAAGTACTTCCAGCACTTGGTTTATCTATTGGTTGTTTTTCTTTTCTTTGGATAGATATTTCTTCAATCTTCTTTTGTATTTCTTCTTTTAAATCCTTTTCATTCCAATAGGATTTTGATTTTTCACAATCGCATCTTTCATACTCTATTGAACTTATAGGTATATTTGCATATAAATAATCTAAGCCTATTGGTTTTAAATCTTTTCCACAGAATTTGCATTTATTGTGGAAAATCTCATCTTTAGATTTACATTTCATATTTTTTAAATCCATTTGTGTTCTCTTCTTCCTTTCTTATTTCTTTTTTCTTATCTTCTTTATTCTTAATTCTTATTTCTTTATTCTTTTTTTCTTCTCCGTTACATAACGTTACTGTAACATCACTTTTTTCATTTTCACTTTTCTTTTTTTCACGATATTTTTGTTGTCTTAATCTAGCTTGTTTCTTGTATTTTTCATAAGTTTTAATACTTTGATATTCATTCCAGTTTTTTATTTTGTACACATTGCTATCTAAAATAATCATATCTAATTCTAAAAATTTCTTAATAATTTCTTGCATTTTTTCTTCAGACTTTCCCATAATCTTCGAAAAATATTCTATTGTCATTGGTTTATTATCACTTATTAGTAATTTCCCTTCTTTATTACATTCCATAGCTAAAATTAATAATTGAAGCCATACTCTAATATATGTATCTCCATCAGGCTCTTTCAGTAATATTTGAATTTTCCTATTTGCAAATAAATTTACATCGATTTTTAACCATTGTATCTTATGCATTTCCTCCTTTCCTCTCTTTCTTTAAAATTTAATTCATAGATTGTAATTCCATGTTTTTTAAATATTCATCTAGTGCTTGTACTCTAAATAAATATTTTCCACCAACTTTGCAATATGGAATTTGTTTTTTCCTTACCAGTTGATTAATTAACCAATATGAAATGCCTAAATACTCTGATGCTTCTTTCATCGTTAGTGTTGTTCTTTGAACTTTTTGTACTTCCATAGTACCACCTCCTGTTTTTTTGCAAATTTGCATTGACTTTTGTTAACATTTGCATTATACTGTGAATAGTTAACTATGTAAATACTTTTTTGTTTATTTTGATATCAAGTTAACTTTAGTATTTTAAAGTAGCTGTTAACGGAGGAATTATGAAAGAAAATAAAATAAATAGTATTTATATTGAAAAAGATAAAGATAAAAAAGCAGATCATAGCGGCAGTTATGGCATGCGTGCTTGGCATTGGAGGCATATACTCAGTTCATGCGTCCGTTATTAACGATGCAAAAAATAAGAAAAATGAAGCGCAGCAGGAGTTGGATAATCTGAACAGCCAAATTGATGAGATCCAGGCGGCACAGAGTGATCTTCAGGAGGAAATGGACGCTTATGATGACCAGCTCATGGCACTGCTCACAGATATGGATCTTCTGGAAAACGATATGGATGCAAAGCAGGATGAGATTGACCAGGCGAATGCTGATCTGGAAGTCGCGCAGGAGAAAGAGCAGACGCAATATAACGCGATGAAAACGCGAATTCAGTATATGTATGAAAACGGTGACAGTAATTACTGGGAAGCGATGATGGGAGCAACGAGCATCACCGACCTTTTAAACCGTGTGGAATATGTATCCGAAGTGTATGATTACGACAGAAAGCAGCTTACTGCTTATCAGGAGACGGTACAGCAGGTGGCAGATCTGAAGGATCAGTTAAATGCACAGCTGGCAGAGATGGAAGAGCTAAAGATCAGTTATGAAGATCAGGCATCTTCCCTGCAGGCTTTGATCGCAGAAAAAAGCGCTGCGATGGATAATTTTGACGCCCAGCTTGCAAGCGCAAAAAGTCTTGCAAGTCAGTATGCAAATACGATCAAACAGCAGAACCAGATCATTGCAAATGAGCAGGCGCGTCAGGCTGCGGAGGAGGCAGCCGCAAGGCGGGCAGCACAGCAACAACAGCAGCAAAATGCAGGAAATCAGTCAAACACAACGGGCAGTGACACAAATGCGTCAGCTTCAGGTTCAGGAACCGGTTTAACATCTTCAGGTTTAAATCCTGCACACACTACAAATGTAAGCGGAAGTGATGTGGTGGCCTTTGCGAGCCAATATGTCGGTTATCCGTATGTGTACGGCGGCAACAGTCTGACGGAGGGGGCTGACTGCTCTTATTTTGTCATGGCATGTTTCGGACAGTATGGAATCTCACTTCCGAGAAACTCTTATTCCATGCAGAGCTGCGGACAGGCAGTAAGCTATGACTGCGCACAGCCGGGAGATATCATCTGCTATCCGGGACATGTTGCAATCTATATGGGAAATGGAAGGATCGTGCATGCTTCCAGCCCGACAAACGGAATCTGTTACGGAAGTGCGACGTATCGTACGATCCTGACGATACGACGGGTGTTATAAAGGAATTGTAACTTTCTGGAAAAAGTGATATAATATCTTGCAGAGTTTGTCTATACTAACAGTTGGATAATTGCGAAACTTCTAACAAACGAACAGGGGATTCGCAGCTATCGGAAACTGACAATAGAAAGAAGGAGAAATATTATGCAGTTTGAACAGTTACAAAAAGATATGATAGCAGCCATGAAGGCAAGAGATAAAGTTCGTAAAGATGCGATTTCCGCATTGGTATCCGCAGCGAAGAAAGTAGCCATTGATGAGGGATGCAGAGATAACATCAGCGAGGAGATTGTTGACCGTGTCATTTTAAAGGAGATCAAATCTGTAAAAGAGCAGATTGATACGTGTCCTGCAGAGAGAACAGATTTGAAGGAAGAATATCAGGCTAGATATGATATTTATCAGGAATATGCACCAAAAATGATGTCCGCAGAGGAAGTGGAAGCATTTATCACTGAGAAATTTGCAGATATCGTTGCGGGCAGGAACAAAGGAATGATCATGAAAAATGTGATGCCTGAATTAAAAGGCAAGGCAGAAGGAAGCGTGATCAATCAGGTAGTTGCAAAACTTTGTCAGTAAGCACCATACAGAAGGGCGCGGCGATAATATGGAGAAGCGAATACGTTTTACAATCATACTTGTACTCATTTTGATCGTTGTCATAGCGTTTTCTTTCCAGTCGAAAGAGAAGAAGGAATATCTGGTTTACAATGAGGCATTAGATAAGACTGCGGTTACCGTGGATGATGTATCATTGACTTTGAAAGATATCGCATTTTATGTAGCTTATGAGGAAAAAACAGTTCAGGAACAGGCGATACTCTATAACCCGGACAATCCAAGACAGTACTGGAATGTTTATACAGACGGGCAGTTTGTGAAGCTTACTGCAAAACAGGCAGCATTGGATATGGCTGTGCATGATGAGATTTTTTATCAGATGGCTGTAGCAGAGGGCGTGAAGCTGGACGTGACGGAGCAGGAATATCTTGAAAATGATGAGAGTGATTTCTGGTCTGATTTAGAGGACTGGCAGAGAGAACAATTGGGGATTTCAGAGGAAGAACTGGATTCTGAAATGGAGAAAATAGCACTGGCTGACAAATATCAGAGTATTTATGCAGAGATGAACCAAAAAGAGTACGAGGCATATAATTTTAATGGGGAAGCCTATGAGGCACTTTTGTCGGAACACAAATACAGTGTGAATGAAAAAGTATGGGACAGAGTGGATTTTGGCTCTGTCACGCTTGATAATTAGAAAGTAGAAAAGAGAAAAATTATGTCAGTAAAAATTGGAAGAAACGATCCATGCTGGTGTGGAAGTGGCAGAAAGTACAAGGCATGCCATGAAGCATTTGATGAGAAGATCGCAAGATATGCGTCACAGGGACATATCGTGCCGCAGCGTAACATTATTAAAAATGCAGAGCAGATCGCAGGCATTAAAGAGAGCTGTAAAATTAACATTGCAGTGCTTGATTACATTGAGAAAAATATCCATGAGGGTATGAATACGGCAGAGATCGACAAAATTGTTTATGATATGACAACAAGCATGGGCGGAATCCCGGCGCCACTCAACTATGAAGGATATCCATTTTCTGTGTGTACCTCTGTGAATGATCAGGTGTGCCACGGTTTTCCTTCCAAGGATGTGATCTTAAAGGCAGGGGATATTATCAATGTTGACTGCTCTACCATTTTAAACGGTTATTTCTCTGATTCTTCGAGAATGTTCTGTATCGGTGAGGTCAGCCCTGAGAAGAAAAAGCTTGTCCAGGTGACCAAAGAATGTGTCGAACTTGGATTAAAAGAAGTAAAACCATGGGGCTTTTTAGGTGACATGGGGCAGGCAGTCCATGATCATGCGTTTTCCAATGGATACACGGTTGTCCGTGAAATTGGCGGACATGGTGTAGGACTTGAGTTCCACGAGGAGCCGTGGGTAGGATATAATTCCAGACGAGGACAGGAGATGCTGATGGTTCCGGGCATGATCTTTACGATCGAACCGATGGTGAATATGGGACAGCCAGATATCTATGTTGATTCCGATAATGACTGGGAAGTGTATACAGATGATGGACTTCCATCCGCACAGTGGGAGATCATGGTGCTTGTGACGGAGGACGGACATGAAGTCCTGTGCTGGTAAGCTGAATAGTGTGGAGAAGAAAAAAGCAGCATAGCCGTGAGGCTATGCTGTATGTTTGAAAAGCCGTATGTGGAGCGGCTCGCCGAGGTATTTGATAAAATGCCGGTAGATCACGACCGCAGCGATCAGAAAGCTTCCAATCTGGATGGATGGAACTTTTACGGTAAACAGCACGCATAATGCAAACAGTCCAAAAGTAACGACAGACCGGAAAGAATGTGGGCTGACCACAACGATCAGGGAAAAGAAAATAAAGAAAAATGCAAGGTACACTGCCGGACGCATCTCCGGAAACAGACCGAGCAGGACTCCAAAGGAGGCGGTAATTGCTTTGCCGCCTTTTTCTTTTCGGAAAAATGGAAATGCGTGTCCGAATACCGGGGCGATGAGCACCGGAATAAAAAGCAGCGAGTGAGTATCTAAAAAGCACTGCCCGAGAAATACCGGAACAAATCCCTTTGCCAGCTCTAAAATAAGGGAGAGCAGCCCACAGAAAAATCCGCCATACATAAAGGCATTGGCAACGCCCGGATTGTGGTCTGCCGGAAGTTCCCGGATATCAACGTGCCGGATGATTTTTGGCACCCAATAAGCAAACAATGTGCTTCCAAGGACGAATCCAAGAAGCGTAAAAAAGAGATATAACATAAAAAATCCTTTCTTTTAATGAGAAACAAGCCGTTCTAACAGACTGACAATCTGCATGGCGGCTTCAGGCTTACGTTCTCTGCGCTGTGCCTCTGACATCTGTTCACGCAGCGAATCATTTTCAATCAGTGCTTTGCCAAGCTGTACCTGCTTTGCAAGATGCTTCGATGAGACAGAGAGATGTCTTGCAACAAAAAACTGCAGGTTTGCAGTTTCGCATCCAGGAATCGGAGCCGTGTGGACGATCGGAATATTTTTTACAAGAGATTCTGTTGAGGTAAGGCCGCCCGGCTTTGTGTAAATGACATCGCAGGCATCCATAAAAAGGGATACATGATTGGTATACCCGATAATATGGACCCGTTTGTTAAAATGAAATTCTTTCCGCAAAATGCGTTCGATCTTTGCATTATTTCCACAGATGATCACAATGTGTTCTCCGTTCCGGCAGCGGAGTGCTAACTCAGCCGCAAAAACAGCCAGTTTTCCAAATCCCATACTTCCGCTCATGACGAGAAACATCGGAACATCCATCGGGAGGTGCAGTTTTTTTCTTGCAGCTTCCTTAGACAGATTTCTGCAGAAATCCTGCCGCACCGGAATGCCATAGGGAAGCAGTTTCTCCTCCGGAACGCCTCGTTTTACATATTCCGGGATCAGGTCTTCGTGTGGGATCACATAATAATCGAGATCTGTCTCCTCCCAGAAGGGAATACAGGTGTAGTCTGTTCCGACCGCAACTGCCGGTATATGCAAAAGTTTTTTCTTTTTCATGTAAGTCATTGTCTCCGCAGGATAAAGGTGCGGGGTGACAACGATGTCAAAATCATGTCCGTCAATATAGGAG
>OGLN01002421.1_pt1 | contig 11517 bp, 8 predicted proteins | sample 1572641 | NCBI WGS metagenome assembly OGLN01 (sample SAMEA2581903, study PRJEB24529) | metagenome | biome: Human gut stool | place: China | collected 2011
CAAAGTTGGAGTTCTTGGTCTCCACATAGGCACCCAGATGCACGCCGTAGTCGGTGACAGTGTTCACCCGCACATGGGTGAAGGGGCCGATGTTGTTGTGGGGGCCCAGATGACTGCCGTAGACCTGGCTGGCGTTGACGGTGGTGCCCTCGTCCACGGTGCTGTCCTCGATCAGGGTATTGGGGCCGATGACGCAGCCTGCGCCGATGACCGTCTTGCCGCGCAGGATGGTGCCCGCCAGAATGGTGGCTCCCGGGGCAATGACAACGCCTTCGTCGATCTGGACGGTACGGTTCTCAATGTTCACGCCGTTGGCGATGTGAAAAAGCAGGATGTTCTCGCGCCGGCTCTCGGCAGCGTCCAGTTTGGCGCGTGCTGCGGCCAGAGCTTCGTTGGAAATGGTTTCCATAAATAGTGTCCCTCCTTGGGAAGGTGTGGTATTTTGTTGTATCCATGAGGGAGAAATTCCGGCCCGTTCCGCAGGTGGAATTCCGCCGGAATTTTTAATGGATAACAGCATGTATCCCAGATGCGGAAAAATGGCTCTGTAAAACAAAAAACCTCTCGAACTTTCTCCCATTTTATAATAGCGGAAAACTGGGTAAATTTCAAGGGAATTGCACAAAATTTATCAAACAAATTCGGTATTTTGCCCGGTGGCAATGCGGGAATTTTCTGGTATAATAGTTTAGCATTCACAAGACAATGTTCATCAGCTTTGAGAAAAAAGTGCGATGAGACCGCCGGGCGTGGCACCGGGGGTCACCAAATGGGAGGTAAACACGCATGAGCAAAAAGTATCTGTACTACTTCAGCGAGGGCAACGATGCCTTCGGCGGCGACAAGGTCACCATGAAGAATACTCTGGGCGGCAAGGGTGCCGGTCTGGCAGAGATGACGGCTGCCGGTATGCCGGTTCCCCAGGGCTTCACCATCACTACGGATGCCTGCACCCAGTACTATGCAGACGGCCGTCAGATCAATGACGATATCACTGCTGACATCTTCGAGCATCTCAAGGGTCTGGAAGAGATCACCGGCAAGAAGTTTGGCGACAACACCAACCCCCTGCTGGTCTCTGTCCGTTCCGGTGCCCGTCAGTCCATGCCCGGCATGATGGATACCATCCTGAACCTGGGCCTGAACGATGAGGCTGTGGAAGGTCTGGCCAAGAAGACCGGCAACGCCCGCTTTGCATACGACTGCTACCGCCGTTTCGTGCAGATGTTTGCAGACGTTGTTATGATGGTCCCGAAGAGCCTGTTCGAGGTCGAGATCGACAAGATGAAGGAAGCCAAGGGCGTCAAGAACGACGTGGACCTGACTGCTGATGACCTGAAGGAACTGGTCGGCACCTTCAAGAAGATCTACGAGGAGAACGAAGGCCGTCCCTTCCCGCAGGATCCCCGTGATCAGCTGATCGAGGCTGTCAAGGCCGTGTTCCGCAGCTGGGATAACCCCCGTGCAAACGTCTACCGTAAGATGAACGAGATCCCCTACGAGTGGGGTACCGCTGTCAACGTGCAGCAGATGGCCTTTGGTAACTCCGGCGACCGTTCCGGCACCGGCGTTGCATTCACCCGTGACCCCGCCACCGGCGCTAAGAAGCTGATGGGCGAGTACCTGATCAATGCACAGGGCGAGGACGTTGTTGCCGGCGTGCGCACTCCTTCTCCCATCAGCCACCTGAAGGATCAGATGCCTGAGGTGTACGATCAGTTCGTTGAGATCGCAACCCGTCTGGAGAACTACTTCCGCGATATGCAGGATATGGAGTTCACCATTGAGGACGGCCACCTGTACATGCTGCAGACCCGTAACGGCAAGCGTACCGCTCAGGCTGCTCTGCAGATCGCATGCGACCTGGTGGACGAGGGCATGATCACCGAGCAGGAGGCTGTCCTGCGCGTGGAGCCCAAGCAGCTGGATACCCTGCTGCATCCCCAGTTCGATGCTGCTGCCCTGAAGGCTGCAGAGGTCGTCGGCAAGGGTCTGGCAGCTTCTCCCGGTTCTGCCTGCGGCCAGATCGTCTTTACTGCTGAAGAGGCAGAGGAGATGGTCAAGTCCGGCAAGATGAAGAAGGTCGTTCTGGTGCGTCTGGAGACCAGCCCCGAGGATATCGTGGGCATGCAGGTCTCTCAGGGCATCCTGACCGTCCGCGGCGGCATGACCAGCCACGCAGCCGTTGTTGCCCGTGGTATGGGCACCTGCTGTGTCTCCGGCTGCGGCAATGACAACGAGGTCAAGATCGATGAGGAGGCCAAGACCTTCGAGATCAACGGCCACAAGTTCGTTGAGGGCGACTGGATCTCCATCGACGGTTCTACCGGCAACATCTACGGCGAGCAGGTCGCTACCGTGGCCGCTACCGGCAACAAGAACTTCAACCGCTTCATGGGCTGGGCAGACGCAGCTCGTCAGCTGCTGGTCATGACCAACGCCGACAACCCGCGTGACGCACAGCAGGCAGTGGATCTGGGTGCTGAGGGCATCGGCCTGTGCCGTACCGAGCATATGTTCTTCGCTGAGGACCGCATCAAGGCTGTCCGCGAGATGATCTGCGCACGCACCGTGGAAGAGCGCGAGGCTGCTCTGGCCAAGGTTGAGCCGTTCCAGCAGGGCGACTTCGAGGCTATGTACCGCATCATGGGTGAGCGCCCGATGACCATCCGTTATCTGGACCCGCCCCTGCACGAGTTCCTGCCCACCAAGGACGAGGACATCAAGGAGCTGGCTGCCGACATGGGCATGACCTACGAAGACCTGAAGAACGTGGTTGCTTCTCTGCACGAGTTCAACCCCATGATGGGTCACCGTGGCTGCCGTCTGGCTGTTACCTACCCCGAGATCGCTGCTATGCAGACCCGTGCTGTGATCAAGGCTGCTCTGAACGTCTCTGCTGAGACCGGCCATGTGATCACCCCGCACATCATGATCCCGCTGGTCGGCGAGGTCAAGGAGCTGAAGTTCGTCAAGGACGTTGTCGTCAAGGTTGCTGACGAGCTGATCGCTGCTGCCGGCGTTGACATGAAGTATCAGGTCGGTACCATGATCGAGATCCCCCGTGCAGCTCTGACTGCCGGCGAGATCGCCAAGGAGGCTGAGTTCTTCAGCTTCGGCACCAACGACCTGACCCAGATGACCTTCGGCTTCAGCCGTGATGACGCTGCCAAGTTCCTGGGCGCTTACTACGAGAACAAGATCTACGAGAGCGATCCGTTCCAGCATCTGGACCAGGTCGGCGTCGGCAAGCTGGTCAAGATGGCTGCACATGACGGCCGTGAGACCCGTCCCGACCTGGGTCTGGGCATCTGCGGCGAGCACGGCGGTGATCCTTCCAGCGTCGAGTTCTGCCACAATGTTGGTCTGGACTACGTCAGCTGCTCTCCCTTCCGTGTGCCTATCGCACGTCTGGCTGCTGCTCAGGCTGCTATTAAAAAACCGAGAGCATAAGGATTTTACAATGGCTCTCCGTTAAAAATCGAGCAAACAAATAAGGCTCACCGTCAATTTGGCGGTGAGCCTTATTTGTTTGCTCATCTGTGAGATGAATTGTGTTTAATACAGAAGTGCGGAGAGTGTACATCATAGATACACCTCCACGGTCAGGTCTGTCCATGCCGCGCGGCGGAATTGGTGAGGCATTTTATTGGCTTCACGGTAACGCTTGGCGGTTTCAAAGTCGATGGTAAAGGCTAGAATCGGGCTGTCCGTTACGGCCATTAAGTCGGTGCGTTCATCTTTGCTTTTCTTGCGGCCAGTGTTCAATTTCCAGCGATAGGTGTAGTCACCGATAGGAGTGACGACTTCTACAAACTGGTCGATGAGTTCGGGAGCAAGGCAAGCACCGTGAACATCAACTTTTTGCTCAAGAAAATCGCGGATGGCTTTCATGTTGGTCGAAACGCTCTGTGTTTCAGGCGCAGGAGTGAGGGCTTGCAGCTCCTTTTCCAGACGAGCGATTTCATCATCGGCTTGTTTGCAAAGAGCTTGATATTCTTCACGTTCCAACTCACCGTCTGCCCGCATAGCACCGTAATTGAGTTTGCGCTTTTTGATTTTTTCAATCTTGCTCTGAATGGGTACGGCAGACATGGCGGCGGTAGAATGGCTGTTCTGGCAGGATTCAAGCATTTGGCAAGCGCGGAGAATGGCTTTGTTCTGGTCGCCCCAGACCTTTTCAAAAATCTTCTTTGCCATCAATTCGAGTTTCCATTCGGGAATGGAAATGGCATCACAACTAAGCTGGTCGGTTAAGTTGTGTTCCATGACAAAAGAGCGGGTTGGGTTGACAGTGCGCATATTGCATTGATAACCAAAGACCGGAGTACCATCTTTTAGTTTGCGCCAGTTGAAGATGCGGTACGAAGAACCGCATCGGCAGCGAAGTTTTGCGACCCACAAATTTTTAGTAGTTCTAGCTCCCTTACGCCGTGTTTCTCCATCAGGAAGGCGCAGGCTGGAAATACGAGATTTGCGGATGCGTTCACATTCGTGCCAGAGGGCTTCTGATACAATCGGCTCAAAGTCGCCTTTTACATAGATGAAAGTGCTTTCGTCAAGATTTTTGACGCGCTTCTTTTCAAGATAGTTGTTGACTTTGGACTTGTTGTAGCAGATATAGCCCATATACGTTGCATTGCGAAGAATCCGGCTGATTTTTGTACAAGACCAACTGACGTTTCCGCGCCCATCTTTGCAGCCCAGCCGAGAAAGTTCATTGACGATTGCCTTTTCCCCGTAGCCTTGAGAGTAGAGCGTGAAAATTGTCCGAATGGTGGCAGCTTGTTCTTCGTTGATAACGTATGTACGATTTACTTTGTCGCGGTCATAGCCGATGATGTTTCCGCTACCGTAGAGAACACCATTTTGGCGGCTGATTTTCTGTCCAGCAAGAACACGTTCAGAAATTTTACGGCTTTCTTCCTGTGCCATTGTTGCCATAATGGAAAGCCGCAGCTCACCATCACCATCCATTGTCCAGATGTTGTCTGATACAAAGAACACCTCAACGCCAAAGTTGCGAAGTTCACGGGTGAGCTGAAGCGTATCAACAGTGTTGCGGGCGAAGCGGCAGACTTCACGAGTGACGATTAAATCAAACTTGCCGCATTTGGCATCGGAAAGCATCTTCATAAAGGAAGGACGCTTCTTGGCAGAGGTTCCGGTGATGCCCTCGTCTATGTAGCGGTCTACAACTTGCCAGTTGGGGTGGTAGCGGAGCTGATCGTCATACCACTGCATTTGATTTCCGAGAGCGTCTACCTGTGCTTCATGCTGGGTAGAAACACGCCCGTAAAAGGCAATGCGGCGGTTGCGGTCTTTATCTAAAGGGGATTGCCCGAAATACATTCTCTGTGTGATATTCATACACTGTACCTCCTTTGCCCGTAGTATAGAAAATTGCGAAGAAGATATGTAGGATGTCGCCAGAGCGAACGACATCCTTGACATTAGGCTGAATATCTGCTAAGGACTTTGTGGTAGGTGTCGGCAGTAATCAACTCATTGTCCAACAAAATGGAAATCAGCTTTAATGCTGTTGCATCTATGCTGAAAATGTCGGGAGGAACAGCAGGGGAGTGGGAAAAAATATTCTTATCGGACATTCTCAACCTCCATTCAAATTAAGGCTGCTGGATATAGCTTCTTCTATCTGGTACATCTCTGGCTGCGTAAGCTGCCCTAGGAAGCGTTGTACGCGGCTTTTGTCTATCGTGAATATCTGTTCCAGTTGAACCACAGAGGGCTTCTCAAAGGCTGTATTGTGGTCTATCAGGACGTGCGTAGGCTGATGTTTCTTTTTCTCCGTGCGGGAAGTCACCGTTGCCACGATAAGCGTTGGTGCATACCGATTCCCCACGTCGTTTTGCAGAACAACCACAGGGCGGGTACCGCCCTGTTCAGAGCCAATATGCGGCTCCATGTCGGCAAAGTAAATGTCACCTCTAAGGTACTTCCAGTTTTTTGGTATTATGCTATCAGACCTCCAATCCTTAATATGTAGCAAGAGCCGCCCGGTTTTGATGGACGGCTCTTGCAGAGAAAAGGAGTATGCCTAGAAAGGCGAGAATGTTACTGCTTGATGGGGAGATTGAAGCGGCGGCTGGAGCCGTTGTAGGTGCGCAGAATCAGCATCATATATTTGTAGCTGACAGTGCCGCTCAGGGATTTTTCGTCACGCACCAGTGTCATGGGATGGATGGTGTGCAGACGCTTTACCAGACGTTCCGGGTCGTACTCGCCCTGATACAGAGCCACGAAGCGAACCATGCCCCGCAGGATGCCGGAGCGGAGGGAGTCGGGGTCGCCCTCCCAGCCACGCGCCAGCATGGTCAGGGCTTCTTTGTAGAGGTCTGCACCGTAGGTCTTGTATTCCTTAAAGGCCGTGCGGATGCAGACAATCTTCCACTGTGCGCGGTAGTTGTCCAGCCCCAACTGCAAGCCGGTACTTTCGGTGGCATTGAGAAAAGCAATGGACTCGGCATCCTTGCCGACCAGCGCAGCGCGAAGTTCTGCGCCAGCGGTCAGAGGCCGGGAAACGCCTGTCTGTTTGGAAAAGAGGATGGCTTCTTCCTCTTTTGTCAGCCCGGTGTACACCTTGCAGATGATAGGGAGGTCTGCACCGCCGTTCATGGATTTTCGGGTCACAAGGGTGTGCTGACCATCGAACACATAGTAGTGACCATCCCGGTAGCTAACCTTGGGCGGGTTGGCAATCAGTTCGGTGAACTCTGCCGACATTTTCTCAACATTCGGCAGATTCAGGTCGCGCTGGTACTCGGCAGGGATTTCCAGAAATGCACTGTTGATGACCTTTTCCTCATAAGGCCGCTGGGCGAAAAGAGCTTCGATGATGGCTTCATCGGTGATTTCGGGCATGATCTCAGGCATGGTGCTGACGCAGTTCATATTTTTCATAGCAGTTCCTCCATCTTATCTTCCAGATTATTCAGGTAATCTCTTAGCTTCTGAATCGTTCGTCCTACGGATGCACGGTTCTCTGCATCGGACAGAATGTCGGGATATTCCCGGAAAACGCTTTCCCAGCGGCGCATCATACTGTTGGCGGCTCCCGATACTTCGCAAAGCATCGCTGTACCATCGGCAAGTCGTTTGGGTACATAGCGGCTGTTTGCGATTTCAAGAATCTGCTGACGGTCGATTTTCAACGGTTCATTCACTCTTTGTGGAAAAGTCTGCTCCTGCGGAGCCGGAGTGTGAACCAGTTCTTCGTCCGTAGATTCTTCCTCGGATGTACTGGAATCGGAAAGCGGTTTGGCTGCTGGGGGCGGTGTTGTTCTGGTCATGGCGGCTTTCTTCTGGTCTTTGGGTTTGCAGATTTCAGCCACCAGTGCCGGACGTTCTTCGGGAGGTGCGCGGGCAACGGATGCGATCTCAGCAGCGGTCGGTTTTACCTCGCCAGTAAGGACTTTCTGACGGGTGCCGGGAACAGCTTTTTCGGCGGCATCCACGCCCTTGGAAAACTGCTCAGCCCTTTTTACAAAGCTGTCATTGACACCGTTTTCATCGGCGATTCGTCGACGTGTCCACCGTTTGTCAATCGACTGGCCATTTTGGCCAGTCGATTTTTTAAGGTTACTTTTCTGATCACCGCCATGGTTTAACTTCTCGGCTTCGTACTGTTTTCCAATAAGGTATGCACCACCCACAATATATAATGCACATTTCCATGCAGGATAAATTTTATATTCACCGGAAGGATCTTCTGCTTCTGCCGATGCCGCATGCGCTTTTAATGCTGACCGTACCATCCATACCAAAAATCCAATAAAAAGAAGTAACAATATCACACCATCTGTTCTTCCTATCTCCATGCCGGAAATTCCCAGAACAAACAAAAGCACCGCACACAGAACAGAAACTGGTATTTCTTTTTTTAATGTATCTTTCTGTACGATCAGCGGTGCAAATAATGCACATGCCCCGCATACAAGCATTAAATTAAATAGGTTAGAGCCAATCACATTGCTGACTGCCAATGCATTATTTCCGGCAACAGAAGCTGTTACACTAACAGCAAGTTCCGGCAGGCTCGTCCCCATTGCAACGATCGTGAGTCCGACAATCATAGACGGAATCCGCAGAGCCCTTGCAACGGAAGAACTTCCCTCAACAAAAAAATCTGCACCTTTAATCAATAAAACAAATCCCACCAGTAATAAAACTATTGACTGCATCATCGCCACCATACACATTTCCTCCTTCGTTTTTCCTGTTATTTATAAAATACCCAGATGTGTCAAAAGGATTCTGACACCGAGCAGAACTAAGATCAGTCCACCAACAAACTCTGCTTTCTTTTCGTACTTGTTTCCGAAAAAGTTTCCGACATAAACCCCACCAATAGAAATAACAAAGGTAGTGATTCCGATCACCGTGATCGCCTCTACGATCGGGTAATCCAAAAACGCAAATGTGATCCCGACTGCAAGCGCATCAATACTTGTTGCAACTGCAAGCACAAACATCTCTTTTAAATCGAGTGGTGCATCCATTTCTTTTACTTCGTCATCTTCCTTATCCGGTTTCACAGATTCCACAATCATTTTTCCACCAATAATTCCAAGTAATATAAATGCGATCCAGTGATCGATGCTTGTGATATACTTTTCAAACTGACTTCCTAAAAGCCATCCGACAAATGGCATCAATGCCTGAAATCCTCCGAAAAATAACCCGATCACAAGTGCCTGTTTTTTGTTGACCTTTCGCATCCCGAGTCCTTTGCAGATCGACACTGCAAATGCATCCATGGACAGCCCGACTCCCATCAGAAACAATTCAATAAAAATCGCCATCTTTTTTCACCGCTTTCTTTTTGTATCAGACATTTTCCGTGATATTTCCGCAGTTATTTTGTACTGTATGCGCCATTTCTGCAGTGATTTCCAATTTCCCTCATGTTTTTACTGATAATATTTATCTGTTAAATATGTCAAAAAAAGAGACTCCACGTATATTCCTGTACCGGATATCCCCGCAGATATCCCTACAAAAATATACATGAGTCTCATTCTTTAAGATTTGCCAGGTCCTTCTGGTGTGTGCCCGCCAAAAGGAAACCGGTATGTTGACAAATCACGCAATCACGCGAACTACTCCCTCACGGTTTCACAAGCTGTCTGCCTTAAAAATCAGCCTGTGCTCATCATAAGTTTTTCACTTATGCCAAACGCTGTTTTCACATCATATCTTATGTACCATGATTTGTCAATCAATGTTTTAATAAAAATACATTACCTTATGCAGCCCATGCTTTTTTAATCAGCCAAGCAATTCAAGAATCTCTTCTTTTGTGAAGCTTGCAGAATCCATTCCTTCGCCCTCGAGCACCTGCTCGGCAAGTTTCTTTTTCCGCTCCTGAATGTCAATGATCTTCTCCTCGATCGTTCCCTCTGCCACAAGTTTGTATACCGTCACGACATGCTTCTGTCCGATACGGTGCGCACGGTCTGTCGCCTGGTTCTGCACGGCAACATTCCACCACGGATCGTAGTGGATGACGATGTCCGCGGAGGTAAGGTTTAATCCGGTTCCACCCGCCTTTAAGCTGATACAGAATACCGGAACATCATCGTTATTAAAACTTTCCACCATCTGCATACGTTTTTCCTTATTTACAGAACCGGTCAGAAGATAGTAGTCGATTCCTTCTTTTTTCAGGCGCTCTGTCAGACGGTCTAACATGGATGTAAACTGCGAGAACAGAAGGATCTTGTGTCCTGCTCCGACTGCGTTTACGATCAATTCCATACACATGTCGGTCTTTGCGGATTCTCCATGGTAATCTTCCAGTAAAAGTCCCGGATCACAGCAGAGCTGACGCAGTTTGGTAAGTTCGGAAAGGATCTGCATCCTGCCTTTATGGAACTCTTTCTCATTCTGCTGGCTAAGCATTTCCTTCATCCTGGTCGCATAAGCATCATATAACTGCATCTGTTCGCCATCGAGTCTTGCGAATACATTTTCTTCGATCTTCTCCGGAAGGTCTTTTAACACATCCCCTTTCAGACGTCTTAAAATAAACGGACGGATCATGCGCTGTAAACGCTCCATCTTGTTTGCATCCTGATTCACAGCGATCGGAAGCTCGATCTCCTCCCGGAACTTCTGATAGGTATACAAAAATCCCGGCATCAGATAATCAAAAATACTCCAGAGCTCACTGAGTCTGTTTTCGATCGGTGTTCCGGTCAATGCCAGCTTGAATGCCGCAGTGATCTTTTTGACACCTTTTGCCGCCTGTGTGGACGGGTTCTTGATATACTGTGCCTCATCGATGACCTGAATCGCAAATACAAACTTCTGGTACACTTCGGCATCACGTTTTAACAGATCATACGAAGTAATAAGGATTTCTCCCTCTTTGCTGTGACGGATGATCGACGCACGATCCGGTACACTTCCGGCAACAATGACTGTTTTTAACTGTGGTGCAAAGCGTGTGATCTCTTTCTGCCAGTTGTAGACCAGAGATGCCGGACACACGATCAGGGAACGGCGCAGTTCCTTTTCCCCAGCCTGCATTTCTTGCTGTTCTGCCGTTAAAAGGCTGATGACCTGAAGCGTCTTTCCAAGTCCCATATCATCGGCTAAAATACCGCCGAATCCATTCTCACGCAGCGTCTTTAACCACAGGAATCCATTCTTCTGGTAACTTCTCATGATAGAATTCAGCGCTTCCGGAACTTCATAGTCACTGTCCTCGATCGTCTTCATGTTGCGGACCATGCCCTTGAACTCTTTATTTTTCTCGATTGAGAGAAGCTGATTGTTCTTTAATGCCGCGTCCAGATACATTGCGCGGTATTTTGGTACAATTACAGTGCCTTTTTTGAGGTTTGTCTCCGTCAGGCGCAGATCCTCGCTGACTTCCGCCAACGTGCTTAAACCATCCTCCTCAATATTTAAAAAGTCACCGTTTTTCAAACGGATATACTTCTTTTTCCTGTCATATTTTGAGAGCAGGTAGGCAAGTTCCTCCCGTGACATCTCATCGGAATGAATTTTTAATTCCAGAAGATCACTTTTTAACGAGATACCCACGGAAACGGCCGGGGAAGATACCACCTTTAAATTGCGGAAATTTTCCGTTGTATAAATGGTCATAAATTCACCCAGTCTTCTCAATCCACCTGAAACTAACTGATACAACATCTCCTCATTGTTCTTCAGCACAAAGACTGTCTGGGACAGCGCATATTCATTGAAATACGGTTCCACAAGATTTTTGATGCGGAGTTCCTCTGCGAGATCGCGCACTTCACCCGGTGCGATCTTCTCGAGGACATTATATTTATCATCCCCGTAAGCTGCCATCAGTTTTGCACCTACCGTATTCATATCCTGTCTGTCTAAATAAAGTTCAAACTCAGGTTTCGGCGGCACATAAAGGCTCTCATCAAATCCTGCCTCTTTTTCCACTTTAAAATATTTTTTCAGTAATGGAAGCAGGTCGCGGCAGAACATGGCAAGCTCATCTGCAGCGATATA
>OGLN01002422.1_pt1 | contig 11515 bp, 9 predicted proteins | sample 1572641 | NCBI WGS metagenome assembly OGLN01 (sample SAMEA2581903, study PRJEB24529) | metagenome | biome: Human gut stool | place: China | collected 2011
TATGAAACGACGCCTTCTCCCCTCGCTGCTTCTCGCTCTCGCTCTGGCCTTCCCCCTCACCGCCTGCGCCGCCAAACCCACCGTCCCCACCGCCGCAGACTTTGAGGTCCAGCCGGGAGCATACCGGTATCAGGACATGGGCGACTTTTTTGTGGAGACGGAGCAGGGGCAGTATTACCTGGGCTGGGATCAAATCATCCGCTTCGCCGAGCCGGGCAGCCGGGCCTTCTACCCCCTGTGCAATAAGCCCAACTGCGGACATGGCGGCGAGAACTGCAATGCATACACTGACTATGCATTGGGATACTGGAACGGGCATCTTTACACCACCACCTACGGAGACAACGGTCCGGTAGTACAGCGCATGGATATGGACGGCGCCAACCATCGGGAGGTGGGGCAGCTGCCGGTTTTGACAGCTGTGGATGGTGCGCGGCACGGCAGCGGCGAATTGCTGTTCCACAACGGCTCTCTGTTTTATATGTACGACGCCATCGAAACGGACCCGGAATGGGCCATGTCTATCTACCAGTTTGACCTGGAAACCGGAAAGGGCCGGTGGCTGTTTCAGGAGGATATCCCGCCGTTCACTTATTTCTGCGGAAGCTCATATGCGAATATTTGCGGGGATGGTTTCTTCTTTATGATGACCAACGGGGTCACCGGTGAATGCACCTATGCCCTGGGGAGCTTGAAAACAGGCCGGGTGGAAGCGACCATTCCCGGCTGGAGCGATCGCAACGGTCGGGCAATGGAGCAGGACGGCGTTCTGTATTACTTCAAGGCGGATGCCGGCCTGTGTGAATACGACAGGGCCACAGGCGTGGAAACGGTCCGCTTCCCTATGGAGGCATACACGGCGAACCCCTGCTATACCCGGAACTATATTCTGGTGCGGTCTACGGATACCGAGGACTTTGAGCAATGCACGCTCTGGGTGCTGGACCGGGACTATAACCTGCTGGGAAAGGCCCCGCAGGAAAAGATCGGCAGATGGTTCCCCCAGCCGTATGCCATCACGGCAAACAGCATCTACTTCTGGCTCAACGGAAAGATCACCCACTATATTGACACCAGCGATCTGTCCAATTTGGAGCTCCTTCCGATGCCGGATACCAGCAACGCCAGAGCCCACGGCTAACTCACAGTTGACACCGGATAAATCCTTCTGCTATAATGGGTTTATCCGATATCGCCCGCCGCAGAAAGGAGTTCTTCTGATGAAACGACGCCTTCTCCCCTCGCTGCTTCTCGCCCTGGCCCTGGCCCTCACCGCCTGCGCCGCCAAACCCGCCGCACCCACTGCCGCAGACTTCGAGGTCCAGCCAGGGGAATACCGGTATCAGGACAGCGACGGATTTTTCGTGGAGACGGAAAAGGGAAATTACTGCCTGAAGCCCCTGCTGGATTTCCTGGTCCGCTTCGCCGACCCGGGCAGTCATGATTTTTATGTCTTGTGCAATAAGCCGGACTGCGGACATGGCGATGCCAATTGCAATGCATACGCGGGATTTGCCCTGGGCTATTTCAATCAGCATCTGTATGGGGTGCAGGACAACGGCACCGACTTTGTCCTGGTACGTATGAATATGGACGGGACGGACCACACGGAAATTGCCCAACTCCCGGAGCAAAACGCCCTGGACGGGCGTAAGCAGCTGGGCGGCAGCTACTTCTTTGACAACGGCTATCTCATCTTCCTGGCATTCCCCTCCACATCGAACCCGGACTATGCGCTGCCGGTCTACAAGATCCAGCTGGAGACCGGGGAAACCACGCAGCTGTTTCAGGAGGATATCCCGCTCCACACGGACTGGCCAGCAGAAGGGGTATCCATCAGCAATGGGTACCTCTACTTTCCCCTGCCCCAGACATCCGAGGGCAAGCGCCCATATGCGGAAGGGAACCTGGAGACCGGGCGTATCGAGCGGGTATTTGAGGACTGGAAGCGGGAAAACAGTTTTATCGTAAACTTTGACAATGTGCTGTACTATCACCGCGCCGGAGTCGGCCTGTGTGAATACGACAAGGCCACCGGCAAGGAGACAGTGAAGGTTCCCATGGATGTATATTACGCTGATGTGTCCTACACCAAGGATTATATTTTCCTTCGGACGCGGGATTCTGCCGATTTCAATCATCAGTGCGTCCTGCTGGCATACGACAGAGACTATAATCTTCTGGGAAAGCTGGAACTGGAGAAGATCGGTTTGCGGTTCCCCTTCCTGGAATACACCACTGCCAACGCCATTTACCTCTCCGCCGACGGCGGGACCATCACCCACTACATCGACCCCCATCACCTGGACCGTCTGGAGCTGATCCAGCTGATGGACCCCACGGCAAGGAGCCACGGATAATATGGAACTGACCATTCACGCCCTGTCCCATTCCTACGGGGACAAGAAAGCCCTGACAGGCTTTACCCACACCTTTGCCCCCGGCATCACAGCCCTGCTGGGCCCCAACGGCGCGGGGAAAAGCACCCTCATCCACCTGATCTGCGACCTGCTGCCCCGCCAGACGGGGACCATCGCCTTCGACGGGACGGATATTCTGTCCATGGGACCGGCGTTCCGGCAGGTGCTGGGCTTCATGCCCCAGAGCCAGGGGATGTACGACGACATGACCGCCTGGGAATTCCTGCTGTACATGGCCCAGCTGAAGGGGCTGAGGCCCCGGGCCGCCCGGGAACAGCTTCGGGAGCTGCTGCAGGTGGTGAACCTGTGGGACGCGGCCCACCGCCGGGTAGGCGGCTTTTCCGGCGGCATGCGCCAGCGGGTAATGCTGGCCCAGGCCCTGCTGGGCGCACCCAAGGTCCTGCTGCTGGATGAACCCACCGCCGGACTGGACCCGGAGGAGCGGGTGCGCCTGCGGGAATATATCCGGCAGCTGGGCCGGGACAAAATCGTCCTTATCACCACCCACATCACCGGCGACGTGGAATCCATTGCCAGTGAGATTTTGCTGCTGCACCACGGCGTCCTGCTGGCAGACGCCCCGGCGGAGGAATTTATCCGCGGCTGCGGTGCGGCCAACCTGGAGGACGCCTATATCCGGCGGCTGCATCCCCATGCGTGAGTGCAGGCGTGTTTTCTCCCGCAGGAGTCTGCTATGGCTGCTGGTGCTGATGGCGGCGGTGGTGTTTTTCCATCGGGTGGACCATCACAACGCCCCCGGCTTTGCCGCCGCCTATCGGCAGGCCGCAGCTCAGCTGGCAGCCTGCCCGGACCCGTCCGCCGCCCTGTCTCAGATGGAGGCGGAGAGTCGCCGCTATATGACGGCCCTGCTCTGGCGCAGCACGGATGACCCGGACCTGCTGGAGCTATACCGGGATCAGGCCCGGCAAGTGCTGGGCGACGATTATGAGACAGCGGCCATGGCATATGATCTCAGTGACCAGGCCCAGGTGGAATTTACCGCCCGGCAGCAGGCCCAGCAGACCCTCCGGCAGCAGCTGGACTACCTGGCGTCGTATCCCGGATATCTGGATACCATCCACGAAAACGCCGCCAATATGCCCACCCTGTCCATTTTCATGGACAGCAGCGCCGGAAAATTCCATGCGGAAAACATGAAGAAAACGGACCGGGACTTTCCCCGCAGCGCTGATGTGTCCCTGACCCTGACGGAGACTGCCGGACTGGAGAATTTCTTGCAGGACGGTGTGTTGTCCGTGTGCATCCTGCTGTGGATGCTGGTAACGGTGCTGCGGCTGACGGAGGAGCGCCGCAGCAGTCTGCGATACCTGGTGTTTGGCAGCCCCCGAGGCCGGACATGGCTGGCCCTGCGCCGGGTGGGGATCCTGGGCCTTTCCGCCGCCCTGGGCACAGCCCTTCTGATGCTGACGGGCCTTGTCACCGACAGTCTGCTCTACGGCGGGCTGGGTGACCTGTCCGCCGCCGCCCAGTCCAGCGAAATTTTTCAGAATTTCCCGTACCCGCTGACGCTCCGTCAGGTGCTTTGGGCGTATTACCTGCTAAAAACTCTTGGTATGTGGCTGATGGGACTGCTGCTGTGGCTGATTCTTCAGCTGATCCACCATTTGCAGACGGCTATGGTGGCCGCCGCCGCATTTCTGGCGGTGGAATACAGTCTGTTCGCCTTTGTGCCGGACAGCTATGCCATCGTGGCCCTTCGGTACATCAACGTGTTTTCCTTCGTCGGCATGGAAAAGACGTTTCTGCACTATCTGAATATCAACCTGCTGGGCCGGGCGGTAAACGGCGCCATGCTGTGTACCGCCCTTCTGCCGGTGCTTTTGGTGCTGGCTGCAGCAGGAGCCGTGGTCTATGCCGGACATCACCGGCCCATAGCAGGAGCCAACGTGTTCCAGCGTCTGGCAGCCCGGTTGCGTCCCGTGTTTTCCCGGGCCTCCGGCCGGCTGACCCTGACGGGGTTCGAGTTCAGGAAAATCCTATGGTATCACAAGGGACTGCTGGTGCTGCTGGTCTTTGCCCTTTGGTGCTTCCGGGCAGCCGCAGCCCCCACGGCGGACGTGTCCCTGTACGACACAGACACCGCCGCCTTTCAGAATGAGTTCCAGGGCCCAGCCACGGAGGACACCCTCCGGGCCATCCGGGCCCGCATAGCGGAGGTGGAAGGCTGGCCGGAGTCCGAGATCCGCTCCGCCCAGTTGGCGGCCCTGTCCGCCGTGGAGGACGAGGCTCTGAAAAAGCTGGACACCGGCCTGTGGGTGCTGAATCCTGCGCCCATGTTCACTCTGTGCGGCGGCGACGTAGGCGGCAGCCAGCGCATTCCGGCCATGGCGGCACTGCTGACAGCGGCACTGCTTACGGCAGGCACCTTCGCCGGAGAGCGGCAGCAGCGAATGCTGCCGCTGCTGCAGACCACGCCCCAGGGCCGCCGCCGGGAGCCTCGCTGCAAGCTGGCCCTGTCTGCCCTGTTGGCGGCGGCGGTATGGTTGACTCTGACCCTGCGGCAGGTGTACCAGGTCTCGTCGTATTACGGCGGCCTGACGGCCCTGTCCGCCCCGCTGCGCAGTGTGACCTATTTTGCAGACCTGGCCGCAGACTGCACTGTGGGCCAGTGGCTGGCCGGATGCCTGCTGCTGCGGCTGCTGGTGCTGCTGGCCGCCGCCATGACCGGGTGCATGCTGTCGAGCCTGTGCCGGACGGTGAACGCCGCCGTGGTGGTATGCTGCGCCGGCCTGGTGGGCCCGGCGGCCCTGGAGCTGGTGGGAGTGCGGGCGGCAGGCATCCTGTCCCTGGCCCGCCTGTGGACGCCTGTTACCTGCTCCTTGTACGTCTATTTCATTCCCCTGGCCCTGCTGGTAGTCTGCCCCCTTCTGTGCGTGCGGCGCAGGCCCAGGGTCTGATCTGTATAAAGCAAGAAAAATCGAGCCAGGCTTCAAACCGGCTCGATTTTTCTTGACACGTTTCCACAGATGCAGTGGACTTTACAGCAAGCATTAAGGGTAACCGCGAAAAGGAAACCCTAGACTGTAGTTCCAGGTTATAGTATACTATACACATTCCATATCACAAACATCAGCTATTGATAGCGTCTCCTGATAGCTTTTTGATAGCAGAAAGTCGGATACCACATAGGACTGGGATAACAGGTATCAAACAAAGTCAAATGGAATCAAATGCTCTATACAAAAAAGTTTAGAGCGCGTTTCTGCTTGGCGAGCAGGAGGAGGGCACCGATATGTTTGATTTTCTGCAAAAGGGAACAGAAATCAATACAACTCAAATCGTCGACGAAATTGAGGCGGCGGTATATGTTCATGTCAGACCGTATGGGTTCAAAAAGTATGGCAGAACGCTTCACCGCTTCGTCTCGGAAGATATTTCACAGGTGATTCATTTTCAAAGCGGTATGCCCGCGCACGGTATGGGCGGACTGCTGTGTGTAAATGTAGGCATTCGTATTCCGGAATGCTCTGATCGAGTTTTTCAGCCAAAAGCGGAAAAGAAAAAATACTATCACGATTATGACTGCACCATTCGCTCCCGCCTGGGAACAGTAAGCGGTAAACAGGAAACCTGGTATGACCCTCGCGGGAAAACAGACCGGATCACAAAGAATATCATGGACGAAATAGATCAGCATGTTTTACCGGCTTTTGAGGTTTTAAGCAGCCGGGAGGCCATTCTGCAGCACAGGAGGGAATATCCTCTGTTGGACAACATGTCGTCTCGTCTTATAGCTCTGGAAGAGTGCATGATATACGGACATCTCGGCAGCATCGAAAAAGCAAAGCAGCTGCTTGAGAGCTATTATCAATCCGCAGTGGAGGATTACAATAATCGGGTGAAAAACGGACACAGACAATATCTGAAAAAAGGGGAACGAGTCGTTTTTATGGGCCAGGATATAACCGCTGAAAAAGACGGATATGTAACCTTATACGGAGCAAGTCACGGACATATTGATTACCTTGATGGATTAGCGGTCGATCTTGGCTTGCGATAAAAGTCGTTCCCGAATTGTATCATTCATCCCAGCGCTTATCACTGCTGATAAGGTTTTGATAAGCATCCATCGTACAACTGCGATAATAAATGGTCACAACAATGGACTGACGGGGATCTGTCCTGCACAAATCCGATTGCACACCGCAGTTTTACTATTCGGGCATGATGCTCAAAAACTTACCCTGTTTTTGTGATATGTTCCAATTCCTCCCAAATTGCAAAAAAGTGGTTGCAAAACGAACGCTGCGGTGTTGTATATGGTATAAGGTCGAAATATGGGACCAATGAGGAGGATGACCGTATGAAGGAGCCAGATAAAAATGTTTTATACATTTCGGACTACAGAATGCACGTAACTTCGCTAATGGCGGTAGCACTGTTCGTATATATTAACCACAAATACTTTACCGGCTTTTTCCGTGTTTTTCAGCCTCCTATACCCATAGCGATTGACTCCGTCACAGCTATTGGCATAATTGCTGTGACGGACGGAATGCTTTTTGCACATATTATTGCGCTCAGCCGAACATACATCGTGTCTACTAAGGGAATCACAGTCATTTTTCTCGGTATTTTTCGTCACCTTTACCCATGGGAAAAGTTCAAAGTAATAGATGTGTGCCCTGGGTTCGACGAGTGTGAAGGAGGAATTTTCATGTTGATGGTTTGCAGCACCATACCGATTCGGACGGTGGCTGGCGGAGCACTTCAGCTGGAACTGGCAATCTACCGTTGGCCTCACATACTGTTTTTCTCCAAGCTGTCCCTTGAAGAACGCATGTATTTTGATCGTCTGCGGCGAGGAGATGAGGCTTCGTGCAGCGAGGACTCTGATGACTGCTGAGATGGTGATTCAGAAATAGGGAAGGCGTTTGGCATATGAAACGTATATCGCCACAGAGCTTCTGTTGACGGCTCCCATGTGTGTCGTCACTATGATAGGAACATATTGACTTTGCCTCGTCGGTTGTATGGGAACACAAACCGGCGTTTTGTTTTGCTGCCTTGCTATTCTTTCTCGGCGGCTTAAAATTGGTGCCATCCAAACTGCTTTTGAATCCGGTCTTATAGATAAATGTCAGCATGGACGGGTCTTTGTTACCATCTTCATCATACCCGCCGACGATCACTTTTTCAACTATGCTTTCAAAAACATAACGGTCAAAAGTATCAAGCACTTCATTTTCTTCCAGCGTCCTACGAAACTCTGCAATCCGCTTTTTCATAGTGCTGTCTGTTTCAGCGGATTCCTGCAAGCTCTCGCGCTGTTTTTGGAGCTGTTCGATCTGGCTGCTTAAATCAAAATACTTCTGCTCGTATGTATCTTTGTCAATGATTTCTTCCAGCCGCATATCAACCAGCTTGGGCCGCTTTGCATCCAATGCAGCAATATCTTTCTCTACTTTGGCTAACTGCTTACTTGCATTACTATCCGAAAGGGTTTCTTCTGTTCGGGCAATAAATTCATCTAACACATCCTTGTTATTTTGGCACAGAAGCCGGTAGGATTCAATAAATGCCTGTTCAATGGTTTCCTCGGCAATTCCTTTACTGTCAGGACAAAACTTCTTGCCCTTTTTGGTGGCAGTCACACATTGCCAGATAACCTTGTTATACTGTGAACCGCTGTGCCAGCTTCGCCTTGTAAGTGTACCACCGCAGAAGCCACATTCCAGCATACAGCTAAAGGCATATTTCCGGCTGAATTTTTCACGCTTGCCATCCGTACCTAAACGGCGCGGCTTTGCGCGGCGCTTCAAAATCTCCTGTGCCTTTTCAAACATTTCCTCTGATATTATGGCCTCATGGTGATCCCGGATGTAGAACTGATCTTCTTCACCGAAATTATCCAAACGGCGCTTAGAAATAGGGTCAAGCGTAAAAGTTTTCCCCATCAAAATGTCGCCTTTGTATTTTTCATTTTTGATTATGCCGATAACTGTTGTTTCGGCCCATCGGGTGCTGCCGCGTTTGGTCTTATACCCTAAGTTTTCAAGCTCCTTTGCAATTACGGAACCACCGGCCCCCTCGATATAGCGCCGGAAGATATACCGTACTATTTCTGCTTCTTCATCATTGACCGAAATGCTCTTATCCTCTGGATGGTAGTCATACCCTAAGCAACCTTGGAATCCAACCAATTCGCCGCGCTGCATCTTCATTTTCAAACCCTTTTTGACATTTGCAGAAATGTTTTCAACTTCCTGCTGTGCCACAGAGCTTAAAATAACAAGAAGCAACTCACCGTCCATTGTCAAAGTATTTATGTTTTCTTCTTCAAAGAAAACGGCAATCCCTTTTTCTTTCAGCATACGAACATACTTCAACGTGTCCAGTGTATTTCTTGCAAAACGGGAAATAGATTTGGTGATTATCATATCGACATCACCATTCATGCAGTCGTTAATTAACCGCTGAAAATCTTCCCGCTTTGTTACCTGTGTACCTGTAATTGCTTCATCGGCATAGATACCAGCTAAGTCCCATTCGGATTTGCTTTTAATCAAATCGGTATAATGCTGAACTTGTGATTTGTAACTGTTGAGCTGATCTTCACTATCGGTACTCACTCGACAATAAGCAGCAACACGCAGGCGCTTTGCCAAATTTGTCCTTGCTCTGGACGAAAGTACATTACGCGCCTTAATGATTTCCACGTCTTTCATGGCGGCCCTCCTTTTTGTGTTCCTATTATAGTGTTATTATAGCACATAGAGGACAGCAATTCAAGACAATAGATCGGAAACAATTTTGTAGTCTTTCATCAGACGACTTTTGATAAGGGAATATTCTCTATCAGAAATCAGCTTCTTTTCCAAAAGCTGTTTGAGAAAAGCAAGCTGCATACTATATCGAAGCAGATTGTCCTTTTTCAAAGATAATTCCCCCTTTCCATATCTAAAAAAAGTGGACAGAACGGACGGCTGATGGCATCAGCTCCACAGGAATTTCACCTCGGCCCATGTTTGTGGGTGCGCCGCGCAATGCTTTGAGGGCGTTCAACGCGGGAGTATCGTTAGCGTATGCGCCGCTGCTTATGAGCTGCCAACTCTCGGTGTAGATGGTTCTCGCTCACTCATGGAACATGAGGTCATGGCGCATCCACCGACGCGGAACATACAGAATGTATCCGTCTGCCTTATACTGCGCCGGTGGCCTCCCATCGGGCTTTCTTTTTCAAGGTACTGTCAGCGGCCCGCAGCAGAGGGAAGAAACAGGGAAAGGGTTAAGCTGTTTCAGCCTCCGGGGGCCGGTTCGTCACGGTATCGTGACGATGGAAGATATCCTAGAGGAAATTGTTGGAGAGATCTCCGATGAGTATGATGAGGATGAGCAACAATTCATCCGTTTAGCAGACGGTAGCTTGATCTTTGAGGCAAAGATATTATTGACGGATTTCTTCCGGGTTATCGATGCCGATCCCTCAGATTTTGGTAAATTGACGGAAGAAGTGGAAACTTTGGCCGGTCTTTTGTTGGAGATAAAAGGGGATTTTCCACGCCGTAGGGAGATTATAGATTTTAAGGAATATCGTTTCCAAGTGCTGGAAGTGGATAACAGGAGGATATTAAAGGTTAAATTTAACCGTATCCTTGAAGGTACAGGGAATGATGAGAATGGGAAAGATACGAAGTAAATGTTTATGAAATGGATAGCTGCTGTCATAGGAGGGTCTCTGTTTTTAGGGATATGCTGTATTTCGTGTGTGGAATATACGCCGAAGCCACGGGGCTATGTTCGTATTGAACCTTCGAAGGCACAGTATAAACCGCTTGATCTCAGTTACCTGCCTTTTAATTTTGATGTCTCTCAGACTGCGGTCATAGAGGTGCCGGATCAAAAGAAGGGTGTTACGGGCTTGAATATCTCGTATCCGGAGTTAGAGGCTAAGCTTTATTGCAGCTATTTGCCAATTACTCCCGCGTCCTTGGTGACGGTGGAAACGGAAAGCCGCTCTTTCGTCGCCCGCCTGATAAAGTCGGAGAATCGGATATCGGAGAAAGCGTATTCCAACCCTGCCGCAAACGTTTATGGCTCGCTGTTTCTTCTGGATGGAGAATCGGCTTCTCCCATACAATTCCTGTTGACAGATAGTGTATCGAATTTCTTCCGGGGGGCCTTGTATTTTGACTGTAAACCCAATGCGGATTCATTAGCTCCCGCTATCCAATATATCCGGGAAGATATCATAGAACTTATACAAACTTTTAGTTGGAAAGAATAATATGGCCTTGCTATATAAACAACTCTCGCCGCTGCATGGAGTCTGGAAAATGGAAGAAAGCTCTGATGAGCTTTTGGGGATGCTTGAGCATAAAGCGGACTATTCTTCTTTTTTGGAGCGGGTATCGGCAGAGAAGCGGAGGCAGGAACGTTTCGCCAGCCGGGTGCTTTTAAAAGAGCTTTTAGGAGAGGAGGTAAGGGTTGACTATCATTCTACGGGTGCCCCGTTCCTCGCGTGCGTACCTTTATATATAAGTATATCTCATACGAAAGATTATGTGGCGGTAATCTTGGATAAGCGTCCGACAGGGATCGATATCGAGTATCGTTCGGACCGGATCTTGAAAATACGAAGTCGCTTTATGAATCCGGAGGAAGAGGCGGGTATCGATCTGGAGCATGAGGTCGAGCATCTATTAATCCATTGGTGCGCCAAAGAAACCTTGTTCAAGATAATCGAGCAGGAAGGAGTGGACTTTCAAAAGCATCTTCACGTGAATCCTTTTCCTTATTTATCGAGTGGGACGTTTAAGGGACGAGAAACCCGGACCGAGGCATGCCGGGAATATGAGTTGGCATATCAAGTTACACCGGACTATGTATTGACTTGGTTGAAGTAAGTTAACTTCATACGCTTGTGAAGTTAACTTCATTGACTAACGAAGCTAACTTCATTGGCTCACGAAGCTAGCTTCATCAAATCATGTGGTTGGAAAGATATCGTTCGATCTATTTCTGCCAGATTTCCCAAGCGGCGAAAGCCTGTAATAGAAGCATTTCCAGACCATTTTTCACGACGTCGCCTTTTTCTTGTTCGAAACCACAGAAAAATGCCGGCGACTTCCCGT
>OGLN01002426.1_pt1 | contig 11502 bp, 8 predicted proteins | sample 1572641 | NCBI WGS metagenome assembly OGLN01 (sample SAMEA2581903, study PRJEB24529) | metagenome | biome: Human gut stool | place: China | collected 2011
CTGCACAAAAAGCAAGGTGTTTTGCACTTTTTGTGAAACCCTTACAAAAAACACCGGTTGCTTTTGCGCAGAATGCGGGTCACATATCCCATACCGCCTGATTGGTGGTGGAAATGGCAGTGATTCCGGCTTCCAGCGCGGCCATCACGTCCTCTTTGTCCGCAATAAGGCCGCCGGCGAGCACCGGCACTTTGGCGGTAGCGCACACCTGGCGCAGGATCTTGGGCATGGTGCCGGGCAGCAGGTCCAGACAGTCCGGCAGATTTGGCGGAATCTTATCCAAGCTTTCCAGTGCGATGGAATCCAGCAGGAATACCCGCAGAATGGCGGCCAGCCCAAGCTCCTTGGCGCGGCGGATGAAGGACTGCCGGGTGGAGATGATGCCGTCGGCCTCGGTGGTGCTGCGGATAAAGTCCACCGCCACCTCCTTACCGGCAAGCCCTGCGATAAGGTCTACATGCACCGCGGCAAAGCGCCCGGCTTCGTGGATGCGGCGCACAATGGAGGCAATATTGCAGATATCTCCGTATAATACGAATACCACCCGGATGTTCTCGTTGGTCAGCGCATTGCAAAGCCCGGCATCATCCTTGACGGCCGCAATGACCGGCGTTTCCTGAATGGCATCCATCAGCTCCTGCTTCATGCTTTTCCTCCTGCCCGGCGTTCTGTGGGGCAACTTTACTGATGCTCTGCCAGCCAGCGCAGCGCCATATAAGTGTAGGCTGCCGTGCCGCGGTACAGGATGCTGTCGTCAAAGCGCACCTTGGGGTGGTGCTGGCCGTAGGTGTAGCCCTCTTTAGCGTTGCCGGCAGCTAAGAACATGCTCACGGTGGGTACCTCGTGGCTGACAAAGGCGAAGTCCTCGCTGCCGCCGCCGGGCTTGCCGCCGGTGAGCGGGGTCATGTCCATAGCGCCCTTGCCCAGCAGCTCGGTCATATAGGTCAGGGCATTGCCTGCCAGCGGGGTGTCTACTACCATGCAGGGGCAGTAATCGCTGAACTCCACCTCGGCGGTGCAGCGGTAGGCGGTGGCCACGCCCTGCGCAATCTCGGTCATGCGCTGGTGGATAAGGGCGCTGACCTTCTGCTCCGGGTCTACGGTGCGGATAGTGCCCCACATATCGGCAGTATCCGGGATGACATTGGAAGCCTTGCCGGCCTCGAACCGGCCGGTGGTGAATACACCGAACCCGGCGGGGTCCAGCTCGCGGCTGTTGATCTCCTGCAGGGCAATGTGGATGTGCGCCGCTGCGGTGATGGGGTCGATGCAGGCGTTGGGCATGGAGCCGTGGCCGCCCTTGCCGTGCACAACGATGTGGTACTGCTCGCAGCTGGCCATGGTGATGCCGCCGCCCGGCACCAGCACCATACCGGCGGGCAGGGGCATCCCGGCCAGCACATGGAACATGACCGCTGCGTCCACTTTGGGATTTTCCAGCAGGCCGCTGTTTATCATATCCAGCGAGCCCTGAAAGATCTCCTCTGCGGGCTGGAACTCCAGCTTTACCGTGCCCTCGATCTCGTCCTCGTGCTCCTTGAGCAGCTTGGCTGCACCCAGCACCATGGCGGTGTGCATATCGTGGCCGCAGCCGTGCATCTTGCCGGGCAGCTCAGAGGAAAACTCCTCGCCGGATTCCTCCTGCAGGGGCAGAGCGTCCATGTCGCCGCGCAGTAGGATCACCTTGCCGGGGCGCTTGCCCCCTGCAAGCGCCACCACGCCGCACTTGCCGCAGTCCTGGGGGGTGTAGCCCATCTCGGTCAGCGCTTTTTTGACCAGTGCCTTGGTCTGGGGCAGGTCAAAGCCCACCTCCGGGTGACGGTGCAGTGTGCGCCGCCACTCCTGCAGCTGGGGCTCCAGCGCCTTGGCGGCTTCCAACAGTTTTTCCGGTGCGATCATTGTAAAATCAACTCCCTCTGAATTTATGCGGAAAACCCTCTCGGCCACGGCAGGGAGGGCTTTGCCTTACAGTTATTCTTCCCCGCCGTTATTGCCATTGGGGTGATACTGGGCGCAGGTGCACTTTTTGAACTTCAGGCCGCTGCCGCAGGGGCAGGGGTCGTTGCGGCCAATTTTGACCACACGCACCGGCTGACCCTTGGGGCTGCCCTTGACGCCGGGTGCACCGTTGCCGGGCACAAAGCCTTCGCCGGTGGGCTTTGCCACCTGCTCCCGCTTGGGAGCGGAACCGGCGGCGCGCAGTTCGATGGTCAGCAGCATCTTGACGCTGGACTCCCGGATGGAATCCACCATCTGGTCGAACATATCAAAGCCCTCGATGCGGTATTCCACCACCGGGTCCTTCTGGCCGTAGCCGCGCAGCGCGATGCCCTGCCGCAGCTGGTCCATGTTGTCGATGTGGTCCATCCACTGGCGGTCTACGCACTTGAGCAGGCAGATGCGCTCCAGCTCGCGCATGACAGGTGCACCGTAGCGCACCTCCTTGGCCTGCAGGATCTGCATCCCGCGGTCGTACAGCATATCGGCAATGCCCTGCTGAGAGAGGTTATCAAAGTCCGCCACAGTGTAGTGGAAGTCGGCATCGGTGGTCAGCCAGCCCTGATAGTGGCGGCGCAGCGCACCAAAATCCCACTCGTCCTTCACATCGCCGGAAAGGAACTGGGCGCAGCTGGAATCAATGTTCTCCCGCAGCATCTTGTGCATCTCGGTGCTGATGTCCTCGCCGTCCAGCACCTTGCGGCGCTGCCCGTAGATGATCTCACGCTGCTGGTTCATCACATCATCGTACTTCAGCACGTTCTTACGGATCTCGAAGTTGCGGCCCTCCAGCTTCTTCTGGGCGCTTTCCAGCGTATTGGTGATCATGCGGTTCTCGATGGGGGTATCCTCGTCGATCTTCAGAGTGTTCATCAGGCCGGACACCCGGTCGCCGCCGAACAGGCGCATCAGGTCGTCCTCAAGGCTCAGGTAGAAGCGGGAAGCGCCCGGGTCGCCCTGACGGCCGGCACGGCCGCGCAGCTGGTTGTCGATACGGCGGCTCTCGTGGCGCTCGGTACCGATGATGAACAGGCCGCCTGCGGCGCGCACCTCGTCGGCTTCGGCGTCGATGGCGGGCTTGTACTGGGCGTACAGCTGGTCAAAACGCTGACGTGCCGCCAGAATGTTGGCATCGGTGGTCTCGCCGTGGCCGTTGGCTTCGGTCAGCAGCAGCTCCACGGCTGCCGGGTCGGCGTCCTGCGGGGTCTCGGGGCTGAGCAGGTTCTCGCAGAAGTGCTCCTTGCGCATCTGGGCCTTTGCCATGAACTCGGCGTTGCCGCCCAGCATGATATCGGTACCGCGGCCTGCCATGTTGGTGGCGATGGTGATGGCACCCTTTTTACCGGCCTGCGCTACGATCTCGGCTTCGCGCTCGTGGTTCTTGGCGTTCAGCACGTTGAAATCCCGGGTGTGGCGCTGTAACATTTTGGCGAGCGTCTCACTCTTTTCCACGCTGACAGTACCCACCAGCACGGGCTGGCCGTTTTTGTGGCACTCCATCACCTGCTCGATGACGGCGCGGTATTTGCCCTCTACGGTCTTGTAGATGGCGTCCGGGTAGTCCTTGCGCTGCACCGGGCGGTTGGTGGGCACACTGACGATGTTCAGGCCGTAGATCTCGGTGAACTCGGTGGCTTCGGTGCGGGCAGTACCGGTCATACCGGACAGCTTTTTGTACATACGGAAGTAGTTCTGGAAGGTGATGGTGGCCAGCGTCTTGCTCTCGGCGGCGATCTTCACGCCCTCCTTGGCCTCGATGGCCTGATGGAGGCCCTCGTTGTAACGGCGGCCGATCATCAGGCGACCGGTAAACTCATCGACGATGAGCACTTCGCCGTCCTTCACGACGTAATCAATGTCACGCTGCATCACACCGTAGGCTTTGATAGCCTGGTCGATGTGGTGGGCGAGGGTCATATTCTCTGCGGCAGCGAGGTTCTCGATCTTGAAATATTCCTCGGCCTTCTTGATGCCCTTGGCGGTCAGGGTGCAGGTCTTGTGCTTCTCGTCCACGACGTAATCGCCGTCAGCCTGCTCATCGGTCTCCACCTTGTCTTCCAGCTCGACCACGACGCTCTTGCGCAGAGTGCGGACGAAGCGGTCCACCTGGGTATACAGACTGGAAGAGTCCTCACCGCGGCCGGAGATGATAAGCGGCGTACGGGCCTCGTCGATGAGGATGGAGTCCACCTCATCGACAACGGCGTAGGCATGGCCGCGCTGCACCATGTTGTCTTTATAAGTCACCATGTTGTCGCGCAGATAATCGAAGCCGAACTCGTTGTTGGTGCCGTAGGTGATGTCGGCGTTGTAGGCCTCCCGGCGGGCATCGCCGTCCATGCCCTGCACGATCAGGCCCACCGACAGGCCCAGCCAGCGGTAAAGCTTGCCCATCCACTCGCTGTCGCGCTTGGCGAGGTAATCGTTGACGGTGACGATGTGGACACCCTCACCGGTCAGTGCATTCAGATAGGCGGGCAGCGTTGCCACAAGGGTCTTGCCTTCACCGGTCTGCATCTCGGCGATGTCGCCCCGGTGCAGGGCGATGCCGCCGGTGACCTGCACCGGGAAATGCTTCATGCCCAGCACACGCCATGCGGCCTCGCGGCAGACAGCGAAAGCATCGGGCAGAATATCATCCAGCGTTTTGCCGTCGGCCAGCTTCTGCTTCAGTGCAGGAGTCTGGGCCTGCAGCTCGGCATCAGACATCGCCTGATACTTGCCTTCCAGAGCCAGCACCTGTTTGGTGAGGGGGTTGATCTTTTTCAGTTCCCGGTCAGAGAAGCTGCCAAAGAGTTTTTCAGCTAAGGACATTGGTCACACCTCATGATTCTTCAAAATAGAAAACGTCCGGGCCATTTTATTGCCCCAAAACGAATATTCACACATAAATATATGATACACCAAAAGCCCCATCCCGTCAAACCAGATGGTGAATTTTAGCCGGTTATTGAATGAATTTTCTGTAAATTCCTTCGACCTTTCCGACCACTGCATGGTATCAGCATTTTTCGATGTAATAGCAGACGAGGTCTGTCGCGCCGCGCGTTGCATGGCGCATGGCTTTGTGCTCGACGCCCTCGTATTGGAAGCCCACTGCTTTCAGCAGTTTCCCGGAGGCGAGATTGTATGCATAGTGTCCTCCGGTAAATATCTCAGCATCGGTTTTTTCGAAATAGGTCTGCACGACGGCCTGCAGCGCCTCCTGCGCGTAGCCCCTTCTCCGGGCGTCCGGTGCGATTTCGATACCAAACTCCCACCCTGGCACAGCCCGCTCTGCGTCCATCATGGACATCATCCCGATAACCCGGCCCGTCTCTCTGCACACAATGCTGTAGCGCGTCTGAGTTGCCAATTTCACTCTCTCGGCACCCGACCGCATCATCACGCTTTTTGCAAGCCTCATCCACAACCTGCGGCCCGAACCCGACTCCGAAGGTTTCTATCCCTTGGAGAATTCGCTAACCACCATCGAGATCTCCCAGATTGTCTCAGTGGCCCGTCCGACGGTTTCGGCCATTCTCAACCAATGGCTTGCCGAAGGCCTCCTCAAGAAAGTCGACAAGCATCTGTGCGTTTCACATGCGCTCTTCGCTGCATTGCAGGACTGGACACATCGCGGAGCCACACCCGCAGCCAAGATCCGCAAGCGTCGTCACCGCCGTGTGTTGAGTGCCGTCGAGCGGCGCGCATCAAGTTCCCAGTCGGCTTCAGAAGCAAACGGCGGAAGCTAATTGTCGGGGCGTCTTCTTTGATCGCCTTAGCTCTTTAGCTCTACCCCCGACAAAAATCCAATCACTCTGTCGGGGGTGATTTTTGCGTAATTTCCCGCTTGATCAGCGCTTTCGACTAAGAATTAAAATGCTTTAATTTCAATAAGTTAGCTGTTTGTTCTCGCCAACAGATTGATTCCCGAATCCACCCATAGGGCACCCCTATTAACCGGTTAGAAAATAAGTATTGGACTCTCTCCCAGGCTCTTCCCTACGATACTTGCAAGCTGTTTGCGACACCTTCTCTACTGCAGGCAGCCTTCTCAAAACAGGAGAGACTGATGAAAAAACTTGCTCTTAGCTGCGCCATCGCCGGCGCCATGATGTCGCTGTGCGCCTACGTTCAGGCCGCCGAACCCATTGATCCGATTGAACCGGTCGAAGTCAAAAATCCGGCTCTGGTCGAGCTCGGCAAAATGCTCTTCTTCGAACCGCGTCTGTCCCGTTCCGGCTTTATTTCGTGCAACAGCTGCCACAACCTTGCCACTGGCGGTGTGGACAATCTGCAGACTTCCATTGGCGACCGCTGGGCGCAAGGCCCGATCAATTCCCCGACCGTCCTGAACTCATTCGGACAAGTGGCTCAGTTCTGGGACGGCCGTGCCAAGACACTCGCCGAACAGGCCGCCGGCCCCATCGCCAACCCTCTTGAAATGGCCTCCACCCACGAAATGGCGGTGAAGGTGATCGCGTCAATTCCCGGCTACGCTCCATACTTCAAGAAAGCCTTCGGCGACGCTGAGGTCAACATCAAGCGCATCACCGAAGCCATGGCCGAATTCGAACGTACTCTCGTCACGCCCAACGCTCGTTTTGACAAGTGGCTCAAGGGCGACAAAAACGCCATCACTCAGCAGGAACTGAACGGCTACAAGATCTTTAAGGAATCCGGCTGCACGATCTGCCACAACGGCGCTCAGTTGGGCGGTCAGTCCTTCCAGAAGATGGGCGTCGTGCGTCCCTATAAGACCACGAACACCTCCGAAGGCGTCAAGGCCATTTCCGGCCGCGACCAGGACCGCATGACCTTCAAGGTTCCGATGCTGCGCAACATCGAACTCACCTACCCGTACTTCCACGACGGTGCCGTCTGGTCGCTTGAAGAATCCGTCTCGATCATGGGCGATCTTCAGCTGGGCAAGCGCTACACCAAGCAGGAAATCGACGACATCACTGCGTTCCTGAAAACCCTGACGGGCGATCAACCCAAGGTGGAATATCCGATACTGCCGCCGTCCGGACCCAACACTCCTAAGTTTGATCCCTGGGCCAAGGCTCAAACCAAGTAATTCGACATACTGCTTTTCCTATTCCGGTTAAGCATTTCGACGGGCTGAGGACATACTTCTTCGGCCCGTTTTGCATCCGTCAAAAGTGTTAGCGAGATGACACTTTTGAGCACCTCAAATTTCTTTTCCACTAAAAGTGTCAGCCAGCTGACAGAGCCGTTTTGCGCTCCTTTTATCGTGAACTTTGAGCACGGAATTCATTTAAAAACAGTGCGAAACACGATTTGGGAGATCACTTCGATGCGGTTCAGTCAGGTCCTGGTTTCTGTGGTTTGTTCCTCTTTGCTGGTGTTCTCGGCTTCGATCAGCGCAGCCGTTGCGGACGGTCACGCCAAACGCGGCGTTGCCTGCACATCCTGCCATATTGAAGGTCAGCCTTCGGCAACAAACGTCACCGAACAATCCTGCATCAACTGCCACACCGAAACTCCCAAAGGCAAGCCCATCACCATGGACGGCCATAAAGTTCCCAATGTGCACGCCGGTCATTTCGACACCTATGAATGCCTGCAGTGCCACAAGGGACACAAGCCGAGCGTTTCCGCCTGTTCCGAATGCCATAAGACCAAGCTGTCCGTTCCTTAAAACAAGCGAACAGCGCGTCAACAAATTGTTGTTCTCATAAACAAAGGAGAGAATGAATATGTCGAACGACCATGTTGCTCTGTCTCGTCGCGGCTTTTTGAAGGGTACGCTCGCCACCGCCGGAGTGGCGCTTGCCGGTGCTTCGCACGCCGGTGACATTCCTGCCGAATGGGCCAAGCCGAAATGCTCGAACTGGTCCTGGGAAAAGCCGATGGAAAAGATTCCGGCCGACCAGATCAAGAAAACCGTTGACACGGACGTTGTCGTGATCGGTGCCGGTTTGACCGGTTTCTCCGCCGCCTTGTCTGCCGCCGAAGAAGGTGCCAAGGTTGTCGTCGTCGAAAAGACCCGCAGCTGGTCGGCTCGTGGCGGTCACATCACCGCTTTCGGCAGCAAAGTGCAGAAGTCCATGAAGGTCAATGTCGACGCAGCCGAAATTGTTCGTCGTCTGATCGCTTGGGGCCAGGGCCGCATGGACGAACGTCTGCTTTGGATGTTTGCCAAGAAGTGCGGTGCCTGCATGGATTGGGCCGTTGATCTTGCCGCAAAGAACGACGTTAAGGTGACGCTCTGGGAAGGCTATTACAAAGGCCCGACCTACACCGAATTCCCGGTTACGCACTTCTTCTACAACAAGGATGTGTCGCTTGACTACACGTACGGTAATTCGACTGGCATCGGCAACGTCGTCCTGATGCCGTGCTTTGAAAAGGAACTCAAGGCCAAAGGCGTCAACATCATGTATCGCACGCCTGCTGTACAGCTTATCCGCGAAAAGAACAACGGACGCGTTACCGGCCTCATCGTCGGCCGCCGCGGCAACTACACTCGCATCAATGCCAAGAAGGGCGTCATCATCGCCACCGGCTGCTATGCGTCGAACATGGAAATGCGCAAGTGCTATTCGCCCTACTCGCTGCGCGTGGATGCTCAGATCTACTATCCCACGAAGTCCAACACGGGCGACGGCCATATCATGGCCATGCAGATCGGCGGTGTCATGCAGAAGAACGACAACCACGCCGCAACGGTTCACCTCGAAGCCGGTGCCGCGAGCTACGGCTTCCTGCATGTCAACGGTCAGGGCAACCGCTTCATGAATGAAGACGTCAACACCCAGTCCAAGTCCTGCAGTAAGGAACTTCAGGATCACGGTATCGCCTGGTCGGTCTATGACTCCGAATGGCTTGGTCAAGTTAAGAAGCAGGTCGACGGCAACATGGGCGGCGGCTTGTTCTACGGCCAGATGTGGCAACCCTGGGGCGCCGGCTGGAACGTGGACGTCGAAAAAGCCACGCAGGCTCAGCACATTAAGGACGGCAAGGTTGTTGTCGCCAATACGCTCGATGAACTTGCCAAGAAGATGGGAGTTCCGGCCGACAACCTGAAGCGCACCGTTGCACGCTACAACGAACTCGTCAAGAAGGGCCGCGACGAAGACTTCGGTAAACGTACCGAATTGCTCACCCCGATCGTGAAGCCGCCCTTCTATGCAGGCAAGCTTGCCAGCTCTCTGCTTGCCATGAGCGGTGGTCTGCATACGGATCCGTCGCTTCATGTCCTCGATGCCCAGCATCGTCCGATTGAAGGTTTGTGGGTGGCCGGTGCTGCCGCAGGCGACTACTTCGGCTCCGGTGACTACCCGACCATTTGCCCGGGCATGAACCACGGACGCTGCCTGACCTTCGGTCGTCTGGCCGGCATCATGGCCGCCGGCGGCGACATCGACAAGAAGGTTAAGAGCATCGCCATCTAACGTTTCCTCTCTCCACATACTTCCTTAGCCCCGGAAGTCCGCCCGAAAGGGCGGCCTTCCTCGGCGGGGTTGTATGTCCAACAACTCTTCAAAAAGGAGAGAATCCATGCGCATGAATCAAACCGCTCTGTTTGCTTCCTTGCTGTTGGGTGCTTCCGGCTGCGTTCTTGCAGGCCCGGTTACCGTATACGGTACGGTCGACACCGGCATGGAGGTCTACTACAACGGAGACAAAACCAACGTCCGTGTTTCGAGCGGCCTTCGAGAAGGCTCTAACTTCGGCTTCATGGGCAGCGAACTGCTCGGCAACGGCACCGAAGTCTTCTACAAGCTCGAAAGCACGATCTTCGTCGACACCGGCTCCATGGCCGCCGACAACCGACTCTTTGACCGTGAAGCTCTGGTCGGCATCCGCGGCAATTACGGCTCGCTTTCTCTCGGCCGTCAGTACACGCCGCACTTCCTTACCATGGCCATGATCGACCCGGCCGGTCTCACCATGTCGAGTGCCGCCAACTACTTCGCCTGCCCTCAGTTTGAAGGCACGATCAACGGTTACACGGCCGACGAAACGACGCGCTTTAGCAATTCGATCAGTTACGACTCGCCTTCCTTCGGCGGCCTGACGATTCAACTTTACGCTGCTTTGGGCGAACAGACGAGTGCCAACTCCAATTCGCCGACGCGCGGCAACGTCTACAACATCGGTTTCCGCTATCAGTCCGGTCCGTTGTCCGTCATGGCAAGCTACCTGCACCAGAACACGGCGATCTCCGGTTACGCCGACTGGGACAGCTACTGGGCCTTCGGTGCGGCATACGACTTTGAGGTGATCAAACCTTCGATCCTGTACGTGCACCGTGAAGGTTCCGATGAAGCCGTCGGCTCCAACCTTGGTGGCACAAACACAGCCAAGAGTCCCGATCTGGACATGGTGCAGTTGGGTGCAAGCGCTCCGATCGGTCCCGGCAAGTTCATCGCCACCGTTGGTTATCTGAAGAACCACTCGGCTGAAGACGGTGACGCCTGGGCTTGGGGTGTTCGTTACGACTACCCGATGAGCAAAAAGCTCACGCTCTACACTGGTCTGACCGGCATCCAGAACGACGACGATGCACAGTACAGCATCGGCGGCGGCGGATCCTCCTCTCCGGGCGAACCCGTGGCCTTCGGCGACGACCCGATGGTCTACTACGCCGGCATGACCTATCACTTCTAATTCCAAAAACAAATCGGGCGGCAAACTTCGCAAAAAGTCTGTCGCCCATTTTCTGACCGTCAGTTCAAAGAACGACGGTCATTTCACTTTCTCGTTAATCAGAGCTTGCCGCCCGGAACGATCTTACGCAGATCGAACTTCGTGCCCAGCGGGATGCGTTCAAGCTTCATACCCTTTTCGGACTGGCGGAACCAGTAGAGAGCTTCGCTGTCCTTCGGGCCAATTACTTCGCAGTCGTATTCACCGGTCACAAACAAAGCCGTGCCTTCGGGCAGACCGATCACTTCTTCGTCCTTGTTGTACCACAAGAACTCTTCCAGACGGTCTTCACGGGTTTCGTTGTTAAGGCCCTGCGTGCCGCCCGAAATTAAGTGCGGATTGGTTTGGAACGGAATAAAGCCGAAAGTGTTGAAGGACGGGGGCTCTGCGATCGGCATGTCGTTAGTGGTGCGCAGCGTCGGGCAAGCGACGTTGCCGCCTGCGGACCAGCCGCAGTATGGAACACCAGCGTTGACACGTTCGCGAATCAGATCGATGATGCCCGCTTCGTACATGCGCGTCACCAACGCCCAAGTGTTACCGCCGCCAACGGCGATTGCCTTGGCTTCTCGAACAGCCTTCTGCGGATCCTTGAAGCGATGGATGCTCACGATCTTGTGACCGTAAGGCTTGAAGGCATCCTGAACCTGCTTTTCATAGGCATCGTACGTGCCCGCTACTTTAGCGTACGGGATGAAGAGAATTTCGTACTTTTCCTTGCCAAACAGTTTTTCGTACTGATCACCCGCAAAGTCCAGATAACCGGAATTGTGGTAGCGGGAGCTTGATTGGATGAGCACGCGGCGCTTCGGACTGACTTTCATCGGCTTCAGCGGTGTTTTT
>OGLN01002431.1_pt1 | contig 11484 bp, 9 predicted proteins | sample 1572641 | NCBI WGS metagenome assembly OGLN01 (sample SAMEA2581903, study PRJEB24529) | metagenome | biome: Human gut stool | place: China | collected 2011
CGGCGTAAGATCGTTCGCACGGTTTCAGGACAAAGCCGAGGATTACGAGGAACGCGTGCTGGAGCAGTTCATCCGCCACTCGGGCCGTCCGGTCTTCTCGATGGAGGCCGCGACGCGCCACCCGTTGCAGAGTTTCGCCGACCTGATCACCATCGAGGAGCACAAGGCCGTGGAGCGTCCGAAGGTCGTGATGACCTGGGCGCCGCACCCCAACGCCCTGCCGCAGGCCGTGCCCAACTCGTTCGCCGAGTGGATGAACGCCGCGGACTACGATTTCGTCATCACCCACCCCGAAGGGTACGAACTGGACCCGAAGTTCGTGGGCGCGGCGCGCGTCGAATACGACCAGCGCAAGGCCCTCGAAGGCGCCGACTTCGTCTACGCCAAGAACTGGGCCGCCTATACGGACCCCAATTACGGCAAGGTGCTGTCGCGCGACCGCGCATGGACGGTCGATGCGGAGAAGATGGCGCTCACGAACAACGCCCGCTTCATGCACTGCCTGCCCGTAAGGCGCAACATGATCGTCACGGACGAGGTGATCGAATCGCCCCGTTCGCTGGTGATCCCCGAGGCCGCGAACCGCGAGATCGCGGCCCAGGTGGTACTCAAACGACTGCTGGAGGGTCTGAACTGATGGAACGGATCACAGTCGTAAAAATAGGCGGCAACGTCATCGACAACCCCGCGGCGATGAAGCGCTTCCTGAAGGAGTTCGCCGCGCTGGAAGGCCCCAAAATACTCGTGCACGGAGGCGGAAAACTGGCCACGCGGCTGGCCGAGCGGCTGGAGCTGAAGGTGCAGATGGTCGACGGACGCCGCATCACCGACAAGGGAACGCTCGACGTGGTGACGATGGTTTACGCCGGGCTGATCAACAAGCAGGCGGTGGCCGGATTGCAGGCCGCAGGATGCAACGCCCTCGGGCTGTCGGGCGCCGACGGAAACGCCGTCACGGCCCGGCGCCGCAGCCCCCAGCCGGTCGACTACGGGTTCGTGGGCGACATCGAACGGGTGGACTCCGCGCTGCTGCGCAGGCTGCTCGAAGACGGCATGGCGCCCGTCTTCTCGGCCATCATGCACGACGGGAAAGGGACCCTGCTGAACTGCAACGCCGACAGCGTGGCTTCGGCCGTAGCGCTGGGCGCGGCGGAAATCGCCCCGACGGACCTGGTTTTCTGCTTCGAGAAAGCCGGGGTTCTGCGCGACCCGGACGACGACACGTCGCTGATCCGCGAGATCACGGCCGCAACCTATCCGCCGCTCAAGGCCGACGGCGTCGTGAGCAAAGGGATGATCCCCAAGATCGAAAACGCCCTGAAAGCCGTCGAAAAAGGGGTGCGGAGCGTGACGATCCGAAGCTCCGAAAACCTGTCGAACGGAATCGGAACGGTGATCCGGAATTCATAATTCACAATTAGAATAGTTCGATGTCGTAATTGCCTGATCCATGCCCCGGATGCTGTCAGCCGCCGTACTCGCCGCCTTCGGCGTCGTATTCAAATCCGACCCCACCCCGGCCCTCCTTCAGGGAGGAAGATGGCGTCGTTCCGAACCGCAGTCGATTGCAACACGAATGTAGCTAATTCTATTAAAATTCAAAATTTGGACGCACGCATCACAGAGGCCGTAGAACTCTTAAAACAGCTCATCGCGACGCCCTCCCGCTCGCGCGACGAGGCGCGCACGGCAGACCTGCTCCACGCATTCCTCGCCCAATGCGGAGCAGCGCCCGAACGGCTTGCGAACAATGTCTGGGCACGGGCCGAGGGGTTCGACCCCGCACGACCGACGCTGCTCCTGAATTCGCACCACGACACGGTGCGCCCGGCGGCATCGTACACGCGGGACCCCTATGCGCCCACCGTCGAGGACGGAAAGCTTTACGGACTGGGAAGCAACGACGCGGGGGCTTCGGTGGTATGTCTGTTGGAGACTTTTCTCACGTTCCGCACACGTCCGCTGCCCTTCAACCTCGTGCTGGGAATCTCGGCCGAGGAGGAGTGCATGGGCGAAAACGGCATCCGCGCCCTGCTGCCCGCCCTGGGGAAAGTGGACATGGCGCTGGTGGGCGAACCGACGGGGATGCAGGCCGCAACAGGCGAACGGGGACTGGTCGTCCTGGACTGCACGGCGCACGGCCGGAGCGGCCACGCGGCGCGCGGCGAAGGGGTCAACGCCCTCTACATCGCGCTGGACGACATCGCGCGGCTGCGCTCTTTCCGCTTCGGACGGGAATCGGAACTGTTAGGCCCCATCGGCATTGCGGTGACGCAGATCGAGGCGGGCACGCAGCACAACGTCGTGCCCGACACGTGCCGTTTCGTCGTGGACGTCCGCACGACGGACGCCTACTCGAACGAGGAGACGGTCGGGATTCTGCAGGCGGCCCTCCGCTCCGACGCCGTGCCGCGGTCGACGCGCATCCGCGCCGCGGCGGTCGGCGGGGAACATCCGCTGGTGAAGGCCGCAGTCGCCGCGGGACGCGAAACCTATGTTTCGCCGACCACTTCGGACCGCACGCTGATGCCCTTCCCGGCACTCAAGATGGGTCCCGGACAATCGTCGCGGTCGCACACGGCCGACGAATTCGTCCTCCTCGAGGAGATCGCGGAGGGAATCGCCGTTTATGAAAAGTACATCGGAAAATTAGCACAGGAATATGGCTGGAAAACTTTGGGATAAAGGCTACGAGCCGGACAAAATGATCGAGGAATACACCGTGGGCGACGACCGCGAACTGGACATGCGCCTGGCGCGCTACGACGTCGAAGGGTCGCTGGCGCATATCGCCATGCTCGAGACCATCGGACTGCTGACGGCGGAAGAACTCGAAAAACTCACCGCAGGGCTGAAAGAGATCGCCGCGGAGATCGAAGCCGGGCGTTTCGAGATCGAACCCGGCACGGAGGACGTTCATTCGCAGGTCGAGCTGATGCTCACCCGCCGGCTGGGCGATGCGGGCAAGAAAATACACTCGGGGCGTTCGCGCAACGATCAGGTCCTCGTGGACCTCAAACTGTTCCTGCGCGACGAACTGCGGCAGGTGGCCGACGCCGTGAAGAGGGTCTTCGACCGGTTGCAGGAGCAGAGCGAAACGTATAAGGAGGTGCTGATGCCGGGTTACACCCACCTCCAGATCGCCATGCCCTCGTCGTTCGGGCTGTGGTTCGGGGCCTATGCCGAGACGCTCGCGGACGACATGCGTCTGGTGGCCGCGGCGTGGCACATCGCCAACCAGAATCCGCTGGGATCGGCCGCCGGATACGGCTCGTCGTTCCCGCTCGACCGCACGATGACCACCCGTCTGATGGGCTTCGAGGAGCTGCACTACAACGTCGTGGCGGCGCAGATGAGCCGCGGCAAGAGCGAACGCGCCGCAGCGGCCGCCATCGCCGCCGTGGCCGCGACGATCGGCCGGCTGGCGATGGACGTATGTCTGTTTATGAGCCAGAATTTCGGGTTCGTGTCGCTGCCCGACGAGCTGACCACCGGGTCGAGCATCATGCCCCACAAGAAGAATCCCGACGTCTTCGAGATCATGCGCGGACGCTGCAACCGCCTGCAATCGGTTCCCAACGAGATCGCGCTGCTGACGACCAACCTCCCCGTGGGTTACCACCGCGACCTGCAACTGTTGAAGGACATCCTCTTCCCGGCGACGACGGAGATCAAACGCACGCTCGCGATGTGCGACTTCATGCTTGCGCACATCCGCGTCAACGAGCACATCCTCGACGACAAAAAATACGACTATCTGTTCACGGTGGAGGACGTCAACCGGATGGTGCTGGCGGGCACGCCCTTCCGCGAAGCCTACAAGCAGGTGGGCATGGCCGTCCAAAGGGGCGAATACACGCCCACACGCGAGGTGCGCCACACCCACGAAGGCAGCATCGGCAACCTCTGCACGGCCCAGATCCGCCGCAAGATGGAGCGCGTGATGCAGGAGTTCGAGTAGGCGCGGCGCGGGCGGACAACAGGCGCGGCGGCGAAAAGCAGGCGCGGACAGGCAACAGACGCGGCGGCGAGATGCAGGCGCGGTGCGGGCAACAGGCGCGGATGTTTGGCCGTTCGGAATAATTGACTAACTTTGTCTGTAACCAACCCAAACCGACAAAGCAATGAATCTGAAACGCATGCTGTTGCTGCTGGCGTTGTCCGCAGCTATTTCGGCCGTCGCCGGACCGCAGAAAGTCAAGACCTCCGTTGAAAAAGTGACCCTGTTCATCGACGGGGCGCAGGTGACGCGCACCCGGCAGGTGGACCTCCCGGCCGGAAATTCGACGGTCGTATTCACCGGACTGTCGCCCTATCTGGATGACAAGAGCATGCAGGTCAGCGCCAAAGGTCCATTCACGGTGACGGCCGTCAACCGGCTTTTCAACCACACCGACAGCCTCGAACGCTCGACCCGCCAAAAGACGCTCGAAGAGACGCTCGAAGAGACGCAGCGGCAGCTGGACCGGCTGAAGGCCTCGCGCGAGGTCATGGATGCGGAGAGCGAACTGCTGAAAACGAACTGCTCGGTCGCCAACCGGAACGTCGCCACCCCGCTGGCCGCCATCAGGGAGTTGAACGAGTACTATGCCGCACGGCTGGAAACACTGAAAAGCAAGACGCTCTCCCTCGACGCGGAAGAAGAGAAAATCAACGAGCGCAGACGGCAGATTCTGGCCGAACTGGTGAATCTGGGCGGCAGACAGTCGGACCCGATGAGCGAAGTGGAGGTGCGGATCGAAGCCCCCGCGACCTGCAAGGCGTCGTTCACGCTGACCTACTACGTCCGCAACGCCGGCTGGTTCCCCTCGTACGACATCCGTTCGGGCGGGTTGTCGGAGCCGGTGGAGATCTCCTACAAGGCCAATATTTTCCAGAACACCGGAGAGGAGTGGAAGAACGTCGCCTTGACGCTCTCCTCGTCGAACCCCAATACCGGGAGCATCGCCCCGCAATTGCAGACCTGGCGGCTCGACTACGGTCTCGTCCCGCCCCGCTACAACCTCAACATGACGAGCAACACCGTGTCGGGAACAGTCCTCGACCATCAGCGCAAACCCCTGCCCGGAGCGACCGTCCTGATTCCCGGCACGACCATCGGCGCCGTCACCGACACCCGGGGCAGCTACTCGATCACCATTCCCAACGGTGCTTCCAGCCTGCAATTCAGCTACGTCGGCTACATACCCCGAACGGAGCGAATCACGGGCAACACGATGAACGTCGTGATGCAGGAGGACGCGACGAAGGTGGACGACGTGGTCGTCATGGGATACGGCGTCTCGAATCAACTGGCAGGCGCCGCACCGGGTGTCCGGATTCGCGGCACAGCGGCTTCGGACAGAAAGGTGGCGGAAGTCGATTTTGCAGACTTCGACGCCGAGAGCGCCGTGATGGAGGTGGAGCAGACGCAGAGCCAGCTGGGCTACGAGTTCGAAATCAGACAGCCCTACACCATCCCTTCAGACGGCAAGAGCGTCGCAGCCGAAATCGGGAGGTTCGACCTGCCGGCCGCCTATATCTACCAGAGCACGCCGAAGATCGACAAGGACGCCTTCCTCGTGGCGGAGGCCACCGGCTGGGAGAGACTCAACCTGTTGCAGGGCGAGGCGAACGTCTATTTCGAAAACACGTTCGTCGGCAAGAGCATCCTCGATCCCGGTCAGACGAGCGACACACTCCGCTTCTCGATGGGCCGCGACCGGAGCATCCGCATCGAACGCACCAAGGAGAACGACTATTCGTCGCGCCGCGCCATCGGTTCGAACCAGACACAGACCGTGGCGTGGAAGTTCTCCGTGCGCAACACACGCCCGGAACCCGTCGTGCTGACGCTCGCCGACCAGCTGCCCGTATCGCGCAACAGCGCCATCGCTGTATCGGCCGAGGAGTTGAGCGGAGGCCAGCTGGACAAGGAGAGCGGCATCGTCACCTGGAGACTGGAGCTGAAACCCGGCGAGCAGCGCGAACTGCGCCTGCGCTACGCCGTGAAATATCCCAAAGGACGCAGCCTGACAATCGAGTGACCCGAAGAGGGGAGGGAAACGAAAAAGGGAGGACTGCATCGTCCTCCCTTTTTTCGAAGCCGTAACTTCCGCCTATTTGATGCGCTCGTAGTACTCACGGGTACGGGTGTCGACACGGATCTTGTCGCCCGTGTTGATGAACAGCGGCACACGGATCGTGGCGCCGTCCTTCGCCGTCGCGGAATTCACCGTCGCGGGTTTCAGCGAGTTGGTCGACGCCGTGTCGCCCTTGATGCCCGGCTCGGTGTAGATCACCTCCATATCGACGATCGGAGGAAGTTCGGCCGAAAGAACGGCCTCCTTCTCGGTGTGGAACATCACCTCGACGATCTGACCGTCGGTGATCAGGTCGTAGTTGTTGATCAGGTTCCGGTCGATGTTGATCTCCTCGAAAGTCTCGGTGTGCATGAAATGCGCTCCCAGATCATCCTCGTAGGTGAACTGATAGGGACGGCGCTCGACGCGCACCTGCTCGATCTTCTGGCTTACCGACGAGAAGGTGTTTTCCAGCACGCGGCCGTTTTCCAGATTCTTGAGTTTCGAACGGACGAAGGCAGGGCCTTTGCCCGGTTTGCAGTGCTGGAAATCGACCACAAGGAACGTCTTGCCGTCCATTTCGATACACATGCCGATCTTGATGTCAGCTGCTGTAATTGTCATAGGAATATGGTTTATAATTGTTGTTTTTTCGCGCCGCGAAGTTACGAAAAAAATCCGGAAATTCCTATTCCCGGGGCCACGGCCCGCTGCAAACGCCCGCAGAACGGCCTCAAAGCTCTATCGCCTTGCATTTGAAGCCCATCTGCCGGATCTTCTCCAACGTACGGGGAAGTGCGTAACGCATGTTGCGGAAGGCCTTTTCGCTGTCGTGGAACACCACGATGGCGCCCGGCGCGAGGTGTTTCGTGACGTTCTTCAGGCAGGTGCGGGGCGACAGGCGGCGGTTGTAGTCGCGCGAGATGATGTCCCACATCACCAGTTTGTAACGCTGGCCCAGGAAACGCGCCTGCGCCGGGGTGATGCGCGCATAGGGCGGACGAAACAGTTCGCTGTGGATCAGATCGTTGGCGAAATCGACATCCTCCGTATAGCGTTCGAGGCTCATGCCCCATCCCTTCTGGTGCGAATAGGTGTGGTTGCCCACCTTGTGCCCGGCGTCGAGAATGCGCTTGTAGAGGTCGGGATACATCTCGACGTTCTTGCCCAGCACGAAGAAGGTCGCTTTGGCATCGTACTTGTCCAGCGTCGAAAGAATCCACTCCGTGACGCCCGGCGTGGGACCGTCGTCGAAGGTCAGGAACACGCCGTCCTCGTCGTCGATCTCCCAGATCAGGTCCGGCATCAGGCGCCGGACTATTTTTGGCGGTTTCAAACGCATAACGCGGCAAAAATAGTGAAATTCCGCGCCATTTGGAAAAATATACGTATATTTGTGATAAAGACAACTCGAATCGACCGACTATGAAAACGCTTTTCCGGATAACGATCGCAGCGCTGATCGTCGCGACGGCAGCAGGCTGCGACGCCTTCAAGACCCTGAACAATTCGAAAAAAAGTGCACAGGGAAAACCCTACGAACTGATCGTGGTATGTCCCCAGGCGGAGTGGACGGGCGAGGTCGGAGATTCGCTGCGCGCGATTTTCACCGCCCCGGTGCCCTATCTGAACCAGATCGAGCCGATCTTCGACGTGTTGCGCGTCACCGAACGCGGCTTCACGGGCATGGTCGCCGATCATCGCAACATCCTCAAGATTCTGGTCGATCCGGAGCTGAAGGAGACCACGACCGCCGTGCAGTACGACGTGACGTCCGATCCGCAGATCGTGATGACGCTGCAAGGCCCCAGCGACGGAGCGCTGGTGAAATACCTCTCGGAAAACCGGGAGAACCTCGTCTATGCGCTCGAAAAGGCCGAACGCGACCGCGCCGTGAAGGCCAACGAGACCTATGGCAACCCCGGCATCGAGTCGGCCATTCTCAAAACGTTCGGCGTGGAGATGAAGGTTCCGAAGGGCTACACGCTGGCCGCACAGAAACCCGACTTCATCTGGGCGCGCAACGAATACCCGACCGCCAGTCAGGGATTCTTCATCTACTCCTACCCCTACGAAGGCAAGCAGTCGCTCACGGAAGAGGCGCTGGTAGCCGCACGCAACAAGTACGCGGCGCAGATTCCCGGCCCGGCGGAGGGTTCGTACATGATCACTTCGGACGCTTTCGCCCCCGACTACCGCCTGTTCCGCATGGAGGGACGCCTGTGGTGCGAACTCCGCGGATTCTGGGACGTGCACGGCGACTTCATGGGAGGCCCGTTCGTCAGCTATACGACCGTGGACACGGCCACCAACCGCGTCTTCACGCTCGACTGCTACGTCTACGCCCCCGATCTGAACAAACCCCGCAAGCGCAACTACATGCGGGGACTCGAACACCTGCTCTACTCGGTGCGTTTCCCCAGGCAGTAACCCCCGCTTCCGGCGCGCAACGCCCAACCGCGCGATGAGAAGAAACCGACGGATATGCAGCAGATACTGACATATGCCTTTCTTGTAATCTACACGGTCACGATCCTCGGCATCGTCCTGGTCATCATCACCGACAACCGGAACCCGCTGAAGACCCTGCCGTGGATCATCGTGCTGGTGTTCGCCCCGGTCGTGGGGCTGGTCTTCTACTTTTTCTTCGGACAGAACCTCTCCAAGCAGCGCATCATCTCGCGCCGCACGCGCAAACGCATCACCATGCAGCTCGAAGAGGCTCTCGACGACGGACGGCCCGACATCCCGGACGAGCACCTCCCGCTGGCCCGGCTGCTCGCCGCGACGATCCACTCCGTGCCGCTCTACGGCAGCCGCATCACGCCCTACACCGACGGCAAGTCGAAGATGGAGGCGCTGCTTGCGGAGATCGCCCGGGCGAAGCGCCACATCCACATCCAGTATTACATCTTCTGCGACGACACGACGGGCTGCCGCCTGCGCGACGCGCTGGTCGCGAAAGCCCGGCAAGGGGTCGAGGTGCGCATCCTCTACGACGACGTGGGGTGCAGCGGCGTGAAAAAGTCCTTTTTCGAGGGGATGCGCCGCGAGGGAATCGAGGCGTTCGCGTTCCTGCACGTCAAGTTCCCGCTTTTCACCAGCAAGGTCAACTACCGCAACCACCGCAAAATAGCCGTCATCGACGGCTGCGTCGGCTTCATCGGCGGCATGAACATCGCCGACCGCTACGTCCGCGGCACGGAGTGGGGATCGTGGCGCGACACCCACTTCCGGATCGAGGGCAGCGGCGCGGCGGGGTTGCAGGCGTCGTTCCTGAGCGACTGGTCGGCGACCACGAAGCGGCACATCGCAGGCGCGGAGTACTACCCCGCGGCGGAACGCCTTACGGACGACATCCTGCAGATCGTGCCGAGCGGACCGTTCGGCAAGTGGCGGGCACTGTTGCAGGCCGACAGTTACGCCGTCTCGAACGCCCGGAAGCGAATCTGGATACAGACCCCCTACTACCTCCCGTCCGACGTGCTGAACTCGGCCCTGCAAGTGGCGGCGCTGGCCGGCATCGACGTAAGGCTGATGCTCCCGGCGCGCTCCGACTCGAAGGTCGTGGACCTGGCGTCGCACTCCTATCTCGACGACATGATGAAGGCCGGGGTGAAGATTCTCTTCTACAAACCCGGCTTCCTACACTCCAAACTGCTGATCATCGACGACTCCCTGACCGTCATCGGCTCGGCGAACATGGATTTCCGCAGCTTCGAACACAATTTCGAGGTCAACGCCTTTGTCTACGACAGAGAGTTCACGGCCCGCATGGCCGGGGTATTCGAAGACGACGCCTCGCGCTGTCATGCCCTGACGCCCGGAGAATGGTTCAACCGCCCGCGGCCGCGCCGCTGGGCGGAGTCGCTGATGCGGGTGTTCTCGCCGCTGCTGTAATCCCGCCTAAAAGGCAGGGGTTTTGATTTTAGGCCGGCAAGTTTTGTGCATCGTAAGACGCGGGGCGGACGGGTAGTACCGACGTACGTCCCGTTCGCCCCGCGTGAGGGATGTGCGGAAATTGCCGCATAAAATCGAACCCTAAATGTCGACGATGCCGTTGCGGATGCCCTGCGGCGACACCAGGATCCGCCGGTACTCGCCGTGCCGGGCGTAGCCGGTGAGCACGTTGAACAGGTCGGTGAGGTCGGCGCCGATCTCCGGGGAGGCCGTCAGCAGCCCCAGATCCTCGTAGATGCGCGCCGTCTTCGGGTTGTAGTTGCCGGTTCCCAGGTGGCAGTAGCGGCGGATCGCCGACCCCTCCTGGCGCACCACGAGCGCGGTCTTGCAGTGCGTCTTCAGGCCCACCAGGCCGTAGACGACGTGCACGCCCGCGCGTTCCAGCGTGCGCGCCCACTGGATGTTGGCCTGCTCGTCGAAGCGGGCCTTCAGCTCCACCAGCGCCACCACCTGCTTGCCCGCCTCGGCGGCGTCGATGAGCGCGTTGACGATCGGGGAGTCCCCGGACGTCCGGTACAGCGTCTGCTTGATGGCGACCACCTGAGGATCCGCAGCGGCGCGACGAATAAAGTCGAGTACGCCGCTGAAGCTTTCATAGGGATGGTAGAGGAACACGTCTCGGGTTTTGATGGTGCCGAAGATGTCGTCCTCGGAAAAGAGCAGCGGTTCAAGTCCCTTATACGGCGCATCCTTCAGGGCGGGGCGATCGAGGCCGCTCAAAGCCATGAATTCCGACATGGCCATTGGGCCTTTGATGCGAAAGAGCTGGAAAGGCAGAAGTTCGAGCTTATCCATCAGGAAGTTGGTCAGCGCAGCATCGGTGCCGGCTTCAATTTCAAGACGGATCACATCGCCGAAGCGGCGTTGGTCAACGAAGTCTTTGACGGCGGCTAAGAGGTCGTCAGCCTCATCCTCTTCAATTTCGATGTCGGTATTGCGAGTGATGCGGAAAACGCCCGACTTGACGACTTTGTGCCCGGGGAAGAGCTTGCCGAGATGTTCGCGAATTAAATCTTCGAGCAGGATGATGTCGTCATCGCGCCCGGAGGAATTGAAGCCCAGTTCAGCATAGGCAGATTCTTTCGTGCGGGGCACGAAGATGAAGCGCGATGTTGTTGGGGCACTTGAGGCGCGCATAACGCATGCTGCCGTCAGCGGCTTCGAGCTCAACAATAAAGTTGAGCGACAGATTGGAAATGGTCGGGAAGGGGTGCCCCGCATCGATGGCCTGCGGCGTGAGAATGGGATAAATCTCGTTGTCAAAGTACCCTTCAAGGAAGGTCTTCTGCTTTGCCGAGAGATTCTTCCACCGCCGGATGGCGATGTCTTTTTTAGCAAGCTCTGGCGCAAGCTTGTTTTTCCAGTGGTTCTGCGCTCTCGCGAGCATTCCGAGCACGCGGCGCCGAATTTCGGCGAGCTGCTTCACGGGCGGCAGGCCGTCAGCCGAAGTCGACGCCGCTCC
>OGLN01002434.1_pt1 | contig 11472 bp, 6 predicted proteins | sample 1572641 | NCBI WGS metagenome assembly OGLN01 (sample SAMEA2581903, study PRJEB24529) | metagenome | biome: Human gut stool | place: China | collected 2011
GTCCCCGCCGAGGTCGTGGCCAAGGAGAAGGAGATCATGCTGGTCCAGATGGCTGGCGATCCCAAGACCGCCAACAAGCCTGAGGCTGTGAAGCAGAAGATGATCGAGGGCAAGATCAAGAAGTTCTTCAAGGAGAACTGCCTGGTCGATCAGGAGTTCGTCAAGGATGGCGACCTGACCGTTGCTCAGTACACCGCTAAGGTCGCTAAGGATCTGGGCGGCGAGATTAAGATCGTCAAGTTCGTCCGCTTTGTCAAGGGCGAGGGTCTGGAGAAGCGTGCTGACGACTTCGCATCTGAAGTTGCAAGCATGGTGAAGTAATTTAAACTTCCAAAGACAAAATAGGAGCCGCAGTACTTGTAACAGGGTGCTGCGGCTCCTTTTGATTTGCGTGAAAAGGCAAATACCGGGCAGCCCGCAGACTGCCCGGTATTGCTGTATAAATCTTCTGCTTATGCTTCGTCCAAAACCTCTTCGGGATCCTCAATGGCGTCCTCGATAGTCTCCTCAACCTCCATCGCTTCTTCAGCGTCCGGGGCGGCAAACAACTCCTGAATCTGATCCCGCAGCCAGAGCAGACGGTTATCCAAAGCCTTGTCCCGTGCCAGCAGCGGCGCAATGATCTCGGGTTTGTCAGTGATCAGGTCATCCACGCCCAGCTGCAGCAGCTTTTCGGCATCCTGCTGATGGTTGATGGTCCATGCGGAGATGGTCTTGCCGCGCAGATGGATCTGCTGCACCATACCGGCGGTGATAAAGGTGGATTCTACGCTGAAAAAGTCTGCGGCAGGCAGATCGTAGTAGGTGCCTACGCCCAGCGCCAGAATATACCCGGTGGTAATGTCCGGGTCCAGTTCCTTCACCTTGCACAGGGTCTCGTAGCTCTGGGAGGTGACCACGCAGTCTGAACCGTAGTCGTATGCGTGAATCAGCCGTACCGTTTCGGCTTCCAATGTCGGCGTAAAGGTGCTGGGCTTGATCTCGATGTTCAGTTCTGCCTTGCCCTTGCACAGCGCCAGAACCTCTTCCAGCGTGGGAATATAGGAACCCATGAACTGCCGATGGAACCAGCGTCCGGCATCCAGCTGCTGTACCTGTGCATAGGGCAGGTCGTAGATATTGGCGCTGTAGCCGGTGCACCGGCGCAGGCTGGTGTCGTGGGTCACCACGGCCACGCCGTCGGCGGTCATCTGCACGTCCAGCTCAATGCGGGGGCTGCCGTGCTCCAGCGCGGCCTCGAAGGCAGCCATGGTGTTCTCCGGCGCACGGGAAGAATAGCCACGGTGATAGGTGATCACCGGGTCGGCAAGGCCCAGCACGCTTTGCAACGGCTGCGTTTGCGGGAACAGCAGGTACACCGCTGCCACGCCGCAGGTGACCAGTGCGGCGCAGGCCATCATCCCGGCCAGCACCGTCTGCTCACGGTGCAGGGCAGGGAGCACACCGGAAATGGTCGGCTGCGCTGCATCGGACTGCCGGGGCGCTTCGTACAGTACCTCTGTAAGGGTGCTCTGCGCCGCCGTCATGGCACAGTCCATAAGCAGGCAAAGGAACGGCAGTTCGATCAGCAGCGCCGCGCGGGAAAGCGCCAGCAGGGCAGCAGTGCTGGCAAAGCCGACACCTAGGATGACGCAATAGAACAGCGCTGCCCCGCACAGTAGCATCAGCCCGGTGCGCACGGCGGCGGTCAGCATCCAGCGCAGTGCCAGCCCAAGCAGCTGCTCGGTGCGGCTGCGCAAAATGTGCAGGCTCTCCGCAAACGCACAGCCAAAGCTTTTGCGCTCCAGCAGAAATTTTGGCAGAACCACAAGCCCGTCCAGCAGCAGTGCCAGCACAAAAAGCACCGCCAATGCAAACAGCAAGCGGTTGGCAGCGCGCGCCTTCAGCAGCCCCCAGAGATATTCCGGCACGGCAAACTGGGTCAGATGGTTTGCAGCCAGAAAAAAGTTCGTCAGCGGGATCAGAGCAGCACCATACAGCAGCAGTGGGAGGTTCTGCGGCAGAAACACCCGCACAAGGCTGCAAAAGGCATCCCGGAACACCGCCCACGCCCGCAGCGGCTCGCCGTGCCGTACCCGCGTCAATAGTTGCAGCATCGTGGCAATCTCGTACAAGTTCCAGAAGGCTACCAGCACCGCCAGCACGGCGATGCACCCGATAATGGCAGGGGAGGCAAAGATGCGGGAAGCGGTCTTATTGTTGAGGTAGCGGATGGGCGCGAACCGCAGCGTCAGTGCCCAGATCAGCTGCAACGCCGGTACGAACAAGAGGTTTGTCAGTACCTTATAAAACAGCAGAAAAAACAGAAATACCCGCCCCTTTGGCGAAAGCAGGGAACGGGCGGCATCGTGCAGAGAGCGGTAGGCCTGCTCCTGCTGCCGGAGCTTTGCGGAAAATCGCTTCAAGATAGCTTCAACCTCTTTTTTCATTTTTACCGGGCTTTTCTCGTGCACTGCATAGGTGCAGTTTGGCAGACTGCCCGGCAAATATGATTTTTAATATTTTATCGCAAGTCAAGAAATTAGTACAACATCCAAACAGCATATTTGCGATATGCAATTCAACGCTGTTGCTGTTGCATTAAAAAGTTGAATTGCTATAATGTGAGATGATCAGCAACTGCCTGCCGCTCAGACCAGATAACCCTCAAAGCAGTGCAGATCCTCGGTCTTGACGATGCCTTCCAGATACAGCCCATCCTCCCGGTATGTCTCTGCCTGCACGCTGCCGCGCTCCCGCATGGGGGCGGCAAGTCCCAGCTTGTCGTAGGGCAGCAGCACCCGGATGGTGTGCACCCGGTCGCTGAGCACCTCGTCCAGCTTTTGCAGCAGCTTGTCCAGCCCGTAGCCGGTCTTGGCGCTGGTCAGCAGGATATCGGGGTCAAAGCTCAGGGTGTTGGGCTTGTCGCACTTGTTGTACACGGTCAGGCGGGGAATGTCGGCACAGTCCAGCCCGTCCAGCACCTCATCGGTCACAGACAGCTGTTCCTCGCGCTGCTCGTCCCCGGCGTCTGCCACTCGGACGATCACATCCGACCATGCGGCTTCCTCCAAGGTAGATTTGAAGGCTTCCACCAGATTGTGGGGCAGGCGGGACACAAAGCCGACCGTGTCCACCAGCAGCACCGCCATGCCGCTGGGCAGCACCAGCTTGCGGCTGGTGGGGTCCAGTGTGGCAAACAGCATATCGGCTTCGGCCACGCTGGGGCCGCACAGGGCGTTCATCAGGCTGGATTTTCCCACGTTGGTGTAGCCCACAAGGCTTACCACCGGCATTCCGGTCTTGGCGCGGGCCTTGCGGCTCTCGCCCCGGCGCTTTTCCATCTCAGCCAGCTTTTCAGCCAGCGCGTCAATACGGGCGTGCACATGACGGCGATCCAGCTCCAGCTTGGTCTCACCGGCACCGCGGCGGGCACCGCCGCCGCCACCACCGCCGCCGCCCTGACGGCTCAGCGCTTCGCCCATGCCCTGCAGGCGGGGCAGACGGTAGCGCAGCAGCGCCAGCTCGGTCTGCAGCTTGCCCTCGTTGGTCACGGCGCGGCTGCGGAAAATTTCCAAAATCAGCATGGTGCGGTCGATGACCTCCAAGCCGCCCAGCGCATTGGAGATGTTGCGGATCTGGCTGCCAGTCAGCTCGCCGTCAAACACAGCGCATTCCGCGCCCAGCGTCTGGGCGGCAAGGGAAGCTTCCTCCAGCTTGCCGCTGCCCAGCACGATGCCGGTCTCCGGGGTCTGGCGTTTCTGGGTGATCTGTGCCACGGCTTCCATGTGGTTGGCCTCGCACAGGGCAGAAAGCTCTGCCAGACTGCGCTCACAGTCCCACAGCCCCTGATCCAGTGCCAGCAGCACCACCTTTGTGGGAGGGGTCTCGGTCAGAATATCATAAAGCTCGCTCAAAGTAAGTCCTTTCTGTTATCATAGCGTTCTTTTGTCAGAAGGTAGCACCGGCATTCCACCGGTGTGCCGTCAAATTTGTGGTAAACATCGTTGTGGTGGTACACAAAACCAGCCTTTTCCATCACCCGGCCGCTGGCGGGGTTCTGCACCGCGTGGCAGCAGGTGAGGAAGGCACCGCCCACCTGTCTGAACCAGAAATCCACCACAGCTTGCAGCGCTTCGGTGGTAAAGCCTTTGCCCCACCACTTCTGCCCGATGCAGTAGCCCGGCTCCCAGATGCCGCCGGAGAGTTCCAGCCCCGGCCACTTGGCCTTTTGCTGCGGCTCACCCAGCAGGGCGTTGTATACGGAGATGGAGCCAAACACCTGTCCGGTGGCCTTTTCCACCATGGCCCACTGGTAATAATCGGGGTTCGGATACAGCTCTGCCCACGCCGAAAGCAGTTCCCGGGTCTCGGCAGGGCTTTTGTGCGGTTCCCAGCGCAAAAACCGGGTCACAGCCGGGTCATTTGCCCAGTTTTCGTACATCTGCGGGGCGTCCTGCGGCAGCAGACGGCGCAGCAGCAGACGGTCGGTCTCCAGTTCAGGTGTGCCGGTGTGGCGCATGATCCATCCTCTCCCTTTTCTCAAAAGTTATCCCTAAGATAGCACAAAAACGGCCGCGCCGCAAGCTAAATGAAGAAAACCGCTTGACCGGATGGGTGAACTACGATAAACTGAAAGATGAAATCTTTTATAGGAAAGGGAAAGTACCGATGTTAGATGTGCGCAAACTGTTAGCCCAGCGTCCGCTGCTGTTCGATGGCGGCATGGGTACCTATTATAAAGCAAAGCCGGGGCAGGAGTGCGAGCAGGCAAACCTAACCGACCCGGATGGCATTCTGGCGGTGCACCGGGCGTATCTTGCCGCCGGAGCGGACGCCATCAAGACCAATACCTTCAGCCTGCCGCGTCTGGCGGCGGCGCAGCAGCCGGGCTGGGAGCAGCTGGCGGATGCGGGCTGGCAGCTGGCAGCAAAGGCTGCAGGGGAGACCGGCGCGGCGGTGTTTGCCGACCTTGGCCCCGCGCCGGACACCGAGAACCTCCCGGCGGAGCAGGTATATCTTTCCGTAGCAAAGCGCTTTGCACTGCTGGGCGCGAGAAATTTCCTGTTCGAGACCCTGAGCACCGAGGAAGGTGTGCTGGAAGCGATTCGTGCGCTGAAGCAGACCGTGCCGGAGGCCTTTGTGCTGGTATCCTTTGCGGTGCTGCCGGACGGCTACACCCGCGAGGGCCGCTACTGCGCAGAACTGGTGCGCCGCATGGCACAGAGCGGCGTGGTGGATGCCGTAGGTCTGAACTGCGTGTCTGCCCCGGGCGCGATGCGGGCACTAGTGCAGCAGCTGGGAGATGCGGGACTGCCGCTTTCGGTCATGCCCAATGCGGGCTACCCGGTGGTGGCACGGGCACAGGTGCGCTATCAGGGCAAGCCGGAGTATTTTGCCCGGGAACTGAGCCGCCTTGCTACCGAGGGCGTGCGCATTCTGGGCGGCTGCTGCGGCACGACGCCGCAGCATATTGCTGCCCTGCGCACCGCGCTGGATGCTCTGCCGGAAGCACTGCCCGCTGCCCCGGCGGCAAAGCCCGCCGCTGTGGCAAAGCCTGCAGTGGAAACGGACGATGCTTTTTTGCGCAAGCTGCGCGCCGGGCAGCGGGTCATTGCGGTGGAGCTGGATTCTCCCAAGGATGCCGACCTGACGGCCTATCTCGAGGGTGCCCGCCGTTTGCAGGCCACCGGTGCCGACCTGCTGACCATTGCGGACTGCCCCATTGCCCGGGCGCGGATGGATTCCTCGCTGGTGGCCTGCCGGGTGCACCGGGAGCTGGGCATGAACGTGCTGCCCCACATGACCTGCCGGGACCGCAACCTGAACGCCACCAAGGCGCTGCTGCTGGGACTGTACGCCGAGGGCGTGCGGGAGGTACTGGCCATTACCGGCGACCCCATCCCCACCGCCGAGCGGGACGAGGTGAAAAATGTGTACCAGTTCAACTCCCGCAAGTTGGCACAGTATATCGTGTCGCTGGCAGGAGAAGGGCGGGAGATGCCCGCACCCATCACGGTTTTTGGTGCGCTGAACCTGAACGCCCGCAATTTTGAGGTGGAGCTGCGCCGCGCCGCAGAAAAGCTGGAAAACGGCATGAGCGGCTTTCTCACCCAGCCGCTGCTGTCGGCACAGGCAGTGGAAAACCTGAAAAAGACCCGCGAGACGCTGGGCGAGCGGGCAGAGATTCTGGCAGGCATCCTGCCGGTGGTCAGCCAGCGCAACGCTATCTTTATGGAAAACGAAGTCAACGGCATCCATGTGGACGAAGCCATCATCCAGAAGTTTGAAGGGCTGGACCGTACCGCAGGCGAGGAGCTGGGCTTGGAAGTCTCGGTGCAGGCTGCCAAGGCGGCTGCGCCCTATGCGGACGGCTTTTACCTGATGACCCCTTTTAACCGGGTAGCGCTGATGGAGCGGCTCATTGCCCGCCTGCGCACCGAGGTGACGGATTGAAAATAAGGGGGAGGAACACACTGTGCCCTGCGAAAAACCATTGCTCAGCATCATCGTGCCGGTGTACGATGTGGAACGCTATCTGCCAAAATGTATTGGTTCCATTCTGGCGCAGACCTTTACGGACTTTGAGCTGATCCTTGTGGAGGACGGCTCGCCGGACAATTGCCCTGCGCTGTGCGATGCCGCCGCCGAAAAAGATGCCCGCATCCGGGTGATCCACCAGAAAAACGGGGGGCTTTCTGCCGCCCGCAACGCCGGGCTGGACGCGGCAAGGGGGGAATGGATCGGCTTTGTGGACTCAGATGACTACATTGCGCCGGAAATGTACGAAGCACTGTATAAGGCTGTGCAAAGCACCGGGGCGGATCTTGCCCTGTGCGATTACGCCGAGGTGGACGAGACGGGCGCACTCTGCCCACCGATGCATATCAGCCTTGCAGAGCAGGTCTTTACCGGACGGGAACTATTGAAAAACGCCACAGATACGATGATCCAGCCTGCGTGGAACAAGCTGTACCGCCGTGCCATCTTTGCACAGCTGCGCTACCCGGAGGGCAAGCTGAACGAGGATCTGTTCCTGATTCCGGAGGTCTGTTTGCAGATCCAAAAGGCCGTGGTGGTGCCAAAGGCGCTGTATTATTATGTGCAGCGCGGCGGCAGCATTATGAGCGGCAATAAAACGCTGCGCCATTTCGATGCTGCCGAGGCGGCACAGCGGTATTGGGAATGTCTTGTGGAAAACGCTGCATACGATGCGCTGGCAAATGCGGCAAAGTTTACGATGGGTAGTGTAAGCCGGGTGTACCGGCAGCTGCCCCCGGCGCTGCGCAAAGCACCCCGCAGCCGGGAAATGCTGCGGATGCAGTTTGAGGTAGTCAGCCGCACCCGGAGGTACTGCGCCGTCCCCGGCGGGCTTTGGCTGCAAAGCTGGCTGCTGTGGCGCTGCCCGCAGACATACAGCCGGCTGCGGGGGTTCAAGGGCTGAGGAGAAAGAGAAAAAACGCATGAGAACACGCTATACGCTTATCAATATGCTGGTCAACATCGGCGGGCAATTTTTTACGATGCTGCTCTCCTTCATCAACCGGATGGTGTTCATCCGTTGCCTTTCAGCGGAATATCTGGGGGTCAACGGCCTGTTTACCGATGTGCTCAGCATCCTTAATTTTGCGGAGCTGGGCATCGGTACGGCTATGGTGTTCAGCATGTATGAACCGGCAGCCCGGGATGACGAGCAGAAACTGGCGCGGCTGATGAACCTGTACAAGTGGATGTACCGGGCGGTGGCAGTCTCGGTGTTGCTGTTCGGGTTGGTGCTGCTGCCGTTTCTGCCCTACCTCATCAAGGGCGGCGAGGGCATCGAGCATATTACCCTGATCTATATGATGTATGTGCTTTCCTCTGCCTGCTCTTATCTGCTGAACTATAAAAGCTCTATTTATCAGGCCTACCAGAAAAGCTATATCTGCACCGGGTGGACGCTGGTATGCGAGTGCATCCGCACCGTCGTGCAGATCGTGGCTTTACTGCTGACCGGTAACTTTATCCTGTACCTTGCCATCCAGCTTGTGGTGCAGTTCATACCCAACATCATCATCTCCCACATGGCGGATAAGGAATTTCCCTATCTGAAGGAATGCCGGGAGCTGCCGGAAAAGGAGGAACGGAACGGCATCCTGAAAAACATCGGCGCCATGAGTATGCACAAGCTGGCCACCGTCATCGTGCGCAACACGGACAGCCTGCTGATGTCCTCCTTCATCGGTCTGGCAACGGTGGGGCTTTACTCCAATTACCGGTTGGTACTCAACGCGCTGAACAACCTGCTGAACAAGTTTGCCACGGCTTTTTCCGGCAGCGTGGGTAATTTTGCGGCGCTGGAAAACTCTGACCGGCTGTACCAAGTATATAAAGAGATGGACTTTCTCTTTTTTGTGCAGTCTGCCTATCTGACTGGCGGGCTGATGATGCTGTTCAACCCCTTGATCGAACTGCTGTTTGGCAGGGAATACTGTTTCCCGATGACGACCGTGGCGATCATTGTGACAGAGTTCTATATCTCGCGGATGCGGCAGACGAACCTGTTGTTCCGGGAGGTCATGGGTCTGTTCTGGAACGACCGCTATAAGGCTGTGGCGGAGTCCATCATCAATCTGGTGGTCTCTCTGGCGCTGGTGCAGCGGTACGGCGTGGTCGGCATTATCGGGGGTACCATCATCAGCAGCCTGTGCACCTGTGTCTGGGTGGAGCCCTATATCTTTTTGAAGTATGGCGTTCAGGATGCATGGCAGAAGAAGCTCCGGGCTTATTTTGCAGAGTACCTGAAGCGTGCAATGATCGTGGCGGCGGTCTCGGCGGCAGCCATGCTCTGGGTAAAGCGCTTTCCGGTGGGCAATTTCGGCGTTTTTGTTTTGGACGGGCTGCTTTATACGGCGGTGTTTGCAGGAGTGATCGTACTGTTCTACCGTGGCAGCGAAGAATATGATACGCTGAAGCAGCGCGGACTGAAGATATTGAAAAGGAGAGCGGAATGAACGCAAAGGAGCAGCCCTTGATCTCGGTGATCGTGCCAGTTTATAAGGTGGAAAAGTATCTGCCTGCATGTCTGGACAGCTTGTTGGCGCAGACGTATCAGAATTTTGAACTGCTCCTTGTGGATGACGGTTCGCCGGATAAATGCTGGGAAATTTTGCAGCAGTATGCGGCACAGGATGCCCGGGTGTGTATTTTCCGCAAGGAAAACGGCGGGGTGTCCTCGGCGCGCAATTTTGGGCTGGATGTGGCAAGGGGCGAATATATCGGCTTTGTGGATTCCGATGACCTTGTGCTGCCGCAGTATCTGGAATGGCTGTACGATGCCTTGTGCAGTTGCGGCACCCGGATGTCCATGTGCCGCTACCGCGGTATACAGGAAAACCAGTCCCTGTGGACAGTGACGGAATGCCCGGCACCGCAGAGGATCACGGCGGAAAATTATTCGTGGATGCGGGAATGGAGCGGCGGGCACTGCTGGCGGATGCTGACCCACCGGGAGCTGCTGCGGGATATCCGCTTTGACCCGGCGCTGTTCTACGGGGAGGATGCCCTGTTCTTTGTAACGGAATTCCTCAAGGCAGGCAGTCTGGCATTTTTGAACTGCCCGCTGTATGCTTACCTTGAACGTCCAAGCTCTGCCGTGCGGCAGGAGCCGAGCCTGCGCTTTTACACGGCGGCACTGGCATGGGAACAGATCTGGCAGCTGGTAAAGGGGCAGCCGGACCCCTTCCGCAGCACTACGGAACAGCGCTGCGTCATGTCCTGCGCCGAGGTATATTTCCGGCTGGTCAACCAGCCGGAGCGGGATTCCGAGAAGGAAAAAATGCTGCTGAAAACAGCAAAGCTGCACCGTCATGCTGCGTGGGAGATTCCGCCGGGAAATCAAAGCCAGAAGCTGCAGGCGCTGATGATGGGTTACTGCCCGCATCTGGGCGCAAAGGTATGGAAGCTGGTGCGGTGGGTGAAAGGTTTGAAAAACTGATTGACAAATCCCACAAAAAACGTTATATTCTTTTTATAAATGCGTTGAAAAAGAGTGTGCATCGTCTGGAGCCGCACAGAGAGCCGGGGGCAGCTGAAAACCCGGCGGGATACCGGCGGGGCACTGTCACTTTGGAGCAGGAGCGGTGAGCCTTGCCGGTAAGCCGCTTTCGGGTCTGCCCTACGTTACAGGGGCATCAAGGGGCGCGGAACCTTCCGCGCAATTTGGGTGGTACCGCGGTTATGTATTTACAGCCGTCCCATGGAACGCTCCGTGGGGCGGCTTTTTGCGTCCCACTTCATCAAATTTTTTGGAGGACACTATGAAAGAGCTTGCAAAGCAGTACGATCCCAGTCAGGTGGAAGATCGTATCTACCAGTTCTGGCTGGACGGCGGCTACTTCCACACGAAGGCCGATCCGGACAAGAAACCTTATACCATCGTGATGCCGCCGCCGAACGTTACCGGTCAGCTGCACATGGGTCATGCGGTGGATAACACCATGCAGGATATCCTCATCCGCACCAAGCGGATGCAGGGCTATGCCGCCCTGTGGGTGCCCGGCACCGACCATGCCTCCATTGCTACCGAGGCCAAGGTGGTGGAGGCCATGCGCGCCGAGGGTCTGACCAAGGAGATGGTCGGCCGCGATGGGTTTCTGGAGCGCGCTTGGGCATGGAAGACCAAGTACGGCAACCGCATCGTCAGCCAGCTGAAGAAGCTGGGCAGCAGCTGCGACTGGGAGCGCGAGCGCTTTACCATGGACGAGGGCTGCTCTGAGGCTGTCAAGGAAGTGTTCGTGCGCCTGTACGACAAGGGACTGATCTACCGCGGCAACCGCATGGTCAACTGGTGCCCCCACTGCAACACCTCCATTTCCGACGCCGAGGTGGAGTACGAAGAGAAGGACGGCAGCTTCTGGCATCTGCTGTACCCGGTCAAGGAGACCGGCGAGATGCTGGAACTGGCCACCACCCGCCCCGAGACCATGCTGGGCGATACTGCTGTGGCCATTAACGGCGAGGATCCCCGCTACGCCCATCTGCACGGCTGCCATGTGGTGCTGCCCCTGCTGAACAAGGAAATCCCTATCGTCTGCGATGAGCACGCCGATATGACCAAGGGCACCGGTGTCGTGAAGATCACCCCCGCCCACGACCCCAACGACTTTGAGGTCGGTCTGCGCCACGACCTGCCCATCGTGCGCGTGTTCACCTACGACGGCCACATGACCGGCGCTGCCGACAAGGCTGCCGCCGATGCCCTGTTTGCCGCCGGTAAGAACACCGTCAACGAGCCCCATGTGCTGGATTGCGGCAAGTATGCCGGCATGACTACGCTGGAGGCACGCAAGGCCATTCTGGCCGACCTGAAGGAGGGCGGTTTCCTGAAGGAGATCGAGCCCCTGAAGCACGAGGTGGGCACCTGCTACCGCTGCCACTCCACCATCGAGCCCATGATCTCCAAGCAGTGGTTCGTCAAGATGGAGCCGCTGGCAAAGCCCGCCATCGAGAGCG
>OGLN01002441.1_pt1 | contig 11453 bp, 9 predicted proteins | sample 1572641 | NCBI WGS metagenome assembly OGLN01 (sample SAMEA2581903, study PRJEB24529) | metagenome | biome: Human gut stool | place: China | collected 2011
ATGGCGGGAAATGAATTCTTCGTAATCAGCAGTTGTTGCAAACAGTGGATCCAGACGTTCCACTTCGAAATCCATTTGGATTTTATTCTCGAGACGATTCTGCATATCACGCAATTCCATCGGAGTGTCTTTCTTAGAGTTTAGTGCAGAACCGATTGCAGCGAACAAATGTGAATGGTTCGGTGCAATGATATGTTCATCGTCCAGTTTCAGTGTACGGATGAAGGCTTCCCTTAACTCTGAGAGGAAATGAAGCGGACCTCCTAAAAAGGCAACGTGACCGCGAATTGGTTTTCCACAGGCAAGACCACTGATGGTCTGATTCACAACAGCCTGGAAAATGGATGCGGCAAGGTCTTCCTTAGCGGCACCATCGTTGATCAGTGGCTGGATATCTGTCTTGGCAAATACACCGCAACGCGCAGCGATAGAGTATAATGCTTTGTAATTTTTAGCGTATTCATTCAGACCGGAAGCATCTGTCTGAAGAAGAGATGCCATCTGGTCAATGAAAGAACCTGTACCACCGGCACAGATACCATTCATACGCTGTTCTACATTTCCACCTTCAAAATAGATGATCTTGGCGTCCTCGCCGCCAAGCTCGATGGCGACATCCGTCCGCGGAGCGTAGTCCTGAAGTGCGGTCGCAACCGCTACGACTTCCTGGACAAATGGAATATGTAAGTAACCCGACAGAGTGAGTCCGCCGGAACCTGTAATATTGGGCCGTAAAGAGAGTTCACCGAGTTCTCCCTTACACTTTTTCAGAAGCGAGGCCAGGGTTTCCTGGATATTGGCGTAATGCCGCTCATAATCCGCGAATAAAATTTTGTTGTTGTCGTCGATTACGGCAACTTTTACTGTAGTGGAACCGATATCGATTCCAAGACGATAGCATTGATTCATACGAGCGGGGAGTTCTCCCCATACCTCCTTTTCAACAGAAAAAAACGAGCCGTCCGCAAAAAGCAGGCAGCCAGCCGGAATGCGGGCATCAACATGCCGAACCGTTCAGCCATACAATTTTCTGCCGGAATCGGCACATAGCTGAACTGTTATGTCAAAATTCCGCACATAGTATAACACATTAAAAAAGGAAATACAATTGACGGAACTGGCATCTTGAGGCTAAAAACGGTTAAAATTCTGTAAAGAATGTGTAAAGATTTTAGAAGAAAGCGTTGCGGGGATGGATAGACATTCCAGTAACGATATCATAAAGCGTTTGACAAAAGAAACGGTTGGGAATTATAATACGGGACGTAGGAGAAATAGATATTTCTATTAGGAAAGGAAAGCTTCAATGAATTTTATGAACAAGATGGAGCGGAAATTCGGACGGTACGCGATTCCGAATCTCATGTATTATATCGTGATCCTGTATGCGGTGGGCGTACTGGTCCAGATGATGGCACCGGCATTCTACATCCAGTACCTGATGCTGGATGCGAGGGCGATCCTTCACGGACAGATCTGGCGAGTCGTTACATTTATGATCTGGCCGCCGTCTGGCAGTCTTTTCTTTAACCTGATAGCGATCTACCTTTACTACAATCTGGGAATGACTCTGGAGCGGGTTTGGGGAACCTTCCGGTTTAATGTGTACTTTTTTATGGGTGTGATCGGTCATGTCCTTGCGGCGCTGCTGATCTACATCATTACAGGGCAGGTCTATATTCTCACCACAGATTATCTGAACTTTTCCCTGTTTTTTGCATTTGCGGCCACATTCCCGGAAATGCAGTTTTACCTGTTTTTTGTACTTCCGATCAAGGCGAAGTATCTGGCACTTTTTGATGGACTTTACTTCGTCTATGGATTCCTTTTCGGCGGCATGTCGCAGAGAATTGCGATCGTTATGTCTTTACTTAATTTTATCGTATACCTCTTCATGTCCAGGGGGAGCCGTCTGAATCCGAAAGAGATCAGAAGAAAGCAGGTTTTTCACACACAGATGCGCGAGGCGCAGAAGACAGCGGAAAAGATCGGACGCCACCGCTGTGCTGTATGCGGACGTACCGAGGAGGATGACCCGAATCTTGTATTCCGCTACTGCTCCAAGTGCGAAGGCGACTATGAATACTGTCAGGACCACCTGTATACCCACAAACATGTAACAAAAGGCGGGATGGATCCAAGACAGGCAAACAGCAATCAGGAGGCATAACATGAAGAAAACAAAAATTATCTGTACCATGGGACCGAACAGCGATGACAGAGAGGTCATGAAACAGCTGCTCTTAAACGGAATGGATGTTGCCCGTTTCAACTTCTCCCACGGAACACACGATGAGCAGAGAGCCCGCTACAAACAGCTCCGCGAGGTTGCGGAAGAGGTTGGAAAACCGGTAGCGGCTCTTCTTGATACAAAGGGCCCGGAGATCCGTACCGGTGTTTTAAAGGACGGAAAGAAGGTAACTCTGACAGCAGGCGAGGAGATCATCCTTACAACAGAGGATATCGTCGGTGACGCAAAGAGAGTCCACATCAACTATAACGGTTTAAATGAGGATGTAACAGAGGGCAACGTGATCCTGATCGATGACGGTCTGATCGAGCTCCATGTTGAACGTGTCGAGGGAACCGAGATCTACTGCAGGATCATGAACGGCGGCGAGCTTGGAGAGAGAAAGGGCGTCAACGTCCCGAATGTAAAGATCAAGCTTCCGGCATTAACAGATAAAGATAAGGAAGATATCCGTTTCGGTATCGAGCTTGGGTTCGACTATATCGCGGCTTCTTTTATCCGTTCCGCAGACGCGATCCGTGAGATCCGCCAGATGTTAGACGAGGGCGGTTCCTCAATGGGAATCATCGCGAAGATCGAGAACCAGGAGGGACTGGACAACATCGACGAGATCATCGAGGCTTCGTACGGCATCATGGTCGCCCGCGGCGACCTGGGCGTGGAGCTTCCCGCCGAGGTGATCCCCAACACGCAGCGGCGTATCGTCGAGAAGTGTATCTGCGCCAAGCGTCCCGTGATTATCGCCACGCAGATGCTCTATTCGATGGTCAAGTCCCCGCGTCCGACGCGCGCCGAGGTGAGCGACGTGGCCAGCGCCATTTACGAGCGTGTGGACGCCGTGATGTTGAGCGACGAGACCGCCATGGGCGATTTCCCCGTGCAGTCGGTGGAGACGATGGCCCGCATCGCCCGTGAGATCGAGCGCGACGAGACGCATTTCAAGCCGATGATCGACATGGATATGGTTTCGGTGAACCACGAGATCACCGCGCAGCTGGCCCGTTCGGCCGTGCGCGCCTCGACCAACCTGCCGATCAAATACGTGGTGCTCGACACCAAGACGGGCCGCACGGGCCGTTATCTGGCGGCGTTCCGCGGCCGCAAGACCGTGATGGCCGTCTGCTACCAGCTGCATGCGCAGCGGATTCTGGCCCTGTCGTACGGCGTCGTGCCGATTCTCCGGAATCAGGAACTCTCCGACAGATACCATTTCCTGGTCGATGCGCTGGAGTTCCTCGACCAGTACCGCAAACTCGACGACGGGGACCTGATGGCCATCGTGGGTGGCAGTTTCGGTCCCGACGGCGGTGCGTCGTACGTCGAGATCGCCAACGTGCAGAATATCCGCAAGCGTAACGAGGAGATCGTCGCGCAGCACAACTGTTAGGCTGTTGGGCGGCGAACTCAAAGAGAAAGTCGCGCAGGGCGTGGCGTGGAGCATGGCCGAGAAGATCGGCTCGATGCTCCTCGCGATGGCCGTGCGGCTGGTCATCCTGCGCCTGCTGACGCGCGACATACTGGGCTTCATGTCCATTCCGTCGGCCGTCGTGACGGTGCTGCTGGTGATCGTCGACAGCGGGTTCTCGCAGAGTCTGGTCCGCCACAAAGGGCCTTCGCAGAGCGATTACAAGTCGGTTTTCCTCTTCAACATCGCCGTTTCGGCGGTGCTCTACGGGGTGCTGGTGGCCCTGGCGCCCCTTGCGGCGCGCTGGTACGGCATGCCCGAAATCGCGCGGATCGCCCCGGTTTTCTTCCTGCTGCTGCCGCTCAACGCCCTGTGCGCCGTTCAGAATACGATTTTCATCCGGCAGTTCCGTTTCGCGCTGCTCTCGAAGGTGACCTTCCTTTCGTCGCTGGCGGGCGGGCTTACGGCCATTGCGCTGGCGATGGCCGGGTGGGGCATCTGGAGCCTCGTGGCGGAGCGTGTGATCGCGGTCGGGATGCGGACCGCGCTGCTGTGGTGGTTGAGCGACTGGCGCCCCTGCGGCAAGTGCGGGCTGAAGCCCCTGCGCGAGATGGCGCCGTTCGGGTGCAGTCTGATGGTGACGGACCTGATTTCGAATTTTTATAACAAGATACCCCAGTTTTTTCTCGGAAAACTCTATTCGCCCGCGGTGCTCGGATCGTTCGACCAGGCGGTGAAACTCAAGGACATGCCCGCCGCGACGGGCATTCAGGCCGTGCAGAACGTCACGTTCCCGGCCTTGGCGAAGATCCGCGACGACGCCCCGAGGTTCGCCGAAGGATACCGGCAGGTGGTGATGGTCGTCTCTTACGTGATGTTTCCGATCATGCTGGGCATGTCGGCCGTGGCCCGCGACATGTTCGCCGTGCTGCTGGGCGAGGAGTGGATGCCGACGGTTCCCTATTTCGAGGCGGTATGTCTGGCAGGACTGTTCTCGCCGATCGCTTTGACGGCTTACAATGTGTTGAAAGCAAGGTGTAAAGGTCCGTTGATCGTGCGTCTCGAAGTGGTGAAGAAGATCATTATGACGGCGATTTTCGCCGTGACGATTCCGCACAGCGTGATGGCCGTGGTCTGGGGGCTGGTGGCCATCGCATTCTGCGAAATGGCGGTCAATTTCCTGGCGACGATGCGCTTCACCTCCCTGACGTTCCGGCGTTTCGTCCGTACGCTGCTGCCCGTGGCGCTGGTGTCGGGGACGATGTACCTCCTCGTGCGGCTCACGGCCGCGGCGATTCCCGGCAACGACCTCGTGCGGCTGCTGGCTGAACTGGCGACGGGCGTGGTCAGCTACCTCGCGCTGTCGGCGCTGTTCCGGCTGGAAGCCTTTCGGGAGGTGACGACCATCGTGCGCAGGCAGCTGAAAAAATAAGGTTTGAAACCCAAGGGCCTCTGACATGTTCCGACAACCCGATTCACTCTATGCCGGAGTGTTGCTTTGTTCGGCGATCATTCTCGCGGTGGTCGGCGGATCTCTTTTTTGGCTGCGTATGCCGGGCGATGAACGCCTGCGCAATTACCGCCTTTCGCGCCGTTTTGTCGGCTGGGCCTACTTTTCGCTCGCTTTCACCGATGTGCTGTGGCTGCTCTTCTTGCGGGAGGAGTATGAGCTGGATTTCACGCGGATTCTGGTGCTGGCCGTCGCTGCGGTGCAGGCCACGATGTTCTCCGGGGCGCTGGTGACGTTGGTCAACTCCCGTTTTCCGCTTGCGCGGGGAGTTCGCCGTCATCTGCTTGCCGTGGCTGCCGGAACGGCGTCGCTGTTCGGCTGCATGTTGTTCTTTCCGCAGGCCTTTCCAGTGCTTTTCCGGCTGACGGCAGCCGCTTATTGTGTGCAGATAGCCCTCTTTGCGCGGACTTTCGTACGCGAATACCGGGTCTGTCGCCGCAAGCTGGACAACTTTTTTTCGGACGGAGAGATGCGCCGTCTGCGATGGGTGGCCGTGTCGTTTCTGATGACGGCCTTGATCGGACTGACGGCCGCGGCATGGCTGGTGTCGGGGTTAGGGATGCCTTACCTGTTTGCTTTTACGGGGGTCTACATGGTGTTCTACACCTTCTTCGGAATGAAGTATATCAACTATCCCGCGGAGTTCGGGCGGATCGCTCCCGTGATCGCCGACGATGTGCCGGAGCCTTTGGCCGCCGGGGAGAATATCCGTACGGCGCTCGACGAATGGATCGCCGCGAAAGGGTATGTCCGCCCGGGTCTTTCGCTGGAGTCGCTGGCCCGCGAGGTCGGGTGCAACCGCAGTTACCTGTCGCGGTATGTCAACTCCGAGTTGGGGCTTAACTTCAAATCGTGGATACGCGCCCTGCGCATTGCCGAATCGCAGCGGCTGTTGCTGGAGCATCCCGGGGCTTCGGCCCTCGAGGTGGGCGAGATGGTCGGCATCCACGGGCGCAGTACTTTTTTCGCGCAGTTCTCCGAAGTGACGGGCATGTCGCCCGGCGAATACCGCCGCCGCTATGCCGGCGGAGACCCGATCGCCCCTTCGCAAGAATGAAAACAACGCCGAGTCCAGAAACCCGGCGTTGTTTTTTAAGTTCCCGGATTCCTCCGCAGCCGTTTTGCGCTACTTTTATCATCGGATTAAAACGAATGCATATGATGATGAAAGGATTTTTTACGGCCGCATTGGCCGTGTCGGCCGCGGTGCTGGCGCTGGCGGGGTGCTCGGACGGCGGCGGGAACAAGGCGTCACCGGTATCCGGCACGGTCGATATGACCCGGATGACCGCCGATGAGGTAAAGACCGCGATCGGAGCCGCACTCGACGCGGGCATCACCGAATTCAAACTGACGGGCGAGTTTGCCAAGATCGGGATTCCCGCTCGGGTCTCCTTTTCCGGCACCCCTCCGGTCGGCAACCCTTTCTACGACTCCGGCGTGGAAAAGATCGACCTGACCGGCGTGACCGACTGGCCGGAAGTGAATGTGAACGGACGGGTGGACGACGATTTCAACTTTCCCCCGGGCGATGTCCGCGGCCTGCCGGCAAGGGCGTTCGACGGACAAAAATATGATAACGGAGCGTTCCATTATGCCTATCCCGCCCTGCGCGAAGTGAGACTGCCCGCCGGAGTGAAAACGCTCGGCTGTTTGGCATTTTTCGCCTGCCAGGCGTTGAGCTTCGTCTCCTGCGACGGCGTGGAGGAGGTCGGAGTGCAGGCCTTGTCGGGCTGCCCTTCGCTGGAGAGCGTGCAACTGCCCGAGGCGGTTCGGATTTATAACGCAGCTTTCATGGCTTCCGGTCTGACCTCCCTTTCGCTGCCCGAAACGACCCGACTCGGATACAGCGCATTTCAGCACTGCGATGCTCTGACCGAGCTGAGGCTGACCGCAGCAGGGAATATTACCCTGGAAATGGACAGTGGAGCAACTCCTTTCAGCCAGAACTTCGCCAAAGTATGCGATCTTACGCTGAATGCCGACAAGCATTACAGCACCGGCACGGCGGCACCGAAAGCTGCGTCCGCCGACCAATGGGCCACGAACTACTACGGAGATCCGCTTACCTGGAAGAGCATCGCTTTCGAGTGACGCAGGGGTGTTTCGTTATTTTTACCACTCCCGTTGCTCCCGCATCTGAACGAACGGGCCGCACCCCGGAAGGATGCGGCCCGTTCGTTTCCCGGAAGAATGCGGGTTATTTGTAGACTTTGGGGGTGATGACGCCCCGGAGCACCACCAGCGCATTGGTGACCAGCGCTTCGAGTTCGTTCTCGCCCGGATAGACCGCGATCGGAGCGATGAACGAGCAGCGTTCGCGGATGTACTCCACGACAGGCTCGTTGTAGGCGATGCCGCCCGTGAGGACGATGGTCTGAACGCTGCCCGAGAGGGCCGCGGCCATGGCTCCGATCTGTTTCACGATGTTGTAGCACATGGCGTCGAGAACCTTTTTTGCCCGCTGGTCGCCCTGCGCGATGCGTTCCATGACCTGAATCACGGAGTTGGTTCCCAGGTAGGCCACCAGCCCGCCTTTGCTCGAAATGAATTTCAGCAGCTCCTCTTTCGTATATTGTCCCGAGAAGCAGACCTTGATCAGTTCGCTCGAGGGGATGCTCCCTGCGCGGTCCGGGGCGAAAGGACCGTCGCCGTCGAGCGCGTTGTTGACGTCGACGATACGTCCCTGCTTGTGTGCGGCGACCGAAATGCCGCCGCCCATGTGGGCCACGATCAGATTCGATTCTTCGTACACCCAGCCCATCCGTTCGCAGTGGAGACGCGCCGTGGCCTTCTGGTTCAGGGCGTGGAAAACCGGTTTGCGCGGGCACATCGGCATGCCCGAGATGCGTGCCGCGTCGTCCATCTCGTCGACCACCGGCGGGTCGGCGATGTAGGCCTTGACACCCGCCATGTGGGCGATCTGTGCGGCCAGCAGTCCTCCGAGGTTGCAGGCGTGTTTCATCTGCGCGTTCCGCAGATCGTAGCGCATGCGCGAATTGACTTCGTAGACTCCTGCGGGAATGGGGCGTATCAGTCCGCCGCGGCCGATCACCGCCGAGAGGTTTCTGATGTCGAACGCCTCTTCGCGGAGCGCTGAAAGGATCAGTCCGCGGCGCCAGTCCAGCTGGTCGTTCACGCCGGCGAAGCGGGAGATTTCCTCGGTGGAGTGACGGAGGTTCAATTCCAACAAAGGCCGCTCCTCGTCGTAGAGGGCGACCTTTGTAGACGTTGAGCCGGGATTTATTGCTAAAATTTTGTAGCCCATAAGTTCTCGGTTCGTTTTTAACGTGAGTCCGACGGATTCGCAACGACTGATTGTCGAAGGGTGACTTTCAACCGGGAGGCGTTGCTTCTTTCGTCGGGCTGGTTTAAGATTGGGTTAGGTCCGGATGACCGGAATTTTATTTTTTTACCGCCAGGCAGGCCAGCGCTATCGAGAAGAGCTTGGTCTTGCTCGTGTCGCCGCGCGAGGTGAGCACGCACGGAACCTTCGTACCCATGACCATCGCCGCCAGTTCGCCGCCGCAGAGGTGCGTGACCGACTTGAAGAAGACGTTGGCCGATTCGAGGTTGGGGAACAGCAGGCAGTCCGGATCGCCGGCCACCGACGAACCCTTGACCTTTTTGTGCTCGGCGACCTCCTTGTAGAGCGCCACGTCCAGCGACAGCGGACCGTCGACGACGACGTTGCCCAGCTGGCCGCGGTCGGCCATCTTGGCCAGCAGCGCGCCTTCGGTCGAGGAGATCACGTTGGGGAGCAGCTGCTCCGAGGGGGCGATGCAGGCGATTTTCGGCGTCGCGATGCCCAGCAGGTTGGCCGTGCGGGCCAGGTAGCCGATCTGCACCATCTTCTGCTTGAAGTCGGGGAGCGGAATGACCGCCACGTCCGAGATGATCAGCAGTTTGTGGTAGCAGGGCATTTCGACGATCGAAACGTGGCTCAGGACGCCTTTCGGGGGGAACAGCCCGGCCTCCTTGTTGAGGATGCCGCGCATGTATTTGTCGGTCGAGACCAGACCTTTCATCAGAACGTCGGCGTTGCCCGAAACGACCGATGCGACGGCCTGCTGGACGCATTTCACATCGTTGGGTTCGTTGACGATGTTGAAGGCGTTGATGTCGATGCCGTTCTCCTGGCAGACCTGTTTGATAACCTCCTTGTCGCCGAAGAGCGTAGGCTCCACGAGACCCTCCTTATAGGCTTCGTAGACCGCTTCCAGCGTATGCGAATCCTGTCCGTAAGCTACGGCAAGACGTTTTTTACCCCGTTTCCTCGCCTCCTCGACGATTTCGGTAAGATGCTGAATCATGGTGTTGTTACGTTTAAAATTGATATATGCTTTGTTGTTTTGCCTCTATGCTGTCGGCGGTCGTTGCCGCCGCCGGCGTCGTTTGCAAGCCCGACCCCACCCCAAAAACCTCCCGCGGGAGGGGCTTATCGCATGCGGCCGGGATGCGGACGTTATTTTACCAGATTGTAGGTGTCCGTGGCGATCACCAGCTCCTCGTTGGTGGCGATGGTGGCTACCTTGACTTTCGAATCCGCCGCCGAGAGGATCTTGTTCACGCCGCGCGCGCCCTTGTTGGCCGCAGGGTCGAATTTCACGCCCATGAACTCCAGTCCGGTGCAGACCGCCTCGCGCATTTCGCACGAATTCTCGCCCACGCCGCCCGTGAAGATGATCATGTCGACACCGCCCATTTCGGCGGCGTATTCGCCGATGAACTTCTTGATGCGTCCGTAGTACATATCGCGCGCCAGGATTGCGCGGGGATTGCCCTCGTCGTAGGCGCGGTCGATGTCGCGCATGTCGCTCGAAATGTCCGTGAGGCCCTGCACGCCCGACTTCTTGTTCATCATCGTGTTCAGCTCGGCATAGCTCATGCCCTCCTTTTCGCCGATGAACGTGATGGCGCTGGCGTCCACCTGGCCGCAGCGCGTGCCCATCACCAGGCCGTCGAGCGGCGAGAAGCCCATCGAGGTGTCGTAGGACTTGCCGTTGAGAATCGCCGTCACCGAACCGCCGTTGCCGATGTGGCAGGTGATGATCCGCGAGTTGTGGAAATCCAGTCCGGCCAGTTCGGCGCCCACCTTGGCCACATACTTGTGGCTGGTTCCGTGGAAGCCGTACTTGCGCACGCGGTATTTCTCGTAATAGGCGTGGGGCAGGGCGTACATGTAATTCACCGCCGGGATCGACTGGTGGAACGAGGTGTCGAACACCGTGACCTGCTTCACGCCCGGCAGGACCTTTTCGATCGAAAGCACGCCTTCGAGATTGGCGGGGTTGTGCAGCGGGGCGATCTCGAACAGCGAGCGGATCTTCGCCTTAACGTCCTCGGTGACGATGCAACTCTCGGGGAAGAACTCGCCGCCGTGGGCTACGCGGTGGCCGACGGCCTTCACTTCGTCGAGCGACGCGATCACGCCGTGGGCGGGGTCGGTGAGGGCGTCGAGCACGAGCTTGATGCCGGTCGTGTGGTCGGGAATCGGCTGGTGAAGCTCGAACGGCTCCTTGCCGACGGGTTTATGGGTCAGGTCGCCTTCCGGGAGGCCGATACGTTCCACAATGCCTTTTGCGAGCAGTTTGCTCGACGCGTCCTCCATGTCGATCACCTGATATTTGATCGAAGAGGAGCCGCAGTTTAAAACCAGAATTACCATAACTTCTATTTTAAGTTTTTATGTTTTTTCTTCGTCGTTGTGCTTCCGGGCGGTGTTGTCGCCGCCTTCGGCGTCGTTTGCAAGCCTGACCCCACCCCGGCCCTCCCTCGGGGAGGGAGATGGCGTACGTTTCATTCGCTTTAGGGTTGCAATCCGGTTGTTTACGTTTTTTCTTCGTCGTTGCGCTTCCGGGCGGTGTTGTCGCCGCCTTCGGCGTCGTTTACAAGCCTGACCCGGGCAAATTCAGCCATCTAATTCGCGGCGTTCCGCCGCGTATCCAATTCTAACCCTCCCCTAAATCCCCTCCTCGGAGGGGGCTTGTCGCAGCGTGACCGGGATTTCAGCCGGGATTTAACCGGGTTGCAGGTTATTTTTAATTCTTAATTTTTCATTTTTAATTGCGTGCAATTTGCGCTCCGATCCACATGCCCAGTGCGGCGAAGGCGATGCAGACCGCGACGCTCAACGCAATGTAGGCCGTCGCAGGCCCGTAGTCTCCGGCACGCAGCAACCGCACGGCATCGGCCGAAAAGGTCGAAAAGGTGGTGAATCCTCCGCAGAATCCTGCGATGAGCAACCATCCTGCCGCAGCCGAATTCGTGGTCTCCAGCAGAATGCC
>OGLN01002443.1_pt1 | contig 11452 bp, 9 predicted proteins | sample 1572641 | NCBI WGS metagenome assembly OGLN01 (sample SAMEA2581903, study PRJEB24529) | metagenome | biome: Human gut stool | place: China | collected 2011
CCCTCACCGCCGCGCTGAGCCAGTTCGAGGGCAACCGGTTCGTGTTCATCTCGCCCGAGGAACTGCGCATCCCGCAGTACGTCAAGGACGAGACCCTGACCCCGCTGCACCAGAACTATAAAGAGACCGCAGACCTTGAGGCCGAGTTGCCCGGTCTGGATGTGTTGTACATGACCCGCATCCAGAAGGAGCGCTTTTTCAACGAGGAGGACTATCTGCGGTTGAAAGGTTGCTATGAGCTGGACGAAAAGCTGTTGCAGCTGGCACCGCCCACCATGCCGGTGCTGCATCCGCTCCCCCGCATCGACGAAATCAAGCCGGACGTGGACAACGACCCCCGCGCCGCTTATTTCGATCAGGTGCATAACGGTGTGTATATCCGCATGGCAATTATACTGGCGCTGCTGGGCATCCCCGACCCGCTGACCGGGAAAAAGGTACTGGAAAGTATATAAGTTGTGAACAGGGCTGCTGCACAAAGCAACGTGCAGCAGCCCTGTTTTTGCGTCTGGTGTTTTTGCAGGCTCGCCTTTACGCCCCTCTCGTGAAAAGGCAATTCTGGAAAATCCGCAGATTTTCCAGAATTGCGAATTTTAAATAATTCTTCCGCTGAATATGCGCAAAGTGCAACAACGACGACCGCCGCCAGTGGCGGAAACAGGGAGGAGTTGTTGGGGCAGCGGCCATTAAGACGCGAGTGCCGTTCAAGGCACGAAGCGGATGCTGGGTGCCGCAACCCGGAAGCGGCGCGCATTCCCAATTGTCCCGCTACCCCCGCAGCGGCGGGTCTGGCATAAAGATCATGGTGCCCCGGGCAGAAAAAAGCAGCTGCGGCATCATGCAGCTGTACCCCAGCCACAGCACCGCCAGAATGCACAGCACCAAAAGCACCCTGCGCAAAAGCACCGGATGCCGGGCGGGGGAATAGCGTTTTCTGTGGTCTCGCTGCATAGGCTGTGCCCTCCTTTTTCAAGGCTCTGCCCAGCTTATGCCGCGGCAGAAAGAATTGTGCACCGGCGGGGTTTGTGGTAAGATAACAGGGAAGAACCACGGAGGAACTGCTTATGCTGACCATTACACTGCTGGGCACGGCTGCCACCATGCCGCTGCCGGAGCGTGCCCTGACCGCCGCTGTGGCAGAGTGCGGCGGGCACAGCCTGCTGCTGGACTGCGGCGAGGGTACCCAGACCGCCGCCCGCCGCGCCGGGGTGAACCTGATGCGTGCGGACGCCATCTGCCTGACCCACTACCACGGGGACCATATCTTTGGCCTGCCCGGGCTTTTGCAGACCCTTGGGGCGCAGGGGCGCACCCGCCCGCTGACCCTGCTGGGGCCGGAGGGGCTTTTGGAGGTCTGGCGGGCGGTGTATGCCCTGACCGGGCCGCTGCCCTACGCGGTAAAGCCGCTTATCTGCCGCGCCGGGCAGCCGGTGGCGCTGGATGCTCTTTCGGATGGATGGCCCGCCGGGGCAGCGCTGCTGCCGGTGGCAACAAAGCACCGGGTACGCAGTCTGGGCTACCGGCTGGAACTGCCCCGGGCGGGCAGGTTTGACCCGGAAAAGGCGCGGGCGCTGGGCGTACCGGTGACCCAGTGGCGGCTTTTGCAGCGGGGACAGGCTGTGCCGCTGGCAGAGCGCATGGTGCAGCCCGCCGAGGTGCTGGGCGCACCCCGCAAGGGGCTGCGGTTCGTCTTTTCCGGCGACAGTGCGCCCTGCCCGGCGCTGGAACAGGCAGCGCAGGGGGCAGACCTTCTGCTCTGCGATGCCACCTATGCCCTGCCGGAGCAGCAGGAGCAGGCCGCGCAGTGGGGGCACAGCACCTTTGGTCAAAGCGCGGCGCTGGCAGCAAAGGCTGGTGTAAAGCGGCTGTGGCTGGTGCACTATTCCCCCATGATCACCGACCCGGAGGAGCATCTTGCACAGGCGCAAAGCATCTTCCCGGCGGCAGAATGCGGCTTTGACGGCAAACGCATCACCCTGCATTACGAGGAGAACGAGGAATGAAGCTGACACTTGACCCCGGGGCAGCTGCCCTGCTGGACGCCCTGCACGCGGCGGGCTACGCAGCCTATGCCGTAGGCGGCTGCGTGCGGGATAGCCTTTTGGGGCGCACCGCCCACGACTGGGACCTGTGCACCAGCGCCCTGCCGCAGCAGGTAATGGAGTTGTTCGGGGCAGAGCAGTGCATCCCCACCGGCTTACAGCACGGCACGGTCACCATCAAATACGGCGGGCAGCTGTACGAGACTACCACCTTCCGCACCGAGGGCAGCTATACCGATGGCCGTCACCCGGACGCAGTGCAGTTCGTCCCGGACGTGCGGGAGGATCTTGCCCGGCGGGATTTTACCATCAACGCCATGGCTTATAATGAAGCCGAGGGTCTGGTAGACCCCTTTGGCGGGCAAAAAGATCTGCAGAACGGTCTGCTGCGGGCGGTAGGCGAGCCGCAGCAGCGGTTCACCGAGGATGCGCTGCGTATTCTGCGGCTGTACCGCTTTGCCGCAAGGTTTGGCTTTGCGCTGGACGCAGCCACCGCCCGGGCGGCGCGGCAGCTGGCACCCCATTTGGACTGCATCTCTGCCGAGCGCATTCAGGAGGAGCTGGCAAAGCTGCTGATCGCCCCGCAGCCGGGGGCGTATCTGGAACCCGCAGTGCTGGCGGTGGTACTGCCGGAGCTGATCCCGGCGGCGCTTGAAGCCGCAAAGCCGGTGGTGGATGCCTGCCCGGCGGGGGAGAAAAACCTGCCGGTGCGCTTGGCGGCGCTGCTACGCAGTTTGGGCGAAAGCGACACCCGCCGGGTGCTCAAACGGCTGCGCTGCTCTAACGCCTGTATCGAGGAGACCGCCGTGCTGGTGCGGGAAGCGGCGGGGGAGGGCGTGTGCGGGAGCTTTCTCCTCGGACACGAATCGGGCCATTCCATCGCCCGCCCTACTGCCTGCGGCAGCAGGGTCCCACCCCAGCGGACGGTCCTCGGAGAAACTCCCGCACACGCGGGAGAGATTGCCATCCGGCAGCTTTTAGGGCAGTACGGGCTGTGCACCGTGGAGCGGCTGTGTGCGCTGTGCGCGGCGCTGCACCCGCAGAATGCCCCGGATTGCGCCCTTGCGGCACAGCGGGCGCGGCAGCTGGAAGCCGACGGCGTATGCTGCCGGGTGAGCCAGCTGGCGGTGAACGGCCGCGACCTGATGGCGGCGGGCATTCCGGCAGGGCCTGCGCTGCGCCGGGTGCTGGAAGCACTGCTGGACGGCGTGATACGCGCAGAATACCCCAATGAAAAATCGGCGCTGCTGGCTGCGGCGCAGAAAATTATAGCGTCTTGACAAGCGGTTTATGCTGCGGTAGTATTATACTACTGCTTTAGTATGTTGAACCCATAAAAGGAGAATCTATGACCACTCAGAACCCTGCAAACCGTCCCCGCGCCCTCATTGCCATGAGCGGCGGCGTGGATAGCTCGGTGGCGGCCTGTCTGATGCAGCAGGCGGGCTACGACTGCACCGGCATCACCATGCGGCTTACCCACAACGAAACGCTGGGACAGTCCGGTTACCAGACCTGCTGCTCGGAGAAAGATATCGAGGATGCCGCCGAGGTGGCCTTTGCGCTGGATATGCCGTATCAGGTACTGGATTTCACCGCCGACTTCCGGGCGCAGATCATTGAAAAATTCATCCGCGTCTACGAGGCGGGCGGCACCCCCAACCCCTGCATCGACTGCAATAAATATATGAAGTTCCGCCACCTGCTGGACTGGGCGGAGGAACACGGCATGGAGTATGTGGTCACCGGCCACTATGCCCGGGTGGAACAGGACGCAGCCACCGGCCGCTGGCTGCTGAAAAAGGGGCTGGACGAGGGCAAGGATCAGAGCTATGTGCTCTATAACCTGACCCAGGAGCAGCTGGCCCATGTGCGCCTGCCGCTGGGGGGGCTGCACAAGGCCGAAGTGCGTGAGATCGCGGAAAAGCAGCATTTCATCAACGCCCGCAAGCACGACAGCCAGGATATCTGCTTTGTGCCGGACGGCGATTACGCCCGCTTCATGGAGAACTTCACCGGCAAGCACTACCCGGCAGGTGATTTTCTGGACGAGAACGGCAAAAAGGTGGGCACCCACAACGGCGCGGTGCGGTATACCATCGGCCAGCGCAAGGGCCTGGGCCTTGCCATGGGTGCGCCGGTGTATGTCTGCGCCAAGGATATGCAGGCCAACACCGTCACGGTGGGCCCGGAGGAGAACCTGTTTGACCGCATCGTCTATGCCGACGAGGTGAACTGGATCGCCATCCCGGAGCTGACCGCGCCCTTGCGGGTCACGGCCCGCACCCGCTATCACCAGACCGAGCAGGCGGCCACCGTCTACCCGGCAGGAGAGGGGCAGTTCCGGCTGGAATTTGACCAGCCCCAGCGTGCCCCCACGCCCGGTCAGGCCGTGGTGCTGTATCAGGGGGATGTTGTGCTGGGGGGCGGCACCATCGTTGCGGTGGAATAAACCTCTCAGGCGCTTTGCAGGAAAGTGATAAAGCAAAACGAAAGCAGCTGTGCCGAACCGGAAAAATGAACGGCACAGTGTAAAATGGAGGAGCAAGTATCTATGCAGGATCAATATTCCCGCACCCAGCTGCTGCTGGGCAAGGAAGCAATGGAAAAGCTGCACAATTCCCGTGTGGCGGTGTTTGGCATTGGTGGCGTGGGCGGCTACACGGTGGAAGCGCTGGCACGCAGCGGTGTGGGCGCGCTGGACCTCATTGATGATGACAAGGTCTGCCTGACCAACCTGAACCGCCAGATCGTGGCCACCCACAAGACCGTGGGCCAGTACAAGGTGGATGTGGCCGAACAGCGTATCCACGAGATCGACCCCAACATCAAGGTCACCACCTACAAGATCTTCTTCACCCCGGAAACGCAGGATCAGTTCGATTTCACCCAGTACGACTATGTGGTGGATGCCATCGACACCGTCACCGGCAAGATCGCGCTGGTGGTCAAGGCCAAGGAGGCCGGTACCCCCATCATCTGCGCCATGGGCGCAGGCAACAAGATGGACCCCACCCGCTTTGAGGTGACGGATATCTACAAGACCTCCGTCTGCCCGCTGGCCAAGGTGATGCGCACCGAGTGCCGCAAGCGGCGGATCAAGCACCTGAAGGTCGTCTACTCCAAGGAGCCTGCCATGACCCCCATCGAGGATGATTCCATCAGCTGCAAGGACCACTGCATCTGCCCCCCGGGCACCCAGCGCAAGTGCACCATCCGGCGCTCGGTCCCCGGTTCCAACGCCTTTGTGCCCTCGGTGGCCGGGCTCATCATCGGCGGCGAGGTCGTGAAGGATCTGGTCGGATTTGTGCCGATGAAAGGTTAAAAACGAGAACGCCCCTCTCCGGTCTCACAGATGTCGGAGAGGGGCGTTTTGGGTCAGGGAAAACCGCTCCCACGGCATGGGCACAGGTGGAGCACGCAGCGGGCCGCAGGGCAGCCTGTCCGGGCGTAGCCATTGGCGGTCACCCCAGCAAACACAACGTTGAAATACGTTCATTTGACAAAATACTTTTGTTAATTTATACTGGGATGCATATTCACATGCAAAAATCAAGGATAGAAGATAGGAAGTATCGTCATGCTGACTCTGGATAAGATCTACCACGCCGCCTTTGTGCTCAAGGACGTTGCCCGCAGGACCGACCTCATTGAAGCACCCAAGCTCTCCAAGAACTGCCGCCTCTACCTCAAGACCGAGAACCTGCAGGTGACCGGCAGCTTCAAGGTGCGGGGAGCCTATTATAAGATCAGCCAGCTCTCCAGGGAGGAGAGCGAAAAGGGCGTGATCGCCTGCTCTGCCGGAAACCACGCACAGGGCGTGGCTCTGGCCGCCACCCGCCGGGGCATCAGGAGCATCGTCTGTATGCCGGACGGTGCCCCCATTATGAAGGTGGAAAACACCAAGAGCCTGGGCGCGGAGGTCTGTCTGGTGCCCGGCACCTATGATGATGCCCACGACAAGGCCGTGGAGCTGCAGGCCGAGACCGGCATGACCTTCATCCACCCCTACGATGACGAACAGGTCATTGCAGGTCAGGGCACCATCGGTCTGGAGATCCTTGACCAGCTGCCCGATCTGGATGCCGTCATCGTGCCCGTGGGCGGCGGCGGCCTGATCTCCGGCGTGGCCTTTGCCATCAAGAGCCTGCGCCCCGAGGTCAAGGTCTATGGTGTGCAGGCCGAGGGTGCCCCCAGCATGTACCGCAGCCTGCATGAGCACAAGTATCAGACCCTGAAAAATGCGGCCACCTTCGCGGACGGCATTCAGGTCAAGACCCCCGGTGAGCTGACCTATCAGCTCTGCGAGGAATATGTGGACGACATCGTGACCGTCAGCGAGGACGAGACCGCCGCCGCCATCCTCTCCCTGATGGAGAACCAGAAGCTGGTGGCCGAGGGGGCCGGTGCGGTGCCTGTGGCAGCGGCGCTGTTCCACAAGCTGCCCATCGAGGGCAAAAAGGTGGTCTGCCTGATCTCCGGCGGCAACATCGATGTGAACATCCTCAACCGCGTCATCACCCGTGGTCTGGTGATGAGTGGCCGCAAGGCCAACCTGACCATTGCGCTGGAGGATAAGCCCGGCCAGCTGGAGCGGGTGGCCGCCATCGTTTCCCGCTGCGGCAGCAATGTGGTCTCTGTCCTGCATGATGGTTCCGACCCCAACATGCCCATCTCCAGCTGCTTCCTCAAGCTGGCACTGGAGACCCGCGACCATGCCCAGATCGAGCAGATCCGGCAGGAGCTCACCAAAGAGGGCTTCCAGCTGGTGGCCGAGCGCGTTTGATTTTCTGACCGCCTCATCTGCCGCCTGCGGCGGCAGTTTTCTTTCAAAACAGCAAAAAGCGCTGTGCAGTCATCTCACTGCACAGCGCTTTTTCTTATCCATAAAAACGAAAAAGCAAACATTATTTCTGCACGCCGCTCTCGCACTGTTCGATGAACTGTTTGGCCACGCGGGGGCTGCGGCCGCCGGCGCGGATGGCGAAAGCCTCGGCCTTGACCAGCAGCTCTTCCATGGGCATCTGGATGTGGTGCTGTTTTGCCAGCTCTTCCAGAATGGCGGCAAAGCGGGCTTTCTCAGGCCGCTGGAAGGTGACGGTCAGGCCGAACCGGGCGGAAAGGCTCATCAGCTCCTGCCGGGTGTCGGCTTCGTGGATGTCGTCGCCGGTGCGGTCGGTCAGGGTCTCCTTGATGAGGTGGCGGCGGTTGGAGGTGGCGTACACCGCAATGTTCCGGGCCCGGCCGCCCACGCTGCCCTCGAGGATGGCTTTCAGGGCGGCAAAATTGTCGTCGTTGGAGGAGAAGCTCAGGTCATCGATGAAGAGGATGAACTTGAGGGGATTGGCCGCCAGCTGATCCATCAGGTCGGGGATCTGGTAGAGCTGGTTCTTCTTGACCTCCACCAGCCGCAGGCCGTCGGCGGCATACTCGTTGGCAATGGCCTTGACCGTGCTGGATTTGCCGGTGCCTGCATCGCCGTAGAGCAGGACATTGTTGGCGGGGGAACCGGCCAGCAGGGCGCGGGTGTTGGCAATGACCTTTTCCCGCTCCTTCTCGTAGCCCGGCAGCTCACTGAGCTTCTGGGGGTCGGGGTACTTCACGGGTACCAGCTGGCCGTTCTCCACCGTGAACACGTGGTGCTTGGCAAACATGCCGTAGCCTTTCTTCCCGGCTTCCCGCATCCGCTGGTTATAGGCGGCGGTCAGGTCGAGCTGCCTTGCCTCCCAGCGGGGCAGGAACGCCAGCTCCCGGTTCTGCCGGTCGGCAGCTTCCAGCAGCGCGTCCAGCGTCAGGCCGCAGAGCTTCTGCAAAAAGTTCAGCTCACTGTTCAGGGCGGCCTCCATCACAGGGGAGAGCTGGCCCGCAGCGGCCTGCCGCACACAGACGGTCTCGGTCTCCAGCACGGCGTTGGAAAGATAATCGCCCAGATTGGTGGTGTGGGCAAACAGGGCAGCTTCAAAGGCGGCCACAGCATCGCACAGGGGGGCGATGGTATCGTCAGCCGCTTCCAGCCGGTCGGTCAGCGCCGCCAGCTTTGCCACAACGGGGTCGCCCAGCAGGGCACGGAAAACAACAAGCCCGTGGAGCCGGGCGTTCCATTCACGAAGTTGCATCATCAGACTCTCCTCTTGACAGGACCTCTCCGGCACATTTCATCTGCTTCCCCGGTCAGAGGAACCGGGCAGGCTGACGGAGAGGTTTTTACCAGATTATACACGCAGAGAAGGCCGTCCGCAAGGGTGTGTTCAATTATCTTCATCTTTCGGCTGATTCACTTTACAAATCGTCGATTGACAAAGGCCCGATTTATAGTATAATTGACCCAACGTTCAAATCGGAATGCAAGATGCGAAAAGTAACGTGTCTGAGGGAAATTTTGTTGAGAGTGTAAGAGGAAAAGGAACAGGAGCAACTTACCATGCAGTTAAATGGTTCGCAAATTTTTGTTGAAGTCCTCTGCGAACAGGGCGTGGACACCATCTTCGGCTACCCCGGCGGTGCTGTGCTGAACCTGTACGACGAGCTGTATAAGAATTCTGACCGCATCCACCATGTGCTGACCGCCCACGAGCAGGGCGCTTCTCATGCGGCCGATGGCTATGCCCGCGCAACGGGCCGCACCGGCGTGGTGCTGGCCACCAGCGGCCCGGGTGCCACCAATCTGGTCACCGGCATTGCCACTGCCTACATGGACTCCGTGCCCATGGTCGCCTTTACCGGCAATGTGCCGACCCCCGGTCTGGGCAAGGACAGCTTTCAGGAGGCGTACATCGAGGGCATTACGATGCCCATCACCAAGCACAACTTCACGGTGCGCAAGGTAGAAGAGCTGGCCGACACCATGCGTGCGGCGTTCCGCATTGCGCAGAGCGGCCGCAAGGGCCCGGTGCTGGTGGATATCCCCAAGGATGTCACCGCTGCTGTCTGTGAGTTCACCCCCAAGCAGCCGGAGCAGATCCGCACCGTGACCACCTACGACGAACAGCAGGTCAAGTGGGCCGCCGATATCATCAACGCGGCCAAGCGCCCGCTGGTCTATTTTGGCGGCGGTGTGCGGAGCGCGGCTTCCTGCCAGCCCCTGCGTGACCTGATCCACAAGGCGGAGATCCCCGCCACCTATACCCTGATGGCCGCAGGCGTTGTGCCCTACGGTGACCCGATGAACATCGGCATGGTCGGAATGCACGGCTGCTACACCTCCAACCGGGCGGTCGCAGATTGTGACGTGCTGATCGCACTGGGCACCCGCTTTTCTGACCGCGTGGCCCTGAACCCCAAGACCTTTGCCAGGAACGCCACCATCATCCAGATCGATATCGACCCCAGTGAGCTGGGCAAGAATGTGGATGTGGATCTTGCCATTGCCGGTGATGTCTGCTACGTTCTGAGCGGGATGCTCCCCCTCATTGAGGAGAAGAAGCACCCCGACTGGATGAAGATGATCCACGAGTGGCAGGCGCAGGATTACCACCCCGTGTCCGACCCCACCCGCCTGATGCCCCATCAGGTCATCGGCGAGGTGTGCAGCCAGTGCGGCCCTGAGGCCGTGTATGTCACCGACGTGGGCCAGCACCAGATGTGGGCGGCCCAGTACATCCGCCACACCAAGAGCCGCGGCTTTATCACCAGCGGCGGCCTGGGCACCATGGGCTTTGGCTATGGCGCGGCCATCGGCGCGCAGATGGCGCTGGGCCGGGAGCAGCGGGTGGTCATGTTCACGGGCGACGGTTCCTTCCACATGAACCTCAACGAGGCCTGCACCGCTGTCAGCTATGAGCTGCCCATCATCACGGTCATCTTCAACAACTCTGTGCTGGGCATGGTGCGCCAGTGGCAGACCACTTTCTACGAAAAGCGCTACTCCCAGACCGACCCCCACCGCCGCACCGACTTTGTCAAGCTGGCGGATGGCTTTGGCCTGAAGGGCTACCGCTGCACCAACCTCCCCGAGTTCCAGGCCGCATTTGCTGATGCCCTCAAGCAGAAGGGCCCCACCTGGATCGAGTGCATCATCGACAAGGACGAAAAGGTCCTGCCCATGATCCCCGGCGGCGGCGACATCAACGATATCATCATGGAATAAGGAGGACACAGCAACATGGAATCCAATCAGCGCAGGGTCATCAGCCTGCTGGTGGACAACCAGAGCGGCGTTCTGGCCCGGGTGTCCAACCTGTTCTGCCGCCGCGGCTTCAACATCGACAGCCTGACGGTGTCCGCCACCAACGACCCGGCGGTCAGCCGCATCACCGTGACCATCACCAGCGATGAAAAGGCGCTGAGCCAGCTCATCCTCCAGACCGAGCGGCTGGAAGTGACCCGGCAGGTGTTCGTGCTGGACCACGAGAACTCGCTGGAGCGGGAGCTGCTGCTGCTCAAGGTGGCTGCCGATGTCCACAACCGCAGTGAGCTGCGGGAGATCGCCAGCATCTACAAGGCAAAGATCATTGATTTTTCGCCCGACAGCATGGTGCTGGAGCTGACCGGCCGCCCCGAAAAGGTGGACGCGTTCCTCAAGATCCTGGCAGACTACAAGATCCTGGAGCAGTGCCGCACCGGCGTGACCGCGCTGGAGCGCGGCGGGATGCACCAGCACATGCAGAAGCCCCCGCAGGAGGTGCGGGCAGCCCAGCTGCCCCTGCCCGGGACCCATTGCCCGCAGTAAAGGCCTGAGGGGGTCCACTCAGTTTTCCATAAAAATCAAAATATAAAAATAAAACAGGAAAGAGTAAAAGGAGACTACTACCATGGCGATCAAGAAATACTACGATTCCGACTGCAACCTCGGCGTGCTGGACGGCAAGACCGTCGCTGTCATCGGCTTCGGCAGCCAGGGTCATGCACACTCTGAGAATCTGGCCGAGAGCGGCGTCAACGTTGTGGTGGGCCTGCGCAAGGGCTCTGCCCACTGGGCAAAGGCTTCTGAGTTCGCTGCCACCCACGAAAACTTCAAGGTGATGGAAGTGGAAGAGGCTGCCAAGGCCGGTGATGTTGTCATGATGCTGGTGCCCGACGAGCTGTGCGCCGATATCTACAACACCCAGGTCGCTCCCTACATGACCGAGGGCAAGGCACTGGCCTTTGCACACGGCTTCAACATCCACTTCAAGACCATCACCGCTCCCAAGAACGTGGACGTCATCATGATCGCTCCCAAGGGCCCCGGCCACATCGTGCGCCGCCTGTACACCGAGGGCGAGGGCTGCCCCTCTCTGATCTGCGTGGAGCAGGACTACACCGGTAAGGCAAAGGATATCGCTCTGGCCTATGCTTCCGGCATCGGCGCAGGCCGTGCAGGCATCCTGCAGACCACCTTCCGTGAGGAGACCGAGACCGACCTGTTCGGCGAGCAGGCAGTGCTGTGCGGCGGCGTTTCCGAGCTGATCCATGCTGGTTTCGACACCCTG
>OGLN01002457.1_pt1 | contig 11403 bp, 6 predicted proteins | sample 1572641 | NCBI WGS metagenome assembly OGLN01 (sample SAMEA2581903, study PRJEB24529) | metagenome | biome: Human gut stool | place: China | collected 2011
ATCAAAAATATGCATTTCCACACCTTGATAACCGTCCTCTGCCATCTGTGGAATAATCTCCGCATATGGGCCATGATAGACTAGAAAGTTATCATCCTGTGACAAAGTTCCTGTTGTTGAAATGATCATACTACCGAACAGCTCCTTTCTCCTCTCCGTCTACGATCAAATGATCAATGTTATGGAAATCAAAGGCTTCTCCCTCATTGCCCTCTACCGTTACATGATTCATGACTATGTATTTCGCATGAATCATGTTGAAAATATGATTAGAAGTCTTAGCTGATAATTTCGTTCGTTAGAACGAACAAACTACTATTAAATAAGGGAAAGAAAAAACATGGGCAATGATTTTTCCTTGTGTATAGCAAAAAGTTGTGCTTGTTTTCATTTGTTTGTCAAAAAACACATATCTTTGCCATTGATAGCCTCAGATGGTGTGGTTTGTTTGGCTAAAAATCATTCTTTGAAATATAATTGATTGATAATCAAATGAGACACAACTCTTCAATGAAGAAGAATATTGACGTTCCTCGGATAGATTAAACAATTAAATACCAGTGCGACAAACAAATTTTTATTGTTTATCGCGCTGGTGGTTTTATATCTATATTCAAAGTAGAATCCTTTTATTCCTATGCTAACATTTCGTTCATGATGTTTTGTAGTACTATGTCAGCAACTTTATATGATAGGCTGGATTTGCCAACTTTTTGAGGGTCATATTGAACCTGCTTCACCATATCGATATAAAATGCAAAGTTATTAATCACTTTCTCATCTTCAAAATTTATTGTTAGAGGATTTATTCTCCATTTCAACTTGCCGTTCTCGAATCCCATTAATGAGGTGAGTGCACAAATGATCGGATAGAAAAATCCATACGCATAGTTATATATAGATCGTTTTGGATAGGTATTAAATGGACCAGTAAATTTGCTGATATAACCGCCTGTTTCATTTTCCTTCTGCACTACTCCTGTGATACGGCCAAAAGAGCCAGAATTCCTATTATAGACCATTGGAAAGTGGTAATAAATTTTGTCGAAAAATCTGACAATATCATCAACAAGTTCAAATCCAGATCTGATCGCATTGTCTGTAAGATCGTATTTCCCGAGTTGCTGTTCGGAAACGGATTTATCTTTCATTAAATTACGGTAATATTTAACACACAAGCTCTTTTGTGAATATATAGCTATTCGGTTAAGTACTCCAATGTTGGGATTGCCATCAAAATAACCACATTCATGCAATTTTATTAAGGGTAGGCAGGCCAACGCAACGATATCGTCACATTTTATCGTACCTGGTTCACCACTTCGCCATGCAATATTTTCACGGTAACTGCCTTTTAAGCATCTCTTAAGATCTTCATACAGACCCTCCTTATTGCTCTTTGTCGCTTCATTCAGTGAGACATTGGCGTTTCTTGCCGAACAAATTTCAAGTATATGATTAGAGAAATACTCAATTGATGCTTCATCTTTATCTACAGGAGCTATAACTTCAATTGGAATAGAAAATTTCAGTTGCCCAATGTGGGATTCATATCCAACTTTCAGCGAGGCAAAAGTATCCTCATTGCGATAATATCTAATACAATCGTCCCAAGTTTTCAAGTTATCGTCATTAATAACATTTGCAATGAATCGACATAACGCAAATGCGTTGTGTCCACCGTCCATTATTCCCTCCATTTCTTCTTCAGAAAAACTAAGGCGCACTCTATTGCGGTCTAAAAGATCGACATAGATGGACGAAAGTAGAATACCTTTTGAACTAAAGAAATAGAGCTCCGGGGAGAATTGCAATGTTTCCTCAATTGCTTTGACAATAGGATTGATCTTTGCTTTTCTAGGGTTGACCTTGCTATCTGCATGATGCATTAGATTGATGAAGCCAAGTGGTGAAATTGGCATGACAATCTTTTGGATGCAGATGCCTTCGATAGATCTTGTAACTGATACCTGAGTCTGATTCTCTGATTTGAGAATTACTGATTTAGCGTTCATAATTTTCTTTGACCATTCCTTTCGAAATTAATAATAAAATAGGGTAGTATGCCAACTACTTATTCACTTGCAAGTAGGAATGATCAAGCCGCCAAGAAACTTTCGTTTGCATGATACCTTGCACTAATCCAGCGCAATCTCTCATCCAAGAGATACTCCCATCCGGGAACAGGCACAAAGATATAGATTTCATTTGAGTTTTCCAAATGAAGGCACATTACGGAAAGAAATTCATATTGATATATATGGCAGTAAACACCACAATTATTATTTCGGCAATAAACAGCCTTTCCTTTATAAGAGCATCGTCATTGGGGTCACTTTGCACCTCTCCAACTTACGCTTTGGGTAGCCAAACTGAAATCAATTACCGAGCTATATATGCAATTAGAAACAGCAGAATTATATTTTGTATGATTGAAGAATACCTAAAAAAGTATACGATCTATGTGATCTGTATAAATGGTGGAGTAATCATAAAGATGAATTCAAAGAAGAACTGTCGAAGATTCTACCTATTGATATTAACGGCTAAAATGTATTTAGAAATAGTGTAAAATTAGATATTGGTAGAGTGATTAATTTGTTTGCTTCCCAATTCCTCCCATCGCCTCAAGCCGTCTTAGACGATGCGGTTTGTTTGCGAAAATTTCATTGATTATATCATAATATATTGATAATCAATATTAAAATACAATTCACGTAATATTTTCAATCCAAACTATTCCAATCTTGTAAATAAAATAGTTTATCATTTGTATGGGAGAGCAAGCCATCTATTCAAACAAAAACTCAAACCAATAATTACATCGCTCGAAGATTTTGTTGCCCCGTTAATGCCGACTTTTAAATAAGGTATTTTTAAACCCTCCCTGCTATCCTCTTTGCCATCTAAAAACACGACTGTAATAATTTGACAATTACAGTCTTGAATAACTATCATGGAATTTCAACAAAAAAATACCAGCAGAATCATTTCTCTTTTTCAAAGAACCCACCCATTAAATAAGCACATATTAAGTTAAAATCTTAATCCGTTTTACCCATTTATTCCACAAATTTTCCTAACTTTGCCTTATTGAATAGTACCTGCATATATAGCGATTTGTGCACACCGCTATAAAGTATCTGTTTTTATAATCGTATGAACATTATCATCACCCCTCGACAAGAGGCAAAACCATGAAAAAAAATAAAGTGCTTATGAAATCCTACCGTACAATGTGTAAGAAAACTTGGGCTGTTATACTTGCGATAGCCTGCCATCTACCCGCTACATGGGCAACAAACGCTAACGAAATCGAACTCATTCCGAAACCCGTTCACGTAGAACAGACATCGGGCAATTTCCGGCTTTCCCCCAAATCCACGATCGGTTACGATGCCGCTCTTCAAGGACAAGCTGAATACTTACAACAAGTGCTCGGTCAATCCACCGGCTGGGACTTGAAACTGAAAAAAGATGCCCGCAAAGCCACTATCCTCTTGACATTAAACCCCGAAAAAGTAGATAAACCGGAAGGCTACCGATTGGACGTAACTCCCAAAGGAATCTCATTGACCGGCCGGGACGCAGGCGGCATATTCTACGGCATACAAACGCTACTGCAACTCTTTCCTCCCCAAGTGTACAGCGACAAACGGCAGCATGGAGTGGAATGGATTGCCCCCGCCGTAACGATATACGATGCCCCCAATCGCCCCTGGCGAGGCATGATGCTGGACGTGGCTCGTTATTTCTACGACAAAGAGTTCGTGAAAAAATACATCGACATGATGGCCATGTACAAGTTAAACAAACTGCAATTCCACTTGATTGATGACTCCGGCTGGCGATTGGAAATCAAAAAATATCCCCGTCTGACCGAGGTGGGTGCATGGGCAGGTCCCGATCACAACCGTTTGGGAGGATTCTACACCCAAGAAGACATAAAAGAACTGATCGCTTACGGACAAGTCCGTAACGTGGAAATCATTCCCGAAATCGAATTTCCGGCTCACATTCTGTCTGCCGTCGTTGCCTATCCGTGGCTCAGTTGCACGGGCTTGCAACACGAAGTCCCCACACAACATTTCATCAGCCGCGATCTGCTTTGTGTCGGCAAAAAATCTTCCCTGCAATTTTTACGAGATGTATTAGACGAAACCGTTCGATTATTCCCTTCCTCGTACATCAATATAGGGGGTGATGAAGCCGTTTACACTCGGTGGGAAGAATGTCCCGACTGCCAAAAAGTGATGAAGCGGGAAGGATTGAAAAAGGCTTCCGAACTGCAAGGTTACCTTACCAACGTCGTAGCCGAAATGATGAAAGAAAAAAATCGTACCGTTGTAGGGTGGGAAGAAATCTTTTTGCGAGGTGATGTCAAAACCCCTGTTGTCGGGCTTATTTGGCACAATGTCAGGGACACCCTTCTTGCTACGCAGCGAGGACATAAAGCTATTCTGACACCCGCCACGCACATGTATTTCGACTTCCCCGAAAGCCGTACCCCGGGAGAAGTGAAAGCCGCCACTTGGATGCCGCCTATCTCTCTCGAAAAATGTTACAGCATGGAAATCAACGACTACTCTCCCGAATCGACCGTATTAGGAGTACAAGGCTGCTTTTGGAGCGACCAATTTATTCACGGCACTGTATTGCAAGAGATAGATTATCTGAATGAAAATCGCTCCGAAAACTATGCCGAATACTTCACTTTCCCCCGTCTGTTAGCTCTTTCAGAAGTGGCATGGTGTCGACAATCCGACCGCAATTATTCCGACTTCCGTTGCCGGTTGAGTCACCATTTCAATCGACTCGACTTCAAAAATTGCCATTACCGTGTACCGGAACCCATCATAGAACAGATGAATCCGACTGCTACCGGTGCAATAGAATTTACATTATCTCCGGCCGTCGCCGATGCCGACATTCGCTATACCACCGACGGCTCCTATCCTACGGTTCATTCCCCCCTTTACACCACTCCGGTAACCGTCAATGACAAAAGCGACTTCCGGGCTATCACCGTAGTAAATCCCCGTCACTATTCGCTGCCCATTTATTTCGCCCCCGACTATTCGGGCTATAAACAGTACGGTGAATATACAGCCGAATGGAAACCCTTGAACGTACAGCCCTATCTAACTCCTTGGCGATTCGAATGTACAGGCAAAATATCAGGCAATGGCACATATACGGTATCGTTCATCTACACAAAAGGTGAAACCCCGTTCCGGTTAGGCACATTGAAACTTTACAAGCGAGACGAACTCCTCGCCGAAGTTCCGCAATCGGTTCTGATAAATGCCGATTCCCCCATAGCGACCTACCGCTTTACCGTCGATTCCTTCGAAGCCGGTACTCCCTTTTTCATAGAAGTAGAAGCCTGCGGAGAGAAAGGAAACGATACCTCGGGATTAGTATTCATAAACAAAGTCACTCAATAACCCATAAAAAATAAGATACACAAAAGGCAGCTAAGCTGCCTTTTGTGTTATATAACATTCGATCGAAATACAGACCGATTCTCCGAAAAGACTATCTTTGTAAAAGAAGATATCATAAAATAATTTTATACCACGTAACACAGAAATTTTATCATCATGGCAAAAGCGCATATTTTTATCAGTTATGCCCACGAAGACAAAGAGTGGGTACTGGAAGGTCCGGGAAACATTCATCTGATACCTCGAATTAGACGACACACGAGTCCGGATGCAGAAATATGGTTCGATGAAGGATTGGTTATCGGCGAAAAATGGGACGAAGAAATACACAATCACATCGTTCAATCACACATTGCCATTTTGCTAGCGAAAGTTTCGTATCCTCGGATTATATCGTAAACAAAGAACTCGTTTGGATTAAAGAGCAAGTAGAAAAAAACGATATGAAAATCGTTCCTCTACTCATCGGAAACATTACCGAAAAATCGAAACGAATAATCGACTGGATATATCAAAGGCAAATACACCCTTCCGAGGCACAACCGCTTTGCAACTATCTCAACGATAAAGCACAATGGGACCACATGATTACGAGCATATTGAACATCATCGATGCCAAAATCGACCAAGTGCTCGAAACTCTTTTGCTGAACGAAAGCACCCGGCAAACCGAAAATTCGATTAAACCGTCTGTCATGCCCGACAGTAAAACAGTTACTGGAAATATCGAAAACCGAGACACGAAAATTACCGATAAAACGACGGCGGCACACCCGACAGGAGTAAACCCCGCACTTTATCAAGAAGCCATCAGACTATACCGGAATCACAAATACAAAGAAGCATCGGATATCCTTCTGAAATTAGCCGCCGCAAACAACACCGAAGCTCAAAATCTCCTTTGCGACATTCTTTGCAACAAAGTAAAAGGGTATCAACTATGGCCCGGAATTTTAGAAACATTCCTACCCTACGCAGAAAAAAATCTTGCCTTCGCTCAAACCATCGTAGGAAAAGTCTACTATCGGGGAAAACTGAATGAGCGCAATTACGAAAAGGCTTTCGACTGGTTCTCCAAAGCAGCCGAAAGCGGGAATTCATATGCCCAATACTTGTTAGGCAACATGTATGAAAACGGGACATTCGTAGAACAAAATTACGATACAGCTCTCTCCTATTATAAAAACTCGGCAGCACAAAACAACATCATGGCCATAGGAGAAATGGCATTCATGAAAGATAACGGTTACGGTATGCCCATGAATAAGGAAGAAGCCGAAAAAATATACCTCCAACTGGCCGAAGAACGCGACGATGAGTGGTCCATGATCAAACTGGCCTATATCGAAATGGATAGAGGGAATTCCGAAGAAAGATTGAAATGGATACAAAAAGCGCTTGAAAAAGAGTATATCGATGCCTACGTAGATTTAGGCATCTTCTATCAATCCGACGAAAAATACAAAGACCTCGAAAAAGCGCAGCAATCTTATTATCAAGCGGCACAATTAGGCAATCCCGAAGGAATGAACGGATTGGCGATGATCTATTACGATATGCCGGACAATAAAGGAGACGAACAAGCGTTTCGATGGTTCTCCAAATCGGCCGACTTGGGAGACAGTCTCGGACTATATTATCTGGCTGTTATGTATGAAAACGGCTTCGGAACCAATGTCGACAAACAAAAGGCTTGGGATCTATATCTAGCTTCGTCCGATCAAAAATTCTCGCCGGCCTATCGTAAAATAGCGCAACTCATCGAAGAGGGCGAAGCACCTGCATCATTCACTGGCCGAGAATTGGAATACTATATAAAAGCTGCCGAAAGAAATGACATAGACGCTATACACGATGTCATACGATTCTTGGAGAATGATCCCGACCGGCAGAAAGAATTGTTCTCTTGGTGTCAACGAGGAGCACAGCTCAATGACGGGAAATGTATTTGTAAATTGGGAAAACTCTATTTCTACGGCATAGGGGCAGAAATGGACGAATTCAAAGCGATGAACTGTTTCCGCAAAGCCGAAACGATGGAAATCCCCGAAGCCTACTATTTCTTGGGACTAGCCTACTACGAAGCCAAAGGTGTGGTTAGCCCGAACATACAAAAAGCCGAAGAATATTTTAGAAAAGCTGCCGAAGCCGGATATTCCGATGCGATTAAAGCAATCGCCGAACTTTATATGCAGTCGGGACAAGAAAACGGATATGAAAAAGCCATCGAATATCTGAAAACGATTGCGGAGGGAGAACATGCCGACATCGCTTATGAAGGACTCATGCGAATCGCCGTAGAACAAATGAACGCTCAGGATTACGACGACCCGCAGAACAGCGAACTATATCAAAAAGCTCTCCGATTCGAAACATCGGGAAAAGAAGCCGGTATGACCGAGTCGTTAAGTAAAGCATTCCTCGATCGAGGAATAAATTTATACAATATCGAAAAATACGAATCGGCCATAGCACCCTTGCTTTTAGCAGCACAAATGGGAGAATCGGAAGCCGCGACGCATTTGGGAGATCTGTATTTCTACGGACATGGCGTCGATACCGATTACGAACAATCCTATTATTGGTTCTCCAAAGCCGCGCAAAGCAACAACGCTTATGCCCAATATTCCATCGCATTTATGTATATAAAAGGACAGTTCGTAGAAAAGGACGACACGCAAGTAATCAAATGGATGAAATTAGCGGCAGAGAACGGCTACACCGAAGCGCAAAAAAACATGGGAGAATACTATTATTATGGCTCTTTCGGTTGTCGAAGAGATATGAAAGAAGCCATAAAATGGTATGAAATGGGAGCAAAAAGCGACGAACCGACATGTGTGTTCACTCTGGGATTAATCTATGAAGAAGGAGACGGAGTACAAAAAAATATCCTGAAAGCTGCCGATTGGTATCAAAAAGGAGCACAAGCCGGCATTCCTTCTTGTTTGTATAATCTTGGGAAGCTAATTATCAATAAAGAAATATCGGGAGAAGAAGAGAAAGGATTCAACCTCATACAACAAGCCGCGGAAAGCGGATACTCCTTTGCCCAAAACTACATGGGACGTGCATACCGTTTCGGGTGGTATGTCAATGCAAACCCGGTCAGAGCCACCAACTGGTTCACCAAAGCGGCAGAACAAAATATGCCGGACGCAATGTGCAATTTAGGCGACATGTACTCCTATGAAGACGGATTGACCATCGACTATGAAAAAGCGTTCTATTGGTACGAAAAAGCTGCCGAAACAAAACACAGCAGAGCTTTGACCGAACTGGGAGACATGTATTATGCAGGGAAAGGTGTCCGACAAGATTACCAGAAAGCAATGGAATATTACCAGAAAGCGTGTGACGAAGGTTATCCTTATGCATTCTATTCATTAGGCTTTATGTATTGGAAAGGACAAGGAACGCTCCCCGACAAAGAAAAGGCTCAGGAATATCTCAGTCAAGCCGCCGCTATGGGAAATGAAAGCGCTTTCCAACTTTTGAACCGCATGGATCACGAATCGGAAGAAGAAAAAGACATCGACCCATTCGCCCGACAAGCCTATTTAGAAGCTCAACAAGCCCTTGCCGACAAAGAAACAGAAAAATATATCAACCTTCTATCCCAATCGGCGAATTTAGGATATGTTCAAGCCCTGAACGATTTGGGAGACCTCTATTTTAATGGAGAATTGGCCCCTAAACATATGGGCAAAGCATATGAATATTTTTTGAAAGCCTCTCAAAACGGATCTGGATATGGTTCATACAGTTGCGGATTCATACTCATGAAAGGGTCTTCCGATATTCCCCGGGACATTGAAAAAGGACTTTCCATGTTCCGCTTGGCGGTTGAGCAGAATTACAAAGCGGCAACCCGGGACTTGGCTCGATATTACTATTCGTTGGAAACCGAAGAGGACAATCGCAAAGCGTTGGACTACTACCTGCAATACATCGAATACAATCCCAAAGACACCGATACATTGCTTCATATCGGATTGATTTACGAATCGGGATTGGGAGTTCCGCTCAATATCGACCTCGCCCGTAGATATTATGAACGAGCTGCCGAACAAGACGAAACCGGCATGGCATACAACTTCTTGGGAGGAACCTACATGAATGACGAAGAAACCGAGAGCAACGAACGAAAAGCCGTGCACTATTTCCAAAAAGCTATCGAATTGGGCAACACGAATGCAATGTTCCGAATCAGCTACTACCTCCACAACGGTAAAGGAGGATTACAGGTCGACATACCTCGGGAAATCGAATTGCTCACCGAAGCCTCCAAACGCGGAAACCATCAAGCCACGTATCGGCTGGGATTATTATTCGAAGATAACGAAAGTGGAATGGCTCAAAATCTCGAATTATCCGTCAAATACTTCCAATTAGCCGCCGACAACGGTATTCTCGCCGCCATCAACAAGATGGGAGAATTATATCTTTTCGGGGAAGTAATACCGGCAAACCTGACGAAAGCCATATCTTGCTTTACGGCAGCCTCGGAACAGGGATATGGGAAGGCCTCATATTGGTTGGGAAGGCTTCATACCGATGGTATCGGACAACTCGAAAAAGACACTCAAAAGGCGATGAACTATTACCGTAAAGCTATCGAACAAGGTTATGAAGAAGCCCGGGAGTGGATGGAACAACTCCAAAAAAATTTGGTGGACGAGACCATAACAGATATTGAAATACCCCAAGACAAGTCAGACGAAGAGTTATACAAAGATGCTAAAAATGCATTGGAAAAAGCCCAATTCAAAACGGCTTACGCCTATTTTTCCTATTTAACGCAAAGAAACCATGCCGAATCGTTCAACGAACTAGGAGACATGTATTTCTACGGCAGAGGAATGGCAATCAACCAAGCCAAAGCTCTGGAACTATATAAAAAAGCCGCGGCACTCGATAGTGTTTATGGTTTCTTTAATGTCGGATTCTTATATTGGAACGGACCCGAAGAAATACAAGATCCCGAACAAGCATTACAATATTTGAAAAAAGCGGTCCAAATGGGCTATACCTACGCACTGAGTTTCATCGGAGATATCTATCGAACCGGACCGGAAGAACTTATCGATTATGCCGAAGCGAAACGATACTATCAAAAAGGAGTCGACGTTAACGAAATCAATGCAATAAAAGGTATGGCTCTTTTATACCTTTTGGGACAAGGCGTAACACAAAACAATGCTATGGGAGCATTCTATTTGAAGAAAGCAGCCGATAAAGGCAACGCATGGGCCATGTATCACTTAGGACGTCTGTATTATTACGGCGAGGGTATTCCCCGTAACCCCAAATTGGCATTGGACTATTTACAAATGGCTTATGATGCGAACTATCCGGATGCATGCAGTCTGTTAGGACTACTCTATGAAAGAGGCGAAGGCACTGCACCAAATATAGAATTAGCCAACAAGTTATACATCAGAGGGCATGAATTAGGAGACAACCAATCCATGTGGTACTTGGCTTGCAATTATCTCGATGGAAACGGTCTGCCCAAAGACTACAAAAGAGCCGAAAAACTCTTTATACAAGCCATCGAAAGAGGGAACGAACCGGCTCGAATCGACTTAGCCAGAATGATATTCCACGGATTAGGAACAGTACAAGACCCGCAAAAAGCATACGAAATCATAAAACCCTGTTTAGAGCAAGGATACGGACGAGCATATATGTTAATGGGAGAAGTTTACGAAAACGGATTAGGTGTGGAAAAAGATTATAAACAAGCCAAAGAACTGTATCGAAAAGCGCTCGACTTAGGATATAGTTTTGCACAAGAAGCACTCGACCGTTTAGACAAGTTCTGCTAAAAATAAAGCTGTTAAAAACAAAGGAGCACCTCCTTCCCTTTCGTACTCTATGGTATTGCGTGACATTTCAGTCCTCCTCCCCTGTGTTTTGCAACACAAAATATAGGGGAGGTGTCCATAGGACG
>OGLN01002468.1_pt1 | contig 11363 bp, 9 predicted proteins | sample 1572641 | NCBI WGS metagenome assembly OGLN01 (sample SAMEA2581903, study PRJEB24529) | metagenome | biome: Human gut stool | place: China | collected 2011
CCGTCGCGGTCGGCTCCTTCGTCACTTTGCCGTTGTCCCATGCGTGACCCAGAGCGTCCACATAAGCATCCACATAGCTGTCGCCGCAGGAGCAAGTGTGGGTCGTGTAGCCCTTTTCCGTGCAGGTCGGCGCGGTCACAACATCCTTGTAGCTGTGGGTATGGGAAACATAATTGTAATGGATGTTGGCGGTCAAAAGGTCATCATTTCCATTGGAAGAAATAGAGATCGCTTTCCATTGCGCCTCGCTCCCGGCATAGTACACATCGGTCAGAGATGTGCAGTCACGGAAAGCCCAAGCACCAATGCTCGTCACGCTGTCCGGGATCGTCACACTGGTCAGAGATGTGCAATCATAGAAAGCACCCCAGTGAATGCTCGTCACGCTGTCCGGGATCGTCACGCTGGTCAGAGATGAGCAACCCATGAAAGCCTGCTCTCCAATGCTCGTCACGCTGTCCGGGATCGTATATTCTCTAAAAGTACCCGGACATTGCACCAAAGTTATCTTATCTTTGTTGAACAGAACACCGGACGCATCGCTGGAGTAATCGTTGTTGCCCTCAGCGACCCATATACCGGTCAAAGATGTACACGAAGCGAAAGCACCATCGCCAATGCTCGTCACGCTGTCCGGGATCGTCACACTGGTCAGAGATGTGCATTCAGAAAAAGCCCGCTCTCCAATGCTCGTCACGCTGTCCGGGATCGTCACGCTGGTCAGAGATGTGCAACCCAGGAAAGCACCATTGCCAATGAGCGTCACGCTGTCCGGGATCGTCATGTTTGTCAGAGATTTGCAATTACCGAAAGCACTACCGCCAATGCTCGTCACACTGTCCGGGATCGTCACGCTGGTCAGAGATGTGCAGCCATAGAAAGCACTACCGCCAATGCTCGTCACGCTGTCCGGAATCGTCACACCGGTCAAAGATTTACACCAACCGAAAGCGCCATTGCCAATGCACGTCACGGTCGCACCTTTGATTGTATGCGGAATATTGGCTTTGGTAACGGACGAATCGCAATCGGTAACGGTTCCTGTCTTTTTATCGAACGTGAGATAGCCGCCTTCCACAGCATATTTCACTTCCCCACCGCATTCACTGCAGTCGTCTCTGGTTGTTGTTTCCCCGGTATAAGTTTTGTCTCCGCACTCACATACCCGATAACCACGGTGCGGATGCGCAGATTCGTATTGCGTACTGCCGTAAGTATGCTCCTTTGTGACGGTCATGTCACTTGCATATTGCAGCCACAGCTTCATATCCTGTCCCTGATGATTTGCACCAACTTCATACATAATGCTGCCGTCACTCATAATGGCATAGCGAGATGAATACACGGTCGGGCCATAATCAAAATACGTCAGGCGTGTTGTATCCGTCGGATTGCTGTACAGATTGACCACGCGCGCCGGGAGCTTGATTTTACGTCTGCAATTAATTGTCTCCTTAACGGACAGTCCCGGATCCGGTGTCACTGTTCCGCCGCTAGGCGTGGAACCACCAGTGTATGCATGGATGGCATTAAAGGATGCGTATCTACTCGCAAGTGTTAAATCCGTATTTTGCGCACCGCTCAGGGAATCCATAATATATATTTGCCCGGTCGCCAGCGACTTTGCTTCATCGACCGCAACCCAGTGACCGCCAGAATTTACGTTGACCAACATATGTAATCCCTTGCGGATCCACGCAATCATCTGGTCATTATATGATGACGATGAATACGACCCATATCCCAAAACATCACCATAGTTTGACCAACCGGAAACACATTCTCCCGGCTTTCCCCAGTATAAGCCTCCGTCGGAAGTGAACCCGCCATTATTATTAAGCCACCGAACAAGTGTGCCTATATTGAAATCATCCGAATTACGCAGTCCTGCTTGAATGATCAGCTTTGTTACAGATGTGACGCAGCAGCCAATACTCGCCACAGTTGAACCTGATGAGCCTACCGGGAGGCTGCCCCACCGCGAGTCTGACTGCGCCCATCCGCGATAGTCTTCTCCAGCCGCAAAAGCCCCCGTAATTGAAAAACTTGCTATTAGGCAAATAATTAAGATAATCGAAATAACACGTTTCACGTTTCTGACCACACCTTTCCGCTGCACTTTAAGGTGTTAAACTCACCAAAAAATACAATCAATTAAAAATTCAATGAGTTGGATTCGAAAGCAAGCGATGAACCTGCACTAGTGCTAGCACACCCCTTCGCTCAAACGTCGTTTTCTCATATGGTCTCCTCCCTACATTTTTCTCGTGATTTTGCGCATTTCGCTGCGTGCTGCGTACATGGCATCCAAGACTCACATCAACGCAGCAAGTATTTGTTCCAATCCTATTGATACCATTTCACAAGCACAAATGTAAGGCCATAAGCACAATTGACACGTTTTGCGACATAATTACCGCAAAATCTATGTGTCGCGCGAAGTTGCCTCTACCGCTGAACCGCAAAAGCGGCATCTTGCGCAGACGCAGTCCACGCGCAAGACGCCGCTTCAAAACGAAATCAGGCGGAGCCGAAAAGCGGCTCCGCCTGATGATGCTTGTTTGTATTCACGCGCCGAGATAAGCCTTGCGCACCTTATCATCGTGCAGCAGATCGCGTGCGCCGCCGGACATGGTGATGCGTCCGTTTTCGAGCACATAGGCACGGTCGGCGATGGCGAGTGCCATCTTCGCGTTCTGCTCCACGAGCAGGATCGTGATGCCCAGCTCATGCATCGTGCCGATGATGGAAAACACCTCCTGCACGAGCACGGGCGACAGGCCCATGGACGGCTCGTCCATGACGATGAGCTTCGGTGCGCTCATGATCGCGCGGCCCATGGCCAGCATCTGCTGCTCGCCGCCGGAGAGCGTGCCCGCGAGCTGCTTTGCGCGCTCCTTCAGACGCGGGAAGCGGGCATAGACCCGCTCGAGATCGTCCGCGATCGCCTTTTTGTCCTTGCGGAAATACGCACCCATGGCAAGGTTCTCCGCAACGGTCATGCGCGTGAACACCTGCCGTCCCTCCGGCACGTGCGCAAGACCCATGGTGACGATGCGGCTGGGGTCTGTCTTGCGCAGGTCGTGCCCGTCGTAGATCACGGAGCCGCTCTTGATGGGCACGAGCCCGGTGATGGCGTGCAGCGTGGTGGTCTTGCCGGCGCCGTTGGCGCCGATGAGCGAGACGATCTCGCCGTCATTGACCTCCATACTGATGCCGCGCAGCGCCTGCACAGCGCCGTAGGACACCTCCAGATCTTCAATCTTCAGCATCGTCGTCCGCCTCCTCTTCGCCGAGATACGCCTCGATGACCTCCTGATTGCTCGCGATCTCCTCCGGGAGCCCGGCGGCGATCGTCTGGCCGAAATTGATGACCTGGATGCGCTCACAGACGCGCATGACCAGGCTCATATCGTGCTCGATGAGCAGAATGGCCACATGGAACGTATCGCGGATGGTGTTGATGCACGAGAGCAGCTCCGCCGTCTCGGTCGGGTTCATGCCGGCTGCCGGCTCGTCGAGCAGCAGCAGCTTCATGTTCGTTGCCAGCGCGCGGGCAATCTCCAGCTTGCGCTGCTGGCCGTAGGGCAGGCTGGACGCGAGCTGTCCGGCCTTGTCGTCCAGATGGACGATGCGCAGGTATTCCATGGCCTTGTCGGTCAGTTCCTGCTCCGTGTTCCAGTACCTTTTCGTGCGCAGAAGGCTGTCGGCAAGGTTGTAATGGATGTCCTTCGTGAAGGCGATCTTCACGTTGTCGAGCACCGTCATGGCCTTGAACAGGCGGATGTTCTGAAACGTGCGGGCAATGCCGGCGGCTACGACCTGATAGGTCTGCTTGCCGTTGAGCTTCTGCCCGCAGAGGTAGAATGCCCCCTCCGTCGGCACATACACACCGGTGAGCAGGTTAAAGACCGTGGTCTTGCCGGCACCGTTCGGACCGATGAGTCCCATGAGCTCGCCCTCATGGATCTCCATGTTGAAGTCCGACACGGCCTTCAGGCCGCCGAACGTAATGCCGAGGTGCTCCGCTTTGAGCACAACGGGTCTGGTATCGGTCATGCGTCGGCGCCTCCCTTCCTGGCCTTGGCCTTTTTCTTCCCGGCCAGACGGCCGTCGAACAGCAGCCGGTCGAGTGAAAATTCATACGTGCCCAGAATGCCTCTGGGGCGGAAAATGATGATGACCAGCAGCACGAGCGCATAGATCAGCATCGGGAACTGAAACAGCGACTGCACAAAGCCCGGCAGCGCCGAAACCCATGCGCCGTTTTTGATCTCATAGTTGAGCAGGTACATCGCAACGGCCGCCAGCACCGAGCCGGTCATGGAGCCCATGCCGCCAAGCACCACGATGACGACGATGAAGGTCGAATTCCAGATCGAGGCGCTGGTGAACGTAAAGCTCGCCGTCGTGAGCGAGGAAAAGCACGTGGCATACAGTCCGCCGGCAAGCCCCGCAAAGAATGCCGAGATAACGAACGTAAGGATCTTATAGTACGTCGTGTTCACGCCGGAGGCCGCCGCTGCGATCTCATCGTCGCGGATGGCCTCAATGGCGCGGCCGTATTTGGAGCGGATAAATGTGCACATGAGCGCGATGCACAAAACGGTGATGCCCAGCACGAGCCACACATACTTCGCCTGCAGCGAGGTCGACAGCCCGAGGCCGTTGGCATAGAGCGAGGAGCTGGCCGTGCCGCTCGCCAGACCGTCACCGCCGGCAAAAGGCAGGTTTGCGATGACGTTTTCGACGATGAGGCCGAAGCCGAGCGTCACGATGGCCAGATAGTCGCCGCGCAGACGCAGCGCCGGAATGCCCACGAGCAGTCCGAGCAGCCCTGCGAAAATGGCGCCGAGCAGACAGCAGCCGAGCACGACCAGAATGAGCTGGCCGGGCGCCGCCTTGGATGCCTCGAACACGCCCGCGCGCTCAAGCGCGAGCGAGCTCAGCGCGGCAGTATACGCGCCGATGCCCGCAAAGCCCATGTGCCCAAGCGTGAGCTGGCCCAGATAGCCGAGCGTGAGGTTGAGCGACGTGCCGAGCAGAATGAAGATACACATCTGCCAGATGATCGGTACCAGCACGCGGCGATAGGTATTGTCCGGGAGCACCTGACCGAACAGCAGCACCACGGCAAAGAGCAGCACGATCAGGCCGCAGTTGACGCCGGTGCCGCGCAGTTTCTTTTTTTGCAGCGTATTCATACCTTCTCACCTACATTCTTTCCGAGGATGCCGGCCGGCTTGACCAGCAGCATCACGATCAGGATCAAAAACACCACGGCATTTGCCAGCGACGAGCTGATGTATGCCGTCACGAGCGCCTCGATGATGCCGACGACGATGCCGCCGAGCATGGCGCCCGGGATCAGGCCGATGCCGCCCATGACGGCTGCAACGAACGCCTTGAGGCCCAGCATGGACCCCATTGTCGTCGTCACGGTGTGATACTGCGCGCAGTACATCAGCGCCGCAACTGCCGCAAGCCCCGAGCCGATGGCAAACGTCGTCACGATCGTGCGGTTGACATTGATGCCCACAAGTGTGGACGCCTCCTTGTTCTCGGACACGGCGCGCATGGCGCGGCCGAGCTTCGTCTTCTGCACAAACAGCTGCAGCGCCGCCATAACGATGGCTGCGATGATGATCGTGACGACGGCCGCCATATTCACCGACACGCCGCCGATGGAGATCGGTGCCGTGCTGAAGATCTCGTCGGAGATCACGCGCGGGTTCGGTCCCATGGCCGGGATGGCCTGCGCGAGGTTTTCCAGCAGCAGGCTCATGGCGATCGCCGTGATGAGCGCTGACATGCTCGTGCCCTTGCGCCGCACCGGCCGGTAGGCCACCAGCTCGACCACAACGCCCACGAGCGCGCAGATCACGATCGCCGCAAGCACCCCCGTCCACGCCGGCAGCCCCATGCTGTGCAGCAGGATCGGCACGGTGAAATACAGCGTATAGCCGCCGACCATGATGAAGTCGCCGTGCGCAAAGTTGATGAGTCGGATAATGCCGTAAACCATCGTATAGCCGAGCGCCACGAGCGCATAGACGCTGCCGAGGCGCAGCCCGATGATGAGTTGCTGTAAAAAGTCAGTCATATTCTCTCCCTGCCTTTCAGTTTTTGCGCAGGTCAGCCGCGCCGGAATATTCGTGCGCGAAAGCGCCGGTCGGCGCTTTCGCGCAAAGGTCATTGCTTTGGATCGCGTCCGGTCCCGGCTGTATCGCCGGGGTCGGGTCAGCTCTGCGTCTTGACGAACTTCTGCACGAGCTTGCCGTCGGAGGGCGTGAAGGTCAGGATGGCCACGCTCTTTTCCGGTGTGCCGGTCTCGTCAAGGGTCATGTCGCCGGTGACGCCGACATAGTGCATGCCGCTCATCGCGTCTCGGATGGCCTCGTGATCGATGCTGCCGGCCTTCTCAATGGCCTGCTTGACCATATACATGGCGTCATACGCCAGAGCGCCGAGGGCGTTCATGGATTCCGAGCCGTACTTTTCCGTGTAGTTCTTGACGTAGGACTGCACGATCTCGGAGCTGTCCTCCGGGGAGTAGTGGTTGGTGAAGTAGACATTCTCATAAGCGCTCAGGTCGCCGGTGGTGTAGTCCTGCGTGCCGTCAAAGCCGTCGCAGCCCATGATCGCGCCCTTGAAGCCGGCCTCACGGGCCTGCGGGATGATTTTCGGGCCGACCGCGTCGTAGTAATACGGGGCAAAGAGCATATCCGCGCCGGAAGCGGCGATGGTCGCTAGCTGCGAGGAGAAGTCCACGGCGCCGGTGTCGGACGAGGACTGCTCGCAGACGATCTCGATGCCGTATTTCTCGGCCGCCTTCACGAACGAGTCGTGCAGGCCGGAGGAATAGGTGTCGCCGGTCGCGTACAGGACCGCGGCTTTTGTCCAGCCCTGATCCTTGGCGTAGGCCGCGACCATCTCGCCCTGGAAGCTGTCCTTGAAGCAGGAGCGGAACACATAGTCGTCCATAGTGGTGATGGAATCTGCCGTGGAGCTCGGCGTGACGAGCACGATGCCCTCATCGTCGGCCAGACTCGTGATCGCGGACGTGCAGCTCGAGAGCGTTGCGCCGATGATGGCCGCCGCGCCCTCGCTGAGCAGCGAGTTGAAGCCGGAAACCGCTTCTGCCGGCGTGCCCTGATCGTCCTTAGTGGAGAGCTTCACGGTCGCGCCGAGGATGCCGCCGTCGGCGTTGATCTCGTCGATCGCCAGCTGGATGGAGTTCGTGATGGCCAGGCCATAGGCCGCCTGTGCGCCGGTCACCGGGGTGATATTGCCGATGATGATCTCTTTGCCCGACAAATCGCCGTCGGCAGAATCATCTTTGGCGTCTTTTCCGCCTCCGCACGCTGCCAGCGAGAGCACCAGCATGACAGAGAGAAGCAATGCAGTCAATCGTTTCAGTTTCATGTTCATATCCTCCTATCTGAATGTTCGCCCGCCCGGTGGGTCCAGTTCCGTTTTTTGTGTTTTTTCCGTTTTTTGTGGGCGAAGGAAATAAAAAAACGCAAGGGCGCACAACTTCTGCTCGAAGATGTGCTCCCTTGCACGCTCTTATTATAGGGGAAATCGCACGCAAAAATCAACGGCGATAACCGCCAAACTATTTGTTTTCTTAATCGATATATTTAGCGAAATTCATAAAAGCCTATCTTTTTCCGTCTGCTCCCGCTCGAAGGCGTCCGCCTGCCCCGCCTCCGCCAGCGTGTGGCGCAGGCACGTCAGGCACGGCTCGGCGTCCCAGTCGCAGTACATATACTTACAGGCAAAGCAAAGCGTTCTGGCCGCCGGATGCGCCTTGCGCGTCTCCGAAGCGGGCGATGCCTGCTGCGGCTGCGCAGCCCGCTGATACCGGTCGACGCCCTGCTGCGCCAGCTGTGTGCTGCGCAGGCAGTCTGCGCACGGCTGCAGATCCCGATCATGGAATTTGTACTTACAGGCAATACATAATGTCTTGTTTTCCGCCATGGTGATCTCTCCATTCTCTGTTTGCCGGACCCGAACCCACTCCGGGATGGTTTCAGTATATGCCGCCGTTTTGCGAATGTAAAGTGTGAGTTATACCTGAATTTACAAGCGCCTTTCTTCTTTTTGTGTTTAAATAGCTAATGAATCCGCCATGCGGCGTACCGCGTTTGTGGAAAGCGGAAAAAGTGCATCCGGCTGCTTGACAAGCGATGATATTTGGGCGTATGCTTGCGCCAAGTTCAAAGCAGCAAACCACAGAAGCAGAGAAGTAAGCGATGGTTTGCGTCTTTCCCAGAGAGCTGCCGGCCGGTGCGAGCGCAGCAGAGACGACCTTGCCGAATGGACTGCAGAGGGCGGACGAGACGCCGTGAGGCGGTAAAGTCCGACGGGCTTTTCCCCCGTTACCAAGGAAAGGCGTGTGATGGCACGTCGCTGAGTGGGCGCACTTGCGCCAATTTGGGTGGCACCGCAGAAGTTTTCCGGCTTTTGTCCCAAAGATCAATTCCGTATTGGTCTTTCTTGGACAAGGGTCGTTTTTTCTTGCCCGGAAAGGCCCCGCCGAAAGGAGCAGACATCATGGCAAATGAAAACATCCCCTACAAGATCTACCTGAATGAAGACGAAATGCCGCGCACGTGGTACAATGTCCGCGCCGACATGAAGGTCAAGCCCGCGCCGCTGCGCAATCCCGCCACCGGCGCGCCGATGTCGTTCGACGATCTGCGCCCCGTGTTCTGCGACGAGCTCATCCGTCAGGAGCTCGACAACGACGACCGCGAAATCCCCATCCCGGACGAGATCCGTGACTTTTATAAGATGTACCGCCCGTCGCCGCTCGTGCGCGCCTACTGTCTGGAAAAGCAGCTGCAGACCCCGGCGAAAATCTACTACAAGTTCGAGGGCAACAACACCTCCGGCTCGCACAAGCTCAACTCCGCCATCGCGCAGGCGTACTATGCCAAGCAGCAGGGGCTGCGCGGCGTCACGACCGAGACCGGCGCCGGTCAGTGGGGCACGGCGCTGTCGATGGCCTGCGCCTATCTGGGTCTCGACTGCAAGGTCTACATGGTCAAGTGCTCGTATGAGCAAAAGCCCTTCCGCCGCGAGGTGATGCGCACCTACGGCGCGTCCGTGACGCCGAGCCCGTCCACGGAGACGGAGATCGGCCGGCGCATCCTCGCCGAGCACCCCGGCACGACCGGCTCGCTCGGCTGCGCGATCAGCGAGGCCGTCGAGGTCGCCACCTCGACCCCTGGCTACCGCTACGTGCTCGGCAGCGTGCTCAATCAGGTGCTGCTGCACCAGTCGGTCATCGGTCTGGAGACGAAAACGGCCCTTGACAAATACGGCGTCGTGCCGGATATTATTATCGGCTGCGCCGGCGGCGGCAGCAACCTCGGTGGCCTCATCTCCCCATTCATGGGTGAGAAGCTGCGCGGTGAGCGCGACTATCGGCTCATCGCCGTCGAGCCCGCCTCCTGCCCGAGCCTCACGCGCGGCAGGTTCGCCTACGACTTCTGCGACACCGGTAAGGTCTGCCCGCTGGCCAAGATGTACACGCTCGGCAGCGGCTTCATCCCCTCGCCGAACCACGCCGGCGGCCTGCGCTACCACGGCATGAGCTCCATCGTCTCGCAGCTGTACCACGACGGCTACATGGAGGCCCGCGCCGTCGAGCAGACAAAGGTGTTCGAGGCGGCCGAGCAGTTCGCGCGCATTGAAGGCATCCTGCCCGCGCCGGAGTCCAGCCACGCCATCCGCGTCGCCATCGACGAGGCCGTCAAGTGCCGCGAGACCGGCGAGGCCAAGACCATCGTCTTCGGTCTGACCGGCACCGGCTACTTCGACATGGCCGCCTATGAGAAGTTCCACAACGGCGAAATGCGTGACTTCATCCCCACCGACGCGCAGCTCGCCGAGAGCTTTGCATCCCTGCCGCAGGTGCCGGGTCTCGACGGCTGAACGAACGTATACGACCGCCGCACGGCGGGTAAAATTTCAACAGTCAAGAACAAAGGAGATCGGATCATGGGTCTGAAAAACATTGAAAAAGCACAGGTGCTGCGCCTCGGCGACGAGGTCGAATACCAGCAGGGGCAGATCGTGAGCAAGACGCTCGCGCAAAACCGCGCCCTGAGCATGACGCTCTTCGCCTTCGAGCAGGACGAGGAGATCAGCACGCACACTGCCGACGGCGACGCGCTCGTCACCGTGCTCGACGGCACGGGCCGCTTCACCATCGACGGCGAGGCGCACCTCGTCTCCGCCGGGGAGAGCATCGTCATGCCGGCGCACGTGCCGCACGCGGTCTATGGGCAGACGCGCTTTAAGATGCTGCTGACCGTGATCGTGTAACGCGGGATATCCCCGCATATAAGACCCCCCGCACCGTTCGGTTTTCCGAACGGTGCGGGGGGTTGTTAATCAAGATAAAAGTCAAAGCTGACTGCCGCTCCCACGGACGCCCAAAATGCGACGCTGCCGTCCGGAAGGACCAGCTCCGGCAGATCGTTGGATGCCGCAAACACCCGCACAGTCAGATCGGCATACAGATTGTATTCCTCACATAAACGACGAACTTCCGCCTCTTTCCCGCACAGCATTTGCTCAAGCTGCTGCAGCGGCTCATCCAAAGCTCGGCAGTCCATTTTCGGCAGTTCTGCGCTCCAGTATGCGTGCCGCAGCGTCGGGTAAGGCGGCGCTTCCGCCGGGAGAACTGTAAAGCCGGGCAGCACTTGCTCATCCGGCTCACGAATCTCCTTACCGCAGTGCTGCACCTTCCCTTTTCCGGGCGTCGGCGGGCATGACCTCGTGGGCAAAATGCCAAGGCCACGCGTGACCGCATCCCGGTCAAAATCTGCACGGTCGCGCCTTGTGAGCGTAAAAACCAGCCGGATCTGTGGTGTTTGTTTCATGTTCGCCTCCGTACATACGCTTTATACGCTTTGCGTGCGTTTCGCAGCATAAGAACACTCACAAGATAATACAGCGCAGCCGCAAGAAAAACAGATGCGAGGAATGCAAACATCGCTGTGTCCACTGCTTCAAGCACAGAATAGAGCAGAAATTCGGCCGCTGCAAGAAGCAGTGCCGCGATCAACAGCTGCACATGGAAGTGCTGGAAGAAGGCATTGCGCTCATCCTTTACGCGCGCATATGCAGCATCCATTTTCTCAGGGGCAGCTTCAAAGGCCGAAATACTCTTTGACACGATCTTCGAGCCCGACTTGCGATATCGCTGCTCTGCGTGGAAATAATCATTGAAGGCATAGTCATAGCGACGTCCGTCCACACTCCAAAACAGGAAAAAGTCCTTGTGCGCGGGGGCTGATTTTCGAAAAATGAACTGCCACCGGCGCAGCTCGCAAAGCGTCCACCCC